>Ga0213833_1000552_pt1 | contig 36052 bp, 30 predicted proteins | sample SWATP21_FD_160575 | JGI IMG/M metagenome (GOLD analysis project Ga0213833, IMG submission 160575) | Coastal seawater microbial communities from Marineland, Florida, United States - SWA TP2 #1 | ecosystem: Environmental > Aquatic > Marine > Coastal | place: USA: Florida | collected 2016-08-14 | reverse complement strand
CAGCCTCGAAGAAGCGGTGCATCGCCTTGGTTTTCACCTTGTAGTCGTGCACATCGATGTTCGGACGCATCTTGATCTCTTTGATCTCGACGATCTTCTGCTTCTTCTTCGCCTCGGCCTTTTTCTTCTGTTCCTGGTATTTCAGCTTGCCGTAGTCGACGATCTTGCACACGGGCGGATCGGCATTGGGAGACACCTCGACAAGGTCGAGTCCCGCTTCCTCAGCGGCTTCCAGAGCAGCTTCAACAGGCATGATGCCCTGTTTTTCGCCGTGTTCGTCGATCAAGAGAACCCGCGGAACGCGGATATCCCTGTTGGTGCGCGGCCCTTCCTTTTTGGGCGGTTGCGCGGCGTGCGGTCTACGGGCTATGGCCTCTTCTCCCTTGTGGCCCACGTACTGAAACTTAGTAATCTCCCGGCGGCAGGACCGGATCAAGCCCAAAGTGGGCATAACAGGCGCCTGTCCGGACGGGAGCGGCGCACTATGGTCAAATGATCACATTTGGCAAGCACGGCGCACTGTCGGAAACCCCGGCGAGCCGGGAAAGTTCCCGGAACGGCGCCGCGCGAGACGCGCATATGGCGTGCGATGCCTCCGGTTTCAACCGGTCAGGCGGCTTCAGGCTCGCGATCGAACCCGCCGGCAAAGCGCATCGCGGCAACCGCCTCCTCCGGCGTCACCTGGGCCAGCGTGGGCGCGTGCATGAGAATGACGGGGCTCGGACCGCGCGGCGCGATCAGCGCCGGATCACCCACATCGCCGTAGAGCGCCAGAGCGGGCGGGCCGGACGCCACGAGCAGATGCAAAAGCGGCGTGTCCTCGCTGAACACGAAACGCGCGTGACGGGCAAGCCCGGCAAGCTGGGCCAGCTTGGCCTTGCCGGTCAGATCGCGCGCGCCCGGCGTGACGTGGGCCACATACCGCCCGACTTCGCGGGTATCCGGTCCGCCGATCAGGGCCGGCGTCACCCCGGACTGCAGCAGTTCGTGTGCCAGGGCTGCCCAGCGTTCCTGCGGCCAGCGCAGCGCCGGCTTCACCGTATCGCCCGACGGCGCCAGCAGGGCGAAACGCCCATTGAGGCCGAAATACTCCGGGTCGAGCATGCGGGACTGCTTGGCGAGATAGTCGACCCAGCTGGTATCCGGCGGCGGCGCCGCCCCGAGCGGGAAGTGTTCCGGTGTCAGGCCCAACGCCGCATTGAGGCGGCCGGCGACGGCGTCCACCGGGTGCTCGCCCGTGCGCGGGTCTGCCGCGACCTCGGTCCAGCGGCATTTGGAAAAGCGGAACAGGCGTTTCAGCTTGCGGCTGTCGACATCGCCCACAAGATCGTAGACGCGGACCGGCTTGTTCAGCTTGATCCGCTTGTCACGCAAGCCGGCCATCGGCCGTGCATCCGGCAGCGCGTCCGTCTCGATCAGGTTGAAATAGGGGCAGTGCTTGAGAAAGCTCTCGAAGTCCGGCTTCGTCAGCAAGATGATGCGGTCGCGCTTGTGCACGTCGCGCAGCAGCCGGGCTGCCGCCAGCATCCGGACGGTCGAGGCCAGATCGCCCCAGTGCAGGATATAGGTGATGTCGCGCTGCGGTTCGCTCATGACGGTGAGTTTAGGACCTCGTGATAGACGCGCAAAGTCGAAGCTTGCAGGCTGACGGTAGAAAATTCCGCAATGACATGCGCGCGGGCCCGTTGTCCCACTGCTTCACGGTCTTCCGGTGCCAGCGCAAGCGCGCCGGCGACAGCAGCCGCGAGCGCCGCAGGATCGCCCGGCGACACACGCCAGCCGGTTTCCCCATGCAGCACCACTTCGCGGGCGCCGCCATGATCGGCCGCGATCACCGGCTTCAGCATCGCCCCGGCCTCGGCCGCGGTCCGGCCAAACGCCTCGGGTTCATTGGACGGGGTCAGCACCAGATCGCAGAGCGCCATCGCGGCCGGCATGTCGCTGCAGTGCCCGACGATGGAAACCCGCCCGGCAACATGCTCCGACGTGGCCAAAGCCTGCAGCTCCTCGACATAGGTCTGGCGCCCCTGGGCATCGCCCGCGAGCACAAGGCGCGGCGTTTCCACTTCCGGATCGTCCTGCAGGCGCCCCAGCGCCCGGATCGCCTCGCGCTGTCCCTTCCAGCCTGTCAGGCGGGCCGGCAGGAGCAGAAGCGGGCTCTGATCCTGCGGGTCCAGCGCCCAGGCCTGCCGCAGGGCGGCGAGCCGGTCTTCCCCGACCGCTTCCGGATCGAAGCGCACCAGGTCGACACCGCGCGGGATGACACGCACACGCGACGTCGCGAAAGGGTGCTCGGTGGCAATATGGTCGCGGATGAATTCCGAATTCGCGATCACGCGCTCGCCCCGCGCCATGACGGAGTTGTACTGCCGTTTCAACGCCGAACGGGCATTGTAGGTGCCGTGATAGGTGGTGACGAAATGGGCGCCGGTGCGATCGCAGGCCCATTTCGCGCTCCAGGCCGGTGCGCGCGAGCGGGCGTGGACGATATCAACAGCCTCGCTGCGGATCGTTGCGACAAGCCTGTGCATATTGCGCCAGAGGTCGAGCGGGTTCTTGGAGGCCGCCGGCATGCGGATGAGTTCTCCGCCCAGCGCCGCCAGCTCGTCCTCGAGCCGCCCGCCGGCCGAAGCGACCAGCGCGCGGCCGCCCTCGGCGATCACTGCTTCGGCGATCTCGAGCGTCGTCCGCTCGGCGCCGCCGGCATCGAGTTCGGGAATAACCTGGAGAACGATCATGGGAGCGGGAAACCGGGCCGGACCTGAATTCCCCCTCTTCTTTCACACCTTGGCCCCGAAAACAAACACCGGGGGCCCTGCCGGCGAGGATTGCGGCGCCCCGGCAGCTGTTGCAGCTCTACCGGAAGTTTGTTAGGCCATTCGGGCAAGGCAGGCTTCCGACGGCCAACGGCTGCGGTGTGGCTAGCCTGAGCGGTGGGTGCAGCGTGATCCTTCCGGTCCGGTCTGTGACCGGGAGCCACGCACACAAGAATGACAAACGCGCCTGCGGGTGCGGCCGGGGAGACCAGATCCCCCAGCCCCCGTAACCGCCGAAACCGATCAAGACGATAATTCGCCCGCCGTGTATCTGCACGCGGCCGGTATGCGTGCGGGCGAAAACGCTCAAACAGGGACGCTGAATAGCTGCGGGAGAGCTGTGCCTGCAGTTCAGCGCAGATGTGAATGACCGACGGCACGCTGGTTCAGGATTTCGGGACGGATCCCATCGCCACCCGCGAAACGGACCACTACCAGAAGGAATATATCGAGGGCTTTGTCGATAAATGGGATGAGCTCATCGACTGGGACGCCCGCGCGGAAAGCGAGGGGCGCTTCTTCATCGACATCCTTAAAGCCCGAGACAAGAAAAAGGTCCTCGATGCCGCGGCCGGGACGGGCTTCCACTCGATCCAGCTGCTCAAGGCCGGCTTCGATGTGACGACCGTCGATGGCAGTGCGGAAATGCTGGGCAAGGCCTTTGAAAACGGCCGCCGGCGCAATCTGGTTCTCAACACAGTGCACGCCGACTGGCGCTGGCTGAACAAGGATGTCCACGGCAAGTTCGACGCCATCATCTGCCTGGGCAATTCCTTTACCCACCTGTTCGACGAGCACGATCGCCGCCGCGCCCTTGCGGAATTCTACGCGGCCCTGAAATGGGACGGCATCCTGATCATCGACCAGCGCAATTACGACTCGATCCTGGACGGCGATTTCTCGACCAAGCACAAATATTATTATTGCGGCGACCAGGTCGTGGCCGAGCCCGAACACGTCGATGACGGGCTGGCACGCTTTCGCTACGCCTTTCCGGACGGGGCCGTCTATCACCTCAACATGTTCCCGCTGCGCAAGGCCTATACGCGCAAGCTTCTGACCGATGTCGGGTTCAAGAAGGTCAAGACCTACGGCGATTTCCAGGAGACCTATCAGGAAAACGATCCGGACTTTTTCGTCCATGTTGCGGAGAAACTGGCAGATGAGCAGTAAGTCACAGGCCGTCCTGGAGGCGGAAACCTATTATGACAGCGCGCCGGCCGATGCCTTCTACCGCGCTGTGTGGGGCGGCGAGGACATCCATGTCGGGATGTATGCGACACCGGACGAGGATATCGCCCGGGCCAGCCGCCGCACCGTAACCACGGTGGCCGACCGCCTGAAAACGATCGGGCCGGACAGCAAGGTGATCGATCTGGGCGCCGGCTTCGGCGGTTCGGCGCGCTATCTCGCCGACCGTTTCGGCTGTCACGTCACCTGTCTGAACCTGTCGGAGACCCAGAACGCCTTCAACCGGGAGCTGACGGCAAAGGCCGGCATGAACGACAAGATCGATGTGGTCTACGGCTCCTTCGAGGCGCTTGACGATCCGGACGACAGCTATGACATCGTCTGGTCGCAGGATTCCTTCCTGCATTCGGGCGAGCGGCTGAAGGTGATGGACGAGATTGCCCGCATAACCCGCCCGGGCGGCGAGCTGATCTTCACCGACCCGATGCAGGCGGACGATTGTCCCGACGGCGTGCTGGACCACATCCTGCGCCGTATCCACCTGCAGACCTTCGGCTCGGTCGCCTTCTACCGGCACGCGCTGGAGAAGCGCGGTTTCGAAGCGCTCGATCTCGACGAGATGCCGATGAATCTGCATACGCACTACAACCGGGTGCGCGAGGTTCTGCTGGATCGCCGCGAGGAGCTCACCCGCCTGTCCGGCGCGGAGTATGTCGATGGGATGATCGACGGGCTGAAGCACTGGGTCGATGGCGCCGACAAGGGGTATCTCAACTGGGGCATCCTGCACTTCGCCAAGGCCTGACAGCCTTGTAACGCGCAAGCCGATGGACGCCGCCGCGCGCACGCCCTAGCGTGACGGCGTCTGTCGCCACAGGATTTGTGCATGTTCACGCGTCTTACAACGGGTCTTGTCCTGCTCGCCTTGTGTACCTCCGCATCGGCCGCACAGAGCGAGGCCCGTAACGCCGAACGCATGCGCTATCAGACCTGTATCGCGATGAGCGGCGACGATCCGGCCGAGGCGCTGGAGGAGGCCCAGATCTGGCGCATCGAGGGCGGCGGCTGGCCGGCGGAGGTGTGCGAGGCGCACGCTTATATCGCCCTCGGCGATTTCGACGTGGCGGCCGGGATCCTTGAAGAACTGGCATCGGAAAGACGCGCCGGCATGGTCGATGCCGAACGGGTCGACTTCCTGACCCTGGCCGGCGAGACCCGCGCCCGCAATGGCAATGCGGACGCGGCCTTCGACAATTACGCGGCCGCCCTGGCCCTGGACCCGTTTTCCATCCTCACACTGTCCGGCCGGGGACGCTTGTACCTGGCCGAGGAAAACTGGGGCGGTCTGGCGCGCGACGCCCAGAGCCTGGTCGATCTGGTGCCGGAAAGCGCCGAAGGCTGGTATCTGCGCGCCGCCTTCCACCTGAACACCGGCGATCTGGATGACGCAGCCTCCGACATCGAGGCGGCCCGGGAACGCGCTCCCGAACGTATCGAGGTCCTGGTGCTACGCGGACAGATCAATGAGGCACGCCGGCTGGCCGCCAGCGGCGGCTGATTTCTAGCCGACCGCGCGCACCGGCGCTTCATTGCGGCGGCAAGCGGCCTCGACCACACGATTGCGGCCGCCGGCCTTGGCAGCATAGAGCGCCTCGTCGGCCGCATGCAGCAGGCCTTCGGCGGTTTCCATCATCTTGTCGCTTTCCAGCACCGCCACACCGAGACTGGCCGTGACCGGGATCCGGTCACCATTATCCACGCGGACATCCACCGCCGCGATGGCTTCGCGGATACGCTCCGCAGCAGCCACGGCAGACGCAGCCGTAGCGCCGGGCAGGACCACGGCGAACTCTTCACCACCCAGCCGGCCCAGCATGTCGCAATCGCGCAAGCAGGACTGCACCTGGCGCACGGTCTGGACCAGCACCTTGTCGCCGACAGCGTGTCCGTAGGTGTCGTTCGTGCGCTTGAAATGGTCGAGATCGACCATCACGGCGGCCAGCGGCGCATCCTGACGCCGGGCACGATCCACCAGCGTGTCCAGATATTGCATGAAGGCCCGGCGATTGGCGGCGCCGGTCAGCGCATCGGTCTCGGCCATGTGCCGGAATTGTTTCTGCATCCGAACCAGGCGCGTCGCCGCCCGAAGGCGGGCGCGCAGCTCGGTCATGTTGACGGGCTTGCGGATAAAATCATCCGCGCCGGCATCCAGCGACTCCTCAAGGCGTTTTTCCTGGCCGGATGCCGTCACGACGATGGTGTAGACCGTCTCGGTTTCCGGATTGGACTTGAGCAGCCAGCACGCTTCCAGCCCGCTGGTCGTGCCGACCTCGATCCCCGTCAGGAAGATATCGATCGGCATCAGATTCAGCAGTGTCAGCGCATCCTCGGCATTGCTCGCCGTATGCACTTCATAGCCGGCATCGCGCACGGCTTCGCTCAGTATGCGCAATTGCACCTGGCTGTTCTCGCACACCAGGACGGATGTCCGGTCCGAGAAAACCTGTCCTGCCAGATGCGAGTCCCCACTCGGCCTGTCGACCTGCATTGTGTCAGACGCTCCCCATGCGTCAGCCCCTCCAAGGGGCGGAGCCTTAGACCTCAAAAACTAACAAGCCCTCAACCCGAGGTAAGTTTCTTATTCACGCGGGCCCATTCCTCGCGGACATGCGGGTCGGTCTCGTTTTCTGCGTGCTGGCCAGCTGCCCTGAGAGCCCCTTCCGGATCCAGCCTGCCAAGGGCCCAGACGGCCATGCCGCGGACCTCGGGCGCTGCATCCCCAAGGCGGTCCAGCACGACAGGAATGAGCACCGCGTCACCGGAATTGCCAATCGCTATAAGCACGTTACGCAAAAACCGGTTGCGTCCGATCCGTTTCACCGGCGAGGCGGTGAAGACCTGCCGGAATTCGGCATCATCCAGCGCCGCCAGCTCGGCCAGAAGCGGCCCTTTCAGCTCGGGCCGCGGATGGAAGGCGGTCTCCTCGGCGACGGCTGCGAACTTGTTCCACGGGCAGACCGCCAGACAATCATCGCAACCATAGATACGATTGCCCATCGGCTCCCGGAATTCCTCCGGGATCGGCCCTTTGTGCTCGATCGTCAGATAGGAGATGCAGCGCCGCGCATCGAGCCGGTAGGGGGCCGGAAAGGCGTTGGTCGGGCAGATGTCGAGACACGCCCGACAGGACCCGCAATGATCCGTCTCGGCGGCATCCGGCTCCAGCTCGGCCGTGGTCAGCATGACGCCCAGAAACAGCCAGGAACCGTGCTCGCGGCTGACCAGATTGGTGTGCTTGCCCTGCCAGCCCATGCCCGCCTTGCCGGCCAGCGGCTTTTCCATCAGAGGGGCGGTATCGACAAAGACTTTCACATCCTCGCCGGTGTCCTGCGCGAAGGCCCGCGCCAGATGCTTCAGGCGCTTCTTCATCACATCGTGATAGTCGGCATTGCGGGCATAGACCGAGATCACGCCCTCGGACCGCCGCTCCAGCAGCGGCAGGGGATCAAAACCGGGCCCGTAATTCATCGCCACCACAACGGCCGACTTCGCCGCATCCCACATGGCGGTGGGATGCTTGCGCCGCTCCAGCGTGTCTTCCATCCACGCCATCGAGCCGTGCAGGCCTTCGCCGACAAACTGCGCCAGCCGCTCGCCCGCCTCCCAGGCCTCATCGGCCCGGCAGATGCGGACGTCAGTGAAGCCGAGTGAGCGGGCTTCGGCTTTCAGGGCGGCGGTGTGCATGGGGGGATGTTAGCGGAGAGAGGGGTGCAGGGGATAGTTGAAGGGTCAGGGGCCGGATACCGGACAAACCGGGCACCGGCCATAGCTACGGCCAGCCCCGTTTTCCCTATCCCCGCTTTGGCGCCGCAAGACTACTATCAGCGGCAGCCCGCCATCGTCTCGATCAGCTGTGCCGACAGGGCGAACATCTCGCCCTGGCTTTCGTCGACATTGCTCATTATGGCCACGGCGTAACCGGTCTGAGTATCGAAGGCCGACGTTATCGTAGTGGCGCCATTGGATCCCGATTGTGTCGAGATGTAGTGGCTTTCGCCGCACACATCCCAGTCGCTGTAGCGTCCGCCAAAGGCATAGGCATTGCCAGGCGCCTGCAGCGTACGGAACAGGTCGAGGCTCCGTTCGCTCATCAGGCGGCCATCGTCGAGCGCGCGCTCCAGTGCGATCATGTCCGCAGCAGTCGTATAGCTGCCCTTGAAAAAGCGGGGCGACCAGTAGTCGCCGCGCCCCTCCGGATCGCGCGGATCGAATCCGATCGCAACATTGTCGACCGGGGGATCGGTCTCGTACAGGTCGTGGATATAGCCTCCGCTGCCGATCATTCCCGCCGGTTCGAAAACATAGCGGGCCCGGACCTGCGGGTAGGGTATGCCCGTCACGGTTTCCAGCAGGTGCTGGACAAGAAGCCAGTTCGACAGGACGTAGTCGAACTGGCTACCGGGTTCGAAACCCAGATCGCCGCTGGCAAAGAGCGAAACGGCTTCGGCAACTCCGATCGCGTCGACGGCCTCCCGCTCGCCATTCGCAGCGCGCCGGAAAGCCTGGAGAATGTCGTTGGGAAGCCCGGACCGGTTGCTCAGAAGATGGCGCAAGGTCAGTCGCTCCCCAATATCGTTCCGGTAGTAGGGGAGATACGCAGAAATCGGTGTGTCGAGTTCCAGCACACCCTCGTCGACCAGTGCGAAGACGGCGATCGCCGCGAAGTATTTTTCGACCGAGCCCGTCTGGAATCGTGTGTCCGGTGCAAGCGTGCGTTCCGTTTCCGGCCCAGCTATCCCCCGTGTCAGCTGATAGGGCTGACGGCCCGGAGCGCTGGCCATGATGACTCCGTTGAAATCGTGTTCCCGGGCCCATTCACGGGTCATGGCGCCGAGCGCATTGAGCTCGGCCGTTGACGGCAGTGGCGTTCCGGCTTGGGCAGAACAAGTTCCGAGTGCCGCGAGGAGAGCGGGGATCACGATTCGATTCATCCGTAGGTCTTTCCGTGCTGTCGCGACGGGCTGCGCCGCAGTTGTGGCGCAGGCGTACCCGATCCGGAGAAGCCCATCACTACCGCTCGCCGGCCGAACGCTACCGCCGGACGAAAACCCGGGATGAAACGTCCCTTTTCAGAAATCCAGATCCGCATAATGTGCCGACGGCGGCGTGCCCGGCAGTTTGTCGGTCAGGAGGCCGCGGAAGGCCGGGCGGCATTTGACGCGCTGATACCAGTGTTTCACCGGCTCGAATGCGTCCCACGGCACATCGCCGAGATAGTCGGCGCAGGACAGATGGGCCGCGGCGGCGATATCGGCCAGCGTATAGCGCGGTCCGGCCAGACCGTCGCGGCTTTCCAGAAGCCAGGCCATGTAGTCGAGATGCCAGCGCAGATGATCGCGGCCGGCCCGAAGTGCGGCCGGGTCCGGAGAGCCCAGACCCTGGGCGCGCTTCTCCAGCTTTTCGTGCAGGAGGTAGGCGTTGACCTCGCCGTCATACTTGCGGTCGAACCAGTCGACGAGCCGCCGCGCCTCGGCGCGCTCGGCCGGACCACCGGGCAGGAGGCAAGGCGTCGGCGTCGTTTCTTCCAGGTATTCCAGGATGGCGCGGCTCTCCACGATCACCCGCCGCCCGCCGCCGGACTCGTCGATCAGCACCGGGGTGGTGCCCGCCGGATTGAGCGAAACGAGATCGTCCGGACGCTCCCAGGGAACCTCCAGCTGCAGGTCGTGCCGCAGGGATTTCTCCTCTAGCGTCAGCCGGACCTGGCGGGAAAACGGATCGAGGGGCCAGAAGTGCAGGATGCGCATGGTGCAAGGCTAGCCTGTTTCGGCGCGCGGTCTAAGGATCATATGCTTCGACCGGATCGTCGCCCTTGAAGAATTCCGCGCCATGCGGCTCGGCCGCGCCGTGAGGGTCGGCATGGATGATGATGTCGGCAGCGGGATAGGCCGCCAGGATACGCCGCTCGCAGTCCACCAGGATGGAATGGGCGTCCCGCAGGCTCATGTCCGGCTTCAGCGCCATGTGGAACTGGATGTGCAGAAGGGGCCCGGCCGCCCGCGTGCGCAATTGATGGATATTGATGATGCGCGGATCTTCGGCCGCGATGTGCATGATGCGGTCGCGTTCGTCCTCGGGCAGCTCCCGGTCCATCAGCTGATTGCCCGCCCCGCGCGCGACATTCCACGCTGTCCATCCCAGCCAGGCGGCCACGCCGAGCGCCGCCACCGCATCGAGCCAGAGCCAGTCCAGAAGCACCGCACCGGCAATGCCGGCGATCACGGCGAGATTCGAACCGAGGTCGGAGAAATAGTGCGCCCGGTCGCCTTCCACCGCGATGGAGCCGGTCTTTTCCAGGGCCCGGGTCTGGACGGCAAGCAGGACCAGGGTCAGCGCGATCGACAGCCCCATCACGCCCAGCGCCCAGCCGCTCGCCTCGATCGGCTGCGGATCGACCAGATGAGCGACACCCTCGCGCACGAGGAGCGCGGCGGAGACCGCCACCAGGATCGCCTGCAGGATGCCGGCAAAGGCTTCCGCCTTGCCGTGCCCGAACCGGTGTTCCGCATCCGCCGGTTCAGCGGCATAGCGCACAGAGAAATACACGGTGAGAGACGCGGTCAGGTCGAGCAGGCTGTCGGCTGCAGAGGCCAGCAGCGCGACCGAACCGGACAGGTACCAGACGATGCCCTTGGTGATCGTCAGGACCAGCGCCACGGCCACGGATGCCGCCGTTGCCCGACCGGTATGGCTCAGTGCTTCCCGGGGCTCCAGACGCCCGGGCCCGCCCGGCGAACCAATGTGATCATGGGGCATTGCTATTGTCCTTCCCGCTGCCGGTGTAGGGCCGGCCGCCAAGCGGCGTCAATTCCGCCGAGAGCGTCAGGCAGGTTTCGATCCAGTCCAGCGCCCGGGCCGCATCGACATCGCGCGCCACCTCAATGCGACGCGCCGCCGGATCCGGTAGCAACAGCCCGGTGAACGCCCCGTCTTCGCCCAAAGCGTAGCGGCCCGGTTCGACGGCGAACAGGCCGGCCTCAGGCGCCAGCGCTGCAGCCACCGCCAGGGCGTCGTGCGGATAGCAGCCATCAATCCCTTCCATGGCCTGGTAGGCATCCATGTAATGGGCATGCGCGCGGCGCAGGAAAGTCAGTACCGGTCGCTCATGCCGGTCTGCGAGCCGGGCCAGCCAGGCCCGTTCCATCACCACGCGGCGGCAGGTATCCAGCGGCATTATCAGAAGCTTCGGCGCCTGTTCGAGCACGATGCGAGCGGCCTCAAGGTCGGAACTGGCATTGAATTCCGCCCGGTCCCGCCGCACGTCGGGAACACTCAGACTGGTTCCCATGCACACGATGCGGCCGATCCCGGCAAAGGCTTCGGCGTCGCGCAGGAGCGCGCGCGCCAGATTGGTCATCGGACCGATGCACACCAGGCGCCCGGCTGCACCGGCCTCGCGCGCGAAGGCGGCCAGCGCATCGGCTGTCTCGTCGGGATGGGCCTCGCGAACGACCCCGGTTTCGAAGGCCAGCGCATGATCTGCCGTGACACCGCCCAGACCGTCCTCACCATGGATTGCATGCGCATCCTGCCAGGGATGCCCCGTCAGCGGGCGGTCGGCGCCGACATGGACCGCAGCGGACTTGCCGGGATAGAAGGCCTGGACCAGGGCGGCATTGCGCGCGGCACGGCGCGGCGAGACATTGCCGAACACGGTCGATACGCCGGCCAGCCGCCCTTCGGAAACCGCAAGGGCGCAGACCAGGGCCAGCGCATCGTCCACGCCGCCATCGGTATCGATCCAGATCCGCATCCAGTCTCCCCTTGCCGGCGCAGTCACCCACTGGCCAAGCACTGTGAACTGGCGGAATATGCCGCCGGCCCGTCCAGGGGAAGACCCGTATGCCACTCATTCAGCTGATTGTTCTCGCGCTCGTCCAGGGCCTCACCGAATTCCTGCCGATCTCGTCCTCGGCCCATCTCATCCTGGCGCCTGACGCGCTGGGCGTGGAGGATCAGGGCCCGCTGATCGATGTTATGGCGCATGCGGGATCGCTGGTTGCGGTTCTGGTCTATTTCTGGCGCGACATATTCGACGTGGCACGCGGCAAGCTGGCCCTGCTGACCGGACGGATCACGCCGGGCGGCCGGATCGCCCTTCTGGTGGCCGCCTCCATGCCACCGGTCTTCATCTTTGCCGGCGCGCTCTATGCCTTCGACCTTGTCGACGCGCTGCGCTCGCCGGCCGTGATCGCCGGCGCCACCCTGGTCTTTGCCTTGCCGCTCTGGCTGGCCGACCGTTATGGCAAGCAGACCGGCACGCTGGAAACGCTCAGCTTCAAGAACGCGGCCCTGATCGGCATCGCCCAGCTGTTTGCCCTGATCCCCGGCGCGTCCCGCTCCGGCGTCACCATGACCGCCGGCCGGGCGCTCGGCCTGAAACGTTCCGAGAGCGCGCGGTTTTCCATGCTGATGGCCATCCCGGTGATTGCCGCCTTTGCCCTGGTATCCGTGATCGACCTTGCGGGGGCGGAGGATGCCGGCGCCTCGCTGGAAGCGGGCCTGATCGTGGCCGTGCTGTCCTTCTTTGCGGCCTGGGCGTCGATCGCCGTGATGATGAAACTGGTCGACCGGATCGGTTTCCTGCCCTTCGTCCTCTACCGGCTGGCCCTCGGCCTTTTTCTGATCGGCTTGATTATCCTCTAGCTTCCCGGGCACTGTGCCACTGACACGCTTCAGCGGGGGGACGGCATGCGGGCCATCGGGGTTTTTCTGGTCGTAAGTTTCGGTGTCAGCTGGGCGATCGGGGCCTGGTTGTACAGTGAAGGCGGCCTTGCGGGCGCCGGCGCCTTTGCCACGCTCTACATGACGGGCTTCATGTTCGGACCGGCCATCGGCGCGCTCGTCGCCACCATCCTGTTCGATCGCAACCGCTTCCTGACCGCTCTCGGCTTCAAGCCCGGCCGCGCCGGCCCAGTTGTCGTCTGGACGATCTGGAGCTGGCTTGTTCCCGTCGTGCTGACAGCACTCGCCTCGGTCGTGACCCTCGTGCTGACCCGGTCCGAACCGGCCAATGCCGCAGCGGCCCTGGCCGCCGTGGTCGAAGCCTCGGGCCAGGAAGTGCCGATGTCGCCCGAAACGCTGCTTGTCCTGCAACTGGCTATCGGTGTGCCGGTGGGCATCCTGATCAATACCGTGCTGCTGACCATCAGCGAGGAGCTGGGCTGGCGCGGCTGGCTGCAGCCGCGCCTGTCAGGCCTTGGCTTCTGGGTGCGGTCGCTGGTGATCGGCGTGATCTGGGGCGTCTGGCACGCCCCGATTATCCTGATGGGATACAATTATCCGGGGCTGGGCTGGACAGGCGTCGCCGTGATGACGCTCTTCACCGTCCTGCTGACGCCCTATCTCGCATTGGCCCGCGAGCGTGACGGCGGTGTCTATGCCGCCGGCGCCTTTCACGGCTCCATCAATGCGGTCGCCGGCGTCGGGCTCATCTTCCTGCCGGACCAGAACTGGCCCTGGAACGGGCTTCTGGGCCTTGGCGGCTTCGCGGTACTCGCGGCCGGCCTGGTGCCGATCGCGCTCTACCGGCGGGCACGCGCCGCAACCGGGGCCGACAAGGACGTGTAGTTGCTGAACGTGCAGTTTAAGGTTACCTTCGCCCCGAAGGACACAACCGATGCGCGACCGCACTTCTCCACCGGCTGCAAAGGCGCGGATGACGCTGGCGATACTGACCGTGCTGGCACTCGCGGCCTGCGGAACGCCTCGCCAGGTACGGGACTTGTCGACAACCCAGCTTGCCACCCTCACAGCGATGGAAACGGCCGTGGAGGCGCAAGGGCAGGCACTGGTCCGGCACGCCGACCAGCTGAGACAGCAACGCAAGGCCCGCTTCGAGGCGGACCTCGCCTGCGCCGATGCGCGCTTCTACGTTGCTGCGGGCGTGCTGTCGCCGGCCAGCGACGATCATTGCGACAATCCATCGGACGGGCCGGGCGGCACCATGCTCGACGACGAGACCGCCCGTTTTGCCATTGAACAGCACAATCTCGGGCGCGCCGGTATTCTCGCCAATATCGCCGCGCTGGACACGCTTCACGCCCGTATCGTTGCCAGGTCTGCGGAACTGGACGCCCTGATGGGCGAGGTCGTTGCGGCGCAGGCCCTGCTCAACACCCACATCCAGACGCCCACCGCGCTTGAACGGATCACGGGCCGGATTGTCGATGCCGACACGATCGCCGCGCTCACCGAGCGCCTGGCCAACATCCGCGCAGAAGCCGGCAGTACGGCAGATGATATTCAGGCCCTGCTCGACAGAATGGTCGCGCCCAACCCCGCCCGCGAGGTGAACCCGGATGACTGAAGAGGAAATGCGCGCCCAGATCGCGGCGCTCGAAGACAGCCTCGACGCCCTGCCACCACTGGCACAAGCCGGTGTCCGCACCCGCATGACGGACCTGCAGCAAAAGATCGACCTGATCGGCTATGCACAGCTGGCCGACGATTTCCTGACGCTGGACCTTCCTGACCGGACGGCGTTCAAGGAGGCTGTCGAAAAGGCCGGCAAGGCCCAGGCGCAATACACCGAGCGCCTGACCTGGCTCGAAAAGGCGCTCGACCTGCTCGACAAGATACTCTAGCGGGGCCGGCTAGCTGGCCTGGCGCTCGTGGAACTGGCCGTAGCGGCGATAGCGCACCAGGTAGGACGGCACGATGGCGTCGATCGTTTCCGGCTCGATGCCCAGATCCTCCAGCGTTTTCGCTCCATCGGCGACGACATTGTCGCGCTTGAGCTGGGTGAGCTGGTCGCGCGTGATGACCGGCTGCACGAAGGGCAGGATCGCCGCCATCTCGGACAGCATGGCGATTACCTGGCCGGCTGCCCACGGCAGCGGCAGCAGCAGGCGCGGCCGGTCGATCTCGTCGAGGATGAAGCGCATCAGCTGTTCGAACGTGTACACGCCCGGCCCGCCAAGCTCGTAGGTTTCGCCACGAGCCGTGTCGCTCTGCAGCGACTTGACCACCGCGGCCGCGACATCGCCGGCAAAGACCGGCTGGAAACGGGTCTTGCCGCCGCCAAACAGCGGCAGGGCCGGGACGAAGCGCGCCATGGCGCCGAAACGGTTGAAGAAGCCGTCATCCGTTCCGAAGACGATCGACGGCCGCAGCACGGTCGCGCCCGGTAGCGCCTTGCGCACGGCGGCTTCACCTTCGGCCTTGGTGCGGGCATAGCGCGACGCGCTTTCGGCATCGGCACCGATGGCGGAGATATGCACCATGCGCTCAATACCCGCCGCCGCCGCAACTTCGGCAACCGTCTTGGCGCCCTGGGCATGAAGGCGGGTGAAGGTCTGGCGGCCATTCTCGTTGAGCACGCCCACAAGGTTCACCACACCGCTGGCCCCTTCCAGCGCACGCTCGACCGAGGCGGGAACGCGCAGATTGGCCTGGACCAGCTGCACCTGTCCCACAACACCCATCACACGCAGGTCCTGGGCGATATGCGGCCGCCGCGATGCGACGCGGACCCGATAGCCTTCACGGGCCAGCGCCCGGACCACATGGCGTCCGACAAAGCCGGATCCGCCGAACACGGTGATGATTTCGTCTCGCAGCATGGCTGTCCCCCGCAAAAATGGGCTTGGTGCGGATAGACCAAAAAACCGCCCGCCTGTCCATGCGGCATTGCGCTTGAACGGCACCCGGCCTTTAGTCGCCGTCGCTTTGCGCGGCCTCCTCGCGCTCGGGGAAGCTCAGGGAAGAGGATCGGATCAACCAGCGCCCGTTCTCGCGAACCAGGACCGCCACCTCCGAGAACTGGACGGTGCGCAGCGTTCCGTCGGCCTGCCGGATATACTCCGTCGCCTGGAAGTCGACGATCGCCGTATCGCCATAACGCTGGTAGCGCACCAGGTCGAAGTCGAACGCCTCGACATCGATACCCGTGGCCACATAGTCGCGCACACGCTGCATGTGCACGTCCCGCTCCACCGCCGCGTCACGTCCGGCAAACCAGACACTCCATTCAGGATGGAAATTGCCGGCCCAGGCCTCGAAATCCGTGGCCAGACCCACCGGTCCGCGCTCCAGAATCGCGACGATGGCGGCCCGGTCGGGGTCTTCGGCAGCCCCGTTCTGGGCCCATCCGGCCGCCACAAAACCGAAGAACAGGGCCAGAAGCGCGAGGCCCCGGCTTCGCAGGCTGGATTGGACGTACGTCACAGGCATTCCCCCCGGTTGCCGTTGCGCACGAAGGCGCTGTTCTGCCTCCCCTAGCCCACACGACAGCAGCATTCACAACACGATTTCGCGAGCATCGGCACAGGCTGCAAAAACCACCGCCAAATTGCGCATGACCCGTTGACTTGGCGGCATGGCAGCTTTAGGTACCGCGCCTCGACACCTGCCCAGGTGGCGGAATTGGTAGACGCGCTGGCTTCAGGTGCCAGTTCCCGTTAGGGAGTGGAAGTTCGAGTCTTCTCCTGGGCACCATTGCTTTCTCCGAAAGCGAGCGAAATAGTCCATAAATACCTAATATTGAACGATAAACCCGGCTAACTCCCCAGCCGTTTGTCCGACGTGGTGCGGGTATATCCGTTGGCATGCGGGCATTTTGCGGGTAGATTTGCGGGTATCCCGAACCTGTCACGGGGTAGCCGTGAGAGGCCCGCACATGCCGCTTTCCGATCTTCAGGTGCGTCAGTTCAATCCGCGCGAAAAAGACTACAAGAAAGCCGATGGCGGCGGCCTGTATGTGCAGGTCCAGAAAACCGGCTCGAAGCTCTGGCGGATGCGCTATCGCTTCGACGGCAAAGAAAACATTCTCTCATTCGGTCCCTATCCGGCCATCAGCCTGGCGAGAGCGCGTGAATTGCGGGCTGAGGCCAAGAAGCTTCTGGCCGAGGGGATAGACCCCAGCGCGCACGCCAAGGAAAAGAAGGCCACGCAAGCGGCGCTGACGGAACACACCTTCAAGAAGATATCCGCCGAGCTAATGGCCAAGCTCCGAAAGGAAGGCAAGGCCGAGATCACGCTGAAGAAAAAGCAATGGGTGCTGGATATGGCCTATCGCGATTTTGGCGACCGGCCCATCACCGAGATCAGCGCTGCCGATATTCTGGCGACCCTGCGAAAGGTGGAGGCGAAAGGTAACTTCGAAACCGCCAAGCGTTTGCGCGCGACCATCGGACAGGTCTTTCGCTACGCCATCGCAACGGCGCGGGCAGACAATGACCCGACCTATGGGCTGAGGGGCGCATTGATCGCGCCCAAGGTTTCCCACATGGCGGCGATCACGGACCTCAAGGAATTCGGCAAGCTGATCCGCGCGATCTGGGCCTATAAAAGCGGCTCGCCTTCCACGCGGGCGGCGCTGAAGCTCATGGCCTTGCTCTACCCGCGCCCCGGTGAATTGCGGCTGGCGCTCTGGGAAGAGTTCGACCTTGAGCGCGCGACTTGGACGATACCCGCCGCGCGCACGAAAATGCGCCGGGAGCACACCAAGCATCTGCCGCCATTGGCGGTGGACATATTGCGGACGCTGCAAGCTGAGACTGGCAGCAATTACCGCGCCTTTCCGTCATCGCTCGCGCGCGACCGGCCCATCAGCGAAAACACGCTGAATCAGGCGCTACGGCGCATGGGTTTTGACAAGGATCAGCACACCTCGCACGGCTTCCGGGCCAGCGCGTCGAGCCTTCTCAATGAAAGCGGACGCTGGAATGCAGATGCCATTGAAGCCGAACTTGGCCACATCGGCGCGGACGAAGTGCGCCGCGCCTACCACCGCGCACGGTATTGGGATGAACGCGTGAAGATGGCGGACTGGTGGGCGGGTGGGATCAACAACCTTCGTGGTATAAATGGTTGTACTTCGTGATTCTGCCCCGGTAATTCTCCTTTGAAAATCCCCCCTATTCCGAAGACCGCAGACCAAATCAAAGTTGATCGCCAGTGGGAGCTTTTTGGCGAGGAGTTCCCTGACTATTGCATCGCAAGCAATCAAAAATATCGACCAGAAGGCCTATTCGTAGACGGCAAGAAAGACGGCGCGGCCCGCGAACAGTTGGCCGCAGCCCGAACCTGTCACGACGAAATCATTTCCCTTGATGACGAGCAGCTGGAGCGTCGGTGGAAGGAACTGCAATTTTTGAAAGCAGCGCGCCGAGACGCCGCACATCCGCTCAATACCTGCAGGGCCAACGAGGCGATCTATGACCATTATTCAAAGGCAGCCTATTGGACACTGGATGAAGGCGTCGCGCTTTTGCTGGAACGGGACCCCAAAGGACTAAATCTAGAATCTGTAAAGCGATATCTTCCGCCGCCCACCGTAGGGGAGCGATTTCTTGAAGTCCGCGACTTGGCCCGGCGCGCGGCAAAAATGAGCCAGCTGGCTTACGAAAACTTACCCGGCTTCTTCCTGGCTTGGGCAAGCCGGAACCGCTTGATCGTTCCCGACGACCTCGCAAAAGCGATCAACGATCACGGAATACAGGTGGCGGATTGGAAGTCGATTGCCGACCAACGCTCAGATCAGATCGCCGCGCTCGAAGCCGAGCTGGAATCGCAGCGGACTCATCCACCAGCCACGCAGCGACCAAAATCAGCAGAAACCATCGAAAAACAAACCCGCCTCAGACTGATAATTGGATTGGTCATCGCAAGCTATAATCACGACCCGCGCGCCAGTAGAACAACAACTGCCGCTGCTATCCGGCGCGACCTTGAAACTCTTGGCATGTCGATGGATGAAGATACGATCCGGAAAATCCTTCGTGAAGCGGCGGAATTTGCGCCTGATACACCGACGGAATAGATAGCTGAAACCGAATTCGGTTTGGCTGAAACCGAACTCGCCCAAGCACTCTATAAAACCCTGCAGGTTCTCCTCGTCATCAATCGAACGGGTTAGAACCATGCAGCACCAAACCAACCCATACCCCGCATTTCCCGAAACCGGCCTTGTCCGCCTCTCATCCATTCTCGCCCCGCAAGGCCCTATCCCGGTCAGCAAATCGACCTGGTGGCAGGGCGTGCGGGATGGACGTTTTCCCAAGCCCCAGAAACTGGGCGCTCGCGTCACTGTCTGGCGGGTGGAGGATATCCGCGCCCTGATCGAACACGGCGCGGCATAGGCGCGGGGTCAGGCGCAATCCCGTGTCGCAACCGACCTATCCCAGCAGTCGCCATGATCGCCCGCACGCGCGCCTGTATGATCATTGGCTGAAGCATCCGGCATGGCGGACCCTGTCGCCACCGGCCTTCAAGATCATTTCCATGCTGTTGGCGTCCTACAGGCCCGACAACCCGAACGCCTTTCCGGTTGGTCAGCGACGGATGGCGGACATGTGCGGATGCGCATCAGCCACCGCGAAAAAGGCCGTCGATGAACTCATTGAAGGCGGCTTCCTGAGACAAGAGCGCAGAGGCAGAAGCCGGGGGAGCGCAGCGAGCCGGGAGCGGGTGGCCTCGCTCACTCGATACAACACCGACGCCATTGCCGAAGATCCCGACCTGCCTATGAAAACATGGGAGCGACGCCAGAAATCCGGATGCCACAAATCTGCGGCATGAACGCGTCAAATCTGATGCACCGGAAAACTTCTCTCGAATTCCAAGGCCAGTCCGAAACCCCAACCATGAAAGACCGCCCCGATGAATTGCGATCCGGCCGGAAAAGCCATCAACACCCGTATAGCGTTGAGCCAATGCCACACATGAAGCCAATGCCAGAGCCAGAGCCATGCCCGGCACCGTCGCACGCGGGCGCTGGGGGCGTGCCACACCGATTTAATCGCCAGCTTCACGGATGATTTCGTAAAAACGAGAGGAGCCAGCATCATGGGTGGATACGGATCAGGCAGGCCGGGCTGCAAGGGCAAGGTGGAACATTGCCGCTCGCTGGACGTCAACCGGCTTCACCGGGAAGGCTGCCTGGCACCGGGGCATTCCGGCGGCTGGCAATGGTCACAAGATGGCCAGCCCGTCGCCTCCATCTCCATGCAATGCACCGGTCAGGCGCTGGCACTGGATTTCCGGTTCCGTCGAGGCGGCGGCAAGTGGCAGGATATCCGGCAAACCATCGCGCTTGTCTCCACGCCTTGCGGTTTTGGCGGCACGCGGCCCTGGTTTGTCTGTCCGGGCATCGCCAACGGGACACCGTGCGGGAGACGCGTCGCCAAGCTCCATGCGGGCGGTCGATACTTCCTGTGCAGGCATTGCTATCGGCTGGGCTATGCCAGCCAGTGCGAACGGGAGTTTGACCGGCTTTTGAGGCGCGCCAACAAGCTGCGCCGCAAGCTGGGCGGGGAGGTTGGAACAAGTGCCCTTATCGCTCGCCGGCCCAAGGGCATGCACCGCAAAACCTATGACGCCCATGTGGACGAGATCGTCCGGCTGGAAGACAGGGCCAATCAGCTCTTCATCGCGGCCCATGCCCACCGATGGCCGGGGATCAGCCTGTTTCTTTGACCGGAAAGCCCAAGGCCTGCATCAGGACAAATCCCCCAGCGGTGGTAGGCCGCGCACGATTTTCATGGTTTCCAGGCTGACCGTGATCACCCGCCGGAACAGGTCAAAGGGATAGCGCGGATCACCGACGGTCTCGATTGCATAGCGGTTCGCATCATTGACGATGCCGCTGGCCTTGTCGGTCTTCACGCATTGGCGTTCCATCACCCATTCCAGCGCGGGCTTGCCATTGACCACATAGTCGTAAGCTTCCAGCGGGATATCGGTCATGGTGATGTTGCGATTGTAGATGACCGTGGACTTGTCAGCCACCAGCTTGCCATCCGCATTGCGGACCTTGTGGAACTTCATCTTCTCGACGCGGAAAAACGCCACCGGATCGTCAATCACCGCCAGCCGCAAATCGCCTTGCGCGATCTGGATCGGGAAGGGTTCGACGCTCTCGAACTCACAATGCAGATCGCCCAGCACGCGGCCCGCTTCCACGAACGCCCGGAAATCCTCAAAGCGCTTCACCGCCGGGATGCGGGGCAATTGTTTGGACAGATTGTCCGCGAAGCGCTCGCGATACTCTTCCGAATGCAGCAAGCCGTAGACGTAGTGGAACAGGTCATCCTTGGTGATCGTCTCACCGGGATAGGCCGCTTGGAAGTGTGCCAACCCGGTGTCGGTGATGGCGTCGCGGCGGGTTAGGCCGTCAGCCATCTCGGAACTTGAAAGCAAGTCGGCCTGATCGTTGCCCCGTGGTGACGGAGCCTGATCGTAAAGATAGCGGGGGAAGCATTGCGTCCCCCCTTTCATCGCGCTTACGCAAAGCTCGGGCACTTTGTCGGTCATTAGCGCGGTAAAATCAGATATGTTGCCCGGCGCTGAAACCCCAATCACCCGATTGACCGCAGCCGCATCGGGAAAAATGGGCGGGATTTGATAGACCCTTTCGTTGAAAGTGCGGCTGAAGTAGAGAATTTGAGGAGTGAATGGGCGGTAGAGGCTGGGTGTCAGACAATCTTCGTCAAATCTGAAGCGCTTGCCTTTCACCAAGTCAGTTTTCAACGCACTGGTCCAACTTATCTTCGCCGGATCAGTATCGATGAATTCATCCAGCGCCGCTTCACGGGCCTTGCGATCAGCATGCGGATGCGCGGCATCAAAGCGATCAGCTTCCTGATTGTAGAATCCAACCATCGCTTTCATGTTGCGAGAGATCGCATCCCGGCTGAAATTGAAGCACCACACATCACGCTGGGTTTTCAGCCCGTTGGAATAGTTCGAAAAGAGTGTAGTGCCGACATCCCTACCCTTTTCACCAATCGCGATGAACCCATCGAAAGCTTTGTCCCGTTGCCCCAGCCAGTCGCCATGCTCATCAGGCTCAATCGCCTGCCAAGCATTCACCTTGGTGATGCCGCCGACGCTTCCGAATTGCGAGATCTTCGCCAACTTTTCTTCACGATTCAGATAGTCGCCAATATCGTGAAAACGGATTTCTCCACGCGACGAGGCACGGGGGTTTTTCACAATGAGCGTGATCGCCACTGGGGTCCGCGTGCCCTGACCGAAAACATTGTCCTTTTCCTTGCGTCGAGTTTCGCCCGATGTGCGCGCGTCGCCACGCAAATGGAACACGTGAAGGCTCGCGAACTCCTCGCTTAGACTCTTTCGCAGCCCGTCCATCTGATTGTTGTCAATCCAACCGGCATTACTCACATAGGCAACCACACCTGCATCGCCGATCCGGTCGCTAGCCCAGCGGATTGCCCGTATATAGCTATTGTACAGCCCATTCTTGTTGGCCGCATCGGAACGAGCCGCATAGGTCTCTCGTATGCGCGCATCCAGTTTCGGATAACCAAGGTTCGCCGCATTATCATTCGCGCTGCCCTGCCCGACCGAATACGGCGGATTGCCCATGATTACCCGGATATCCAATTCCTTCTGACGGGTGCGGCGGTCGCTATTGTCCGGCATCAGATTGGCCAGCAAATCCTTGTCCTGCTCATAGAGCTGGAAGGTGTCGGTCAGGCAGATGCCTTCAAAGGGCGCATACTCGCCACCGGACAGGGTGTGATAGACCGCCTCGATATTTATCGCGGCGATGTAATAGGCCAGCAGGACAATCTCGTTGGCGTGGATTTCATTCTTGAACTTGTGTTCCAGCTCGTCCGGCGCGATCAGGCCCGATTGCAACAGCCGGGTGATGAAGGTTCCGGTGCCGGTGAACGGGTCCAGGATATGCACACCCTTGCTGCCCAGCGTCTGGCCAAACTCGGATTGCAGCACCTCATTGACCGAATGGATGATGAAATCCACCACTTCCACCGGCGTATAGACGATGCCCAGCCGTTCGGTCATTTTCGGGAAGGCGTTTCGGAAAAACTTGTCGTACAGCTCGACAATGATGCGTTGCTTGGCCTCTGCATTGTCGATACCCGCCGCGCGGCGCTTCACGCTCTCATAGAAGCGATCCAGGCTTTCCGCCTCCTTGCCCAGCTGATGCGCGTCCAACGCGCCCAGCACCGCCTCCATCGCCTTTGAAACGGGATTGTTGCGGGCAAAACTGTAGCCCTCGAACAGGGCATCAAAGACGGGCCGGGTGATCAGGTGCTGGGCGAGCATCTCGATGGCGTCGCCTTCGGTGATGCTGTCATTCAGGTCATCGCGTATTTCGTCCAGAAACCCGTCAAAGGCTTCGCGCTCCGGTGTGCCCTGTTTGGCGACAATGCCGGTGATGCGGCTGATATGGCGCTCTGCAATTTTGGCAATGTCACCGGCCCAGTTTTCCCAATAGTCGCGGCGGCCGCACTTCTTGACGATCTTCGCCATGATCGCGCGGGAAAACTCGTCAAACACGAAAGCCGTCTGGAACGGCGTCTGCTCTTCCTTGACCTTGCTGTCACCGCTGCCGCGCTCATCATCACCCCCGGCAGCCCCCGAACCGATATCCGCCGATTTCTGTCCGGCTTTCTTGTCAGCCGGGAGCTTGTTGCTGACCGCAACAACTTCAATCTTATGGCTGATATCCACGCCCAGATCGGCCTGGTTCAATTGGGCGTCGAAGCGCTCATCATGCGAGCGCAGGGCGTTGAGAATCTGCCAGACGACGCGGTAGCGCTCATTGTCATTCAGCGCCTGTTCCGGTGTCAGCCCGGCAGGCACGCCGATGGGCAGGATGACATAGCCCATATTCTTGCCCGGTGCCCGGCGCATCACCCGCCCAACCGATTGCACTACGTCAATCTGGCTCTTGCGCGGATGCATGAAGAGGACGGCATCCAGCGCGGGCACGTCCACGCCTTCGGACAGGCAGCGCGCATTGGTCAGGATACGGCAAACGGCATCGCCGTGGTTTTCCTTGAGCCAGTCCAGCTTGGTGGCGCGTTCCTTCGCGCCCATCGTGCCATCCACATGCTGCAAATCGACGCTCAAGGGTTCGATATCCCCCAGCGATTCCTGGCCTTCATCAGAGGCGAGATATTCGTCCACCACTTTGTGGAATTCGGTCTGTATCAGCTTCGATGACTTGATATCCTTGGCGAAGGCCAGCGCCCGTTGCATGGGCTGCGGATCGGTCAGCACCTCCTGGCTCATGCCGGATTTCACCAGTGCCTTGTAGCAACCGATGATCTTGGTGGCATCGTCCAGCACCAGAGAGCTGTCGCTGTCCATCAGCCGCTTCTGGACACCGGCGCTCACCATCGCCTCGTCCACCGCCAGCACGATCACCTTGTAATCGGTCAGCAAGTCGTTTTCGACGGCCCAGCCGAAACCGCGAATAAACAGATCGCGCCCGAACAAGGCTTCATCATCCATCGAAGCCAGTTCCGCCGACGCCTCGCTGGCCTTGGCCTTGATCGCCTCACCGAACACACGCGGCGTTGCGGTCATGTAGAGACGTTTCTTGCCAGCGATGAAGTCCGCGTCGTGAATCTTGACAAATTTGCTCTCGTCTTCCCCCGCCAGCGTCGCGCCGGTTGTGCGGTGCGCCTCATCGCAGATGATCAGGTCGAACTCCGGAAAACCGTGCAGTTTTTGCGCTTCGCTGATGACCTGGATGGATTGATAGGTGGAGAAGACCACCGTCATGCGATCCGGTGCCGGGTGGGATGACCGGCTGGCGAGTTTGGCGCCGTTGGTGGTCGCGGGGTAGTCCAGATCGTGCAGCTCGACCTCTGCCACGTCATCACTGGATTTGCGGCGCTTGCCCACTTGGGTATCGGAGCACACCGCATAGGAGCGCAGCGGCGTCTGGCTGTCGATTGTCCATTCGCGGATCGTCTGATTGACCAGCGCCAAGGATGGCAACAGCACCAGCACATGGCCGCCCGCGCCCACCATGTCTTCGGCGATCTTCAGCCCGGTAAACGTCTTGCCCGTTCCGCACGCCATGATCAGCTTGCCGCGATCCGCATCGGCAAGCCCTTCACGCACGGCGTCGAGCGCTTCAACCTGATGCTTGCGCAACGTCTTGGGCGGGTCCAGGCGGATTTCGCCATCGACAAAGAAGGCCTGCCAGTCAATCGGGCTTTCTTCCAGCCGGTCCAGCCCCAGCGTGGTGACGTTCAAATCATCAAACAGCGCCGTCGCATTCTCGCTGAAGGCCCGGCCCGTGGTTTCGATGATCAGGCCACGCGAGAAATAGCGACCCATTGCGCCCAGCGTGCTGAGGAACTTGTCCAGCTCTGCCTTGGGAATGGTGCCGCCTTCCCGGTAAAATTTGCACTGGATGGCGCAATAGCTGTCTTCGCCCCTGATCTTGGCCACCGCATCAATGCCGTTATCGGTTGCGGGAAGACCCTGGTCGCGCGCCCATGTGGCGTAGTCCCAAGCATCCTCATATTCCTGGGCCATGCCCGGATCGCGCTGCATGAACACGATGGACAGGCGCTCGAAATATCCGCCCTTCTCCCGCTCCGACTGGGCGGCTTGCCGGTATTGATCCAGAAGGGTGCGAAGATTGCTCATGGCCCGATACTCCCCCAAGGCGCGCTTTATTCCATATTGGCATCACAACCGCTGGGGGGCACGTCCGATTTCCACCGCCTTTGCACACGCGCACCGGTGGCACTCCTCACTTGAGAGTTTTGGCCAAAAATCCCTTTGATACCTTGGCCGCCTCCACACCGGCCTTGCTCGCCTCGGAGCAACGCGGCTATTCTCGGGATGCGTCCGAAAACCATGATCGGCAGCTTGGCCTAGTGGGCTACAAGGCACACAGATTGCGGGTATATTTGCGGGTATCTCATCGCGGGTATATTTTTAATGCCTTTTATAACAATAGGTTAGGTAATAATTTCGATGCCTCTCCTGGCACCATTTCTCGGCCCTAACGCCCTGAAATCCCTTTCAATGCATTGCGATAACCGATTTTTTTGGTACATGGCTTGGTACATGAGGACCAGCCGTGAGGATCGACGTGCGCGGACTTCAGCTTCGCAATAAAACCTATCAATTCCGGCGTGCGGTACCGCCTGATCTCGTTGAGATCGTAGGCCGCAGAGAGTGGAAACGCTCTCTAGGTCTCGGGCCTGGCCAGGAGCTTCAAGCTCACGCAGAAGCCGAACGACTTTGGCGTGAGACCGAACAGCAGATAGACGCTCTTCGTCGTGAGATGAAGCTGGGTGATAACAAGGCCGTTCTGGCCAAGAAAGCCGCCGAATGGGCCGACCACTTTCAGTATCTCGATGGTCAACCCAAAGCCGAGCGGGAAACCGCCTTTATCAATGGCGAATGGGTCGAGTTGGATAGCGAACGCGATCTCGCCATCGAACACATCATCGAGGCGGCGGGACGGGATTTCGGGTGGGATCACAAAGGCCACCCGAAACGGCTGACACCTGAACAAGAAGCTCGGCTGGCTGTCTTGATCGCAGGCGAACCGGTAGCACCCGCAATAACCGTTTCCGCAGCCAAGGATCTCTACATTGCCGACCGCTTTGGGGGCCAGGAAGACAAAGCGACCCGCCAAGCCGTGAAACAGTTCATTGAAATGGTCGGTGATCTCGAACTCGCTCAGATTAACCGCCGCACGGTAATCAAGTGGCTTCAGGACCTCGTAAACAAGCGGGACCAAGCCGAAGGAACGGTCCGCCGCAGGCTGACGAGCCTCAAAGCCATCTACAACCACATACGCAAAAACTACGACCTGACTGCCGACAACCCTTTCGCAAACCAGGAGATACCAGCCGCGCGGAAGGGGAAGCGCCCGCGCGTGCCGTTCCACAAGAAGCACTTCGCCCTCATCGACCGGCATTTATCCACCCCATCCGTGAGCCCCGACATCCGGCGGATACTCACACTGCTGAGATATACAGGGTGCCGCCCGATGGAGATTGGCGGTCTGAACAAGTCGGAGGTCTATTTAAACCTGGAGATACCTGCGATCCGCGTTCGGTGGACTGCCAACCGTCGCCTCAAAACCCGCTCCGCAGAGCGATTGGTTCCCTTGGTCGGCCCCGCACTGGATGCAGCGCAAGAAGCCTTAAAAGCCGCGCAAGGCGAGCATTTGTTTGGGGAGAGATTTCCGAATACCGACCGGCTTTCGCAGGCGCTTGTGAAGGAGCTCCACAAGGCGGGCATTCCCAAGTCGCCGAACCGGCTGATCCCCTACTCCTTCAGACATTCCATGAAAGAGGCTTTGAGGATGGCCGAGGTGCTGGATGAAACGCAGGATGCCTTGATGGGGCACGCAAGAAAGGGGATGGGCGCGCATTATGGCGCACCCAACCGCCCCGCACATGTCTTGAAGACGGCGCTGGAGCGAGCAATCCCGCATTTGGGAGAGGTAGATGAGACGCACTATCTGCCCGGCGAGTTGCCGTGAGGCGAGAAATTTATGACGAGAATTTCTGAGGGGGAATGGACCTAACGCCCCGCCCGATTTCCCCCATACCCCCCTGGCGCTTCTTGCGCGGGGCGGGCGGGTTTCAAGGGCACAACCAATTAGGTTCCCCTCTAGCAGTCCTATGGGGGTTCAACATACTTACTTATTGGGGAGAGCAGGGCGTTGGCAATTAGGTTGCACCCTTGCAGCCAGACGGGTGAGATATAGGTATATATCTAGAGGATAGTCTTAAGGATGAGCCTAAGGGGTATCTTCACGGTGTCCTTGAGGATGGTCCATTGGACGGCCTAGGGATTGGCTTAAGATTTACCCTCCCTCACCCCACCCTCCCAAACCTATCCTTAGAAGGGTGGGGTTAGAGTTGGAGTGGGTAGGCTTATTCGCCGGTTTGCCCGCCGTTGAGACGCTCTGCCACCGCAGCGCGAATGTGGTCACACTGTGGGGTGTGCGCGATGCCCGGCCTGGAGCATTGGTCTCGGATATCTCGGAGGAGGTCTCGGTCTTTCACCCCATGCGAGATGCCGATCAGTTCGCTGACGATGAACAAGCCGAATGCTATCGAGAGCACGGTTCTGGTGTTTTCGTTCAGCTTCTGAAACTTCCACAGATACCGGGCGCAGCACCCGCCAATGAAGAGCGGCAGCGCGGGGACCAGATTAAATTGCTCTGGTCCAAAGCCCGACCCCACGATGAGTGAGAGCCCGACACCGACGAATATCTGGAAGCGTTTGAGCCGGCGGTCTCTGGCGACCAGGTCTTCATTCTCATCAACCATGCCACGCCCCCATTTTTGAAGTCGCGGGGGAGGTGGGGCGGTACGGGTCCAACACATGCCGTGTCAAACACACGGTCGCAGGACAGACGCATCCTGCTGTCGATTGAATAAGGTTCATAGCTAGCCCTATGCACAAGCATCCACCGACCCGCCGCTGGTGGCGGGCCGACAGTCACATCACGGGCTAGCGTGTGTGCTCGCTTATTCCCCAAGCACAGATGATCAGTCCGTGCCGCGAACGGGTATCGTATTCGGCGAGCGACCCGCCGTAGCGGTCGCCCGTGAAGTGACTGTGCCAAAAGAATCTTCATCCGCTGCCACGCCGTCAATGCCTGCGTGAGGGCAATTTCAGCGTTCGCCCTGCGTCGGCTAAGCAGCTGCCGGTCTGTTACGCTTGATCCGTTGTACGCTGGACCGGCTTATTCCCAATCGCTCGGCAACCGCGACTTCCGTCAGCCCTTCCTCCAGGAGCTTCAGAACCTCGGTCGCCTTCTTCCGGGCCGTGGGGGCTCGCCCTTTGTATTTCCCTTCGGCCTTCGCCTTGGCGATGCCTTCCCGCTGGCGCTCCAGCATGATCTCCCGCTCGAACTCCGCCACCGACCCAAGGATGCCAAGCATCAGCTTCCCGGTGGCGGAGGACGTGTCGAGATCCATGGCGAGAATACGGAGGGCAGCCCCCTTGGCCTTCACTGCCTCGACGATCTCCATAAGGTCGCGAATTGAACGGGCCAGACGGTCCAGCTTCGTGACCATCAGAACGTCACCTTCTCGGATAAAGTCTAAAGCGTCCCTCAGGGCCTCTCTCGTGGCCACTGACGAGGTTTCTTCGCTGAAGAGTCTCTCTGCCCCAGCGGTCCGCAAATCGCGCTCCTGGGCCTCTAGTCCGGCTTTCTGATCAGCCGTTGAGGTTCGGGCGTAGCCAACAATCATCTTTCGCTCCAAAGCATCACAAACGTTACAAGCCTTATGGAGCCGTAAGCGTCAAAAATCAAACACGATTTGTATGACGCCTCTTTCCCGTCGACTGGGGAAGCGTCACTGAGGCAAGATCAAGTGGTGCTTTGCGGGACTGGCAATATCTCGCATGCGTCCGCCCCATCTGTTTTAGTGCGGTCCGGCTGGCCAGCTGGGTTGATCTTCAAAACGGCAACCGCAACCCCACTCTCGGCCCCAGCCAGGTCATCGCGAGATACAGCCCCACGGTGACCACGCAGCCCAGCATCAGGGACGGCCAGAACCCGACTCCGCGACGCAGGAGGGCCGGGATCAGCAAGAACATGGGCAGGGAGGGCAGGACGAACCAGAATGTGGCTTCGGCGTGGTCGGCGAGCCGGTTGGTGTCCTTCGTCTCCTGCCAGAGCCAGACCATGCCCAGGACGGAGACGATGGGCAGGGAGGCGACCAGCGCTCCCAAGGCTGCGCTGCGCTTGGCGGTTTCCGAAACGATGCCGACCAAGACACCGGAGATGAGGGATTTGATGACCAGCCAAAGCATTATGCGCTCCGTTCGAGGGGTGGTGAGAACCGGGCGGCCGGGACCTTCAGTCGTGACTTGATCTGAACAGCCGCCCCGACAGCCCCAGTGCAGGCTTCTCCACGAAATGCCAGGACAGTGCAGCAACAGCCGCCGTGATTGGAATGCCTATCATGGCAAGGTGAAGCGGTGACGTCGCCCAGCCCCAATGCCAGATCAGTTGGAACAGGGGGTAGTGCCAGATGTAGAGGCCGTAGGACCAGTCCGGCAGGCCGGAACCGGTCGGCACGCGGTCGAGCCGTGCCAGTCCGAACCAGAGGATCAGCGTAGCCAGGGCGAGGTTCCAGACGATCTGTGCGGCGGGATGTTCGCCCAGGAACCAGGTCAGCGGCAAGGCTATGGCAAGGGGGAGCAAGGTCAGTGGAATGCGGTCACGCAAGGTGTGCGCCAACACACCCAGCAGGAAGGCTGCAGCCAGCCGACTGCCCTCAATGAAGACGGCCGGTGCTTCCGGGTGCCGGAGGGCCAAATAGGCAGCCAGGGCTGACATGCCGAGCCACACCAGGCAGATCGTGATCGGTTTCCAGATCACTCGCGTGAAGAACAGCAATGCTGCAGCCGCATAGGCCAGGACTTCATAGCGCAGGGTCCACAGCGAGGCTGAGAACTCACCCGGTGCCGGATTGCCGGTGAAGACCCCCACCGGGCCACCAGAGGTGTCGGCAAAGAAGACAATGTTGGGGATGAAGAGCCAGGTCTGCGCAGACTGCCAGTAGGCCGCGGGAGACAGGCCGGTTGCGACCGGGCCGATGATCAGGACGGCCGCGAGCGCAAGCACGATGAGAGCAGGCCAGAGCCGCAACGCCCGCGCCACCACGAAGCGAAACAGGTTCCGCCGCCGCTCCAGACTCCCGGCAATGAGAAAGCCGGAAAGAATGAAGAAGCCATTCACGGCTAGATAGCCGGGTGACCAGCCCTGCAGACTCACAAGGGACTGGCTGCCCGTTCCCATCGCCACCACGAACACATGTTCGAGGATGACCAGGCTTGCCAAGACGACCCGGATCGGGGTGAAACGATTGTCGCGGCCCTGAAAGGCCTCGCCGATACGGATCATGCCGCTCTCCAGGAACCGGATTGACGGCCCGGCCAAGCGACCGGGCCATCATCCATCAGAACAGCCGGTTGAATTCGCTGTAGGCCCCCCGCGTGCGCAGGGTGACTGTCACGGCGACCTCGGAACGGTTGCGCCAGAACCAGCCATGAGCGCCGTCAAACTCGGCAGTGAACTCGCCGCTGTCGCCGGGCTCATTGCGACCCTGGCGGTAGGAGATGAAGGCATCCTGCGGGTTGTCACCGTGCAGGTCGGAGTTCAGACCGGCCTGATCGGTCGTCCATTCATAGATGGCGACCTCCCCTTGCCGCATGGTCAGCTTGACCTCCGTGGCCTCGCCTGGCTGCAGGGTGATGGAGATCGTGTCGCGCCATTCCGGGGCGGCAGGCTCGACCGGAGCCCCGGTCACCGGTGCGACCTCTTCCGGCTCCGCCGTTTCAGCAGGTGAGTCCTGCGGGATGGCGGCGGCAGACGAGACGACTGCCTCCTGCGGTGCCGGTGTCTCGGTCTGCGGGGCAGTGCTGGTTTCACGGTCAGCAGCGGCTTCCTCGGCCAGCTGCATCTTGATCTCGCCCATCTGGGTCAGGCCGAGGACGCGACCGATCCGGGTCGGGTCGACGCCGTATTCGGCGGGCAGGACGATGGTCACCAGGATGACGATGGCGGCCAACAGCGCCACCAGGGTGGATTTCAGAAGGCTCTCGCTGGACGGAAGATCGTCGCGGGACGGGAGTTGGGAATTGAACATGGGTAGTCTCCGAAAGTCTGTGTCTACGCGACGAAATAGCCGGTGAGCTGAAAGCCCATCAGGATGAAGCCGGCGCACATAAGGGCGGTGTTGGCGAGGTAGGCATGACGGGCAAAGCTCGCCGTGCGCCGCCAGAAGCCCATCGCGATCAGGATGGCTGCCAGGGCCAGGAGCTGGCCGATCTCGACCCCGACATTGAAGGCCAGGAGGTTGGGCAGGAGCCCGTAAGGCGCGATGTCATAGTCGATCAGCTTGGTCGACAGGCCAAAGCCGTGGAACAGGCCGAAAACCAGCGTGGCGGCCCTGGTGGAGGGTTGAACGCCGAACCAGCGCTGGAAAGCTCCCAGATTGTCCAGCGCCTTGTAGACGACGGACAGGCCGATAATGGCGTCGATCAGATAGGCGTTCAGCCCGATATTGAAGAAGACGCCGGCCAGCATGGTGGTGGAATGGCCGATGGCGAACAGGCTGACATAGATGCCGACATGTTTGAGCCGGTAGAGGAAGAAGACCACGCCGAACAGGAAGAGGAGGTGGTCATACCCCGTCACCATGTGCTTGGCGCCCAGATAGAGAAACGGGATCAGATTGACGCCCGTGATCTCCTGGATATAGCCCTTGTCGCCTTCCGTGACCCCGTGGGCCAGCGCATCGCCGCCCACCAGAAAACACGCAGCGAGAGCTGCGAAGACCGCCCAGAGCGGTCGGTTTGAGCCCGAAACGGGCGGGAATGAAAACATGTGATACTCCGAAGTGAAGTCGGGTCGTTGACCCGGTCCGGGCATTAAGCCCGAACCGGGTCACAAGGGATCAGGCGAGTTCCTCGCGTGCGGGTTGGGTTTGCGTGCCTGCCTTGCCGCCCAGGAAGCCCCGGACGATGCGCAAGAGGGCCGGAAGCACCAGCAGGGTCAGCAAGGTCGACGAGGTAATGCCACCAATGACGACCGTTGCCAGAGGCCGCTGGACCTCTGCACCGGCACCGACATTAAGCGCCATCGGCACGAAGCCCAGGCTGGCGACCAACGCGGTCATCAAAACCGGACGTAGGCGGGTCAGCGCCCCTTCCCGGATCGCCTCCTCAAGCGGTTTGCCTTCATCCATCAGGCTGCGGATGAAGCTCACCATTACAACACCGTTGAGCACTGCCACCCCGGACAGAGCGATAAAGCCCACCCCGGCCGAGATCGACAGGGGCAGGTCCCGCAGGAGCAGCGCGGCAACCCCGCCGGTCAGCGCCAGAGGCACGCCGGAGAAGACCACAGCCGCATCCGCCACCGAGCGGAACAGGGCCAGCAGCAGGAGGAAGATCAGGGCCAGGGCGACCGGCACGACGAGGCTGAGCCGGTTGGCGGCGGAGATCAGCTGCTCGAATGTGCCGCCATACTCCACCCAATAGCCCGCAGGCACCTCGGCCTCATTTCGCACCAGCTCGCGCACCTCGGTCACGAAGGACCCCAGATCGCGGCCACGGACATTGGCGGTGACGACGATGCGCCGCTTGCCATTCTCGCGGCTGATCTGGTTGGGACCGATGATCAGTGAGATGTCGGCCAGCTCGCGCAGCGGGATGGTTTCCACGCGCCCGTCTTCCGTCGCCGGAAGCGGGACGTTCAGCCGCTCCAGAAGCGCGACATTGGCCCGCAAATCCTCCGGCAGACGGACGATGACATCGAACCTTCGGTCGCCTTCGAAGATTTGTCCGGCCCGTGTCCCGGCCAAGGAGGTGCGGATCACGGACTGCACGTCATCGACGGACAGGCCGTAGCGGGCCAGCGCCTCACGGCGGGGCTCGATCTGCATCATGGGAAGACCGGTGGCCTGTTCCAGGGAAATGTCCCGGGCGCCTTCGACCTGTCCCATCAGCCCCTCGATCCGCTGACCGATGGCCAGCAGTTCGTCCAGATCATCGCCGAACACCTTCACCGCGACATCCGCCCGCACACCGGAGAGAAGCTCATTGAACCGCATCTCGATGGGCTGGGTGAATTCATAGCGATTGCCCGGCACCTGCTGGACAGCCTCGTTGAGCTGGGAGACGAGGTCTTCACGGGGCAGGCGCGGATCGGGCCAGTCCTCGCGCGGATGCAGGAGGATGAAGGTGTCCGCCACGCTGGGAGGCATCGGGTCGGTGGCCACATCGGCGGTGCCGATCTTGGACACGATCCGCTCGATCTGCGGGAAGTCCCGTAGCTGTTCCTCCAGATGGGTCTGCATCTCCAGCGCCTGGCTCAGACTGGTGCCGGGAATGCGCAGGGCATGCAGGGCGATATCGCCTTCCTCAAGCTGCGGAATGAATTCCGAGCCCATGCGAGAGGCAGCCATCCCGGCCACGACGACCAGGGCCACGGCCCCCGCCACCACCAGCCAGCGCAATTTCAGCGCCATGCCCAGAACCGGGGCATAGAGCTTCGCGGCACCGCGCATCAGGATGTTCGGCTTTTCCTGCACCTTGCCCGTAACGATCATCGCAACCGCAGCCGGGACGAAGGTCAGGGAGAGGATCATCGCCGACGTGAGGGCGAAAACCACGGTGAAGGCCATCGGGTGGAACATTTTCCCTTCCACGCCTGTCAGGGCGAAGATCGGGACATAGACCAGGGTGATGATCAGCACGCCGAAGAGCGAGGGACGGATCACCTCGGCCGCAGCCTCGGCGGTCTCCTTGAAGCGCTCCTCACGGGTCAGCAGGCGGCCATATTCATGCTGCCGCAAACCGAGCCGCCTCAGGCAGTTCTCGATAATGATCACCGCCCCGTCGACAATCAGACCGAAGTCCAGCGCCCCCAGGCTCATCAGATTGCCGGAAACCCGGTTCTCCACCATGCCGGTGATGGTCATCAGCATGGAGAGCGGAATGACCAGCGCCGTCAGGATGGCGGCCCGGACATTCCCTAGGAGCAGGAAGAGCACGACGATGACCAGAAGCGCCCCTTCGACGAGGTTCTTCTCAACGGTCTCGATGGTGCGGTCGACCAGTTCGGTGCGGTTGTAGATCGCATCGGCCCGAATACCCGCCGGCAGCGCCTCGGCGGCCTCTTCCAGACGGATGGCCACATCATGTGCGACCTGACGACTGTTCTCGCCCATCAGCATGAAGACCGTCCCCAGGACGACCTCGCGACCATTCTCGGTGGCCGCCCCGGTGCGCAGTTCCTCACCCATGATCACGTCGGCCACATCCCGGATCAGGATGGGCTGGCCATTGCGATTGGTGATGACGGCCGCTTCCAGATCGGCGATGGAACCGGCCTGCCCGGTCGAGCGGATCAGCAGCTGTTCGCCATTGTGCTCGACATAGCCCGCGCCGGCATTGGCATTATTGCGGGCCAGGGCCTCGACCACATCGTCCAGCGTCAGCCCGTAGGCGGCCAGCTGGTCCGGGTGCGGCGTGACATGATACTGGCGGACATAGCCGCCAATTGTATTCACCTCGACCACGCCGGGCGTGCGCAGGAGCTGCGGACGGATGACCCAGTCCTGCAGGGTGCGCAGGTCTTCGGCTGTCCAGTCCGACCCGTCATCGCGCGTCGCGCCCGGTTCGATTTCCAGCGTGTACATGAAGATCTCGCCCAGACCCGTGGCGATGGGACCCATTTCCGGGGTCACCCCTTCGGGCAGCTGGTCACGGACGGCCTGCAGCCGCTCATTCACCAATTGTCGTGCGAAGTAGATGTCGGTCCCATCCTGGAAAACCACCGTGACCTGGGACAGGCCGTAGCGGGAGACCGAACGGGTATAGTCTAGCCCCGGAATGCCGGAGATGGCGGTCTCGATGGGAAAGGTGATCCTCTGTTCCGCTTCGAGCGGTGAGAAGCCTTCGGCCTCCGAGTTGATCTGCACCTGGACATTCGTGATGTCCGGCGTGGCATCGATCGGCAGTCGCTGGAAGTTCCACACCCCGAGCGCCCCGAGGGCGAGCACGAGGAAGAGAACCAGCCAGCGATAGCGGATCGACTGGTAGATAATCGATTTCAGCATGATCCGCTCCTAGTGATCGTGGCTCGCGCCGGACTTCATGACGTCGGCGGTGATCAGGAAGGCGTTCTCGCTGACATAGGTCACACCTGGATCGATACCGCCCAAGACTTCGGTCCACTCCGGTGTCTGCCGGCCGAGGTCCAGCATACGGACCTCATAGGTGTCTCCGACCTGGGCATAAACGACCGTGAAATCGCGGAAGCGCTGCAGGGCGCCCGTGCGGACGGCGAGCGGCACATCGAACTCACCGACCTCGATACGGGCGCGAATGCGTTCGCCGGGGCGCCATTGGCCATTCTCGTTCGGAATTTCCACATGGGCGATAGCCCGCTGGCTGGCGGGGTCGATCATCGGGGAGAGGAATTCAATCTCACTTTCCGCGCTGCGCCCGCCATCAAAGCTGCTGACATGAACCGGCTGACCGGTCGCCACGCTGCCCAGATCACCGGGATAGACGAAGAGTTCGGCATGCAGCTGGCTGGGGTCAGCGACCACGAAGAGCGGTTCGCTGCCGGTCGGGCCGTTCAGCGTCGCCCCGCGTTCCACCACAACACCGCTAATCGGCGAGGTGACGGAATAGGTCTGCAGGCTGTCCGTCGCTGTGATGCGGGCCAGGGTCTGACCGGCCTCGACGCG
>Ga0213833_1000550_pt1 | contig 36082 bp, 22 predicted proteins | sample SWATP21_FD_160575 | JGI IMG/M metagenome (GOLD analysis project Ga0213833, IMG submission 160575) | Coastal seawater microbial communities from Marineland, Florida, United States - SWA TP2 #1 | ecosystem: Environmental > Aquatic > Marine > Coastal | place: USA: Florida | collected 2016-08-14 | reverse complement strand
CCCTGTGTCCCCCCCCCCCCCCCCCCGCCCCTTCATTACACTAACGCTGAGAGTCTGGTTCGTTCGTTGGGTGGGTGGGTGGATGTCAGCTGTTGAAGAAGCACCAGTTCATGGAGCTACCGCCTCTTCCTCCCAAGAAGGTATGTGGTGTCGCGTGTGTTTTGTGCATGAATGAAGGAATGCATTGTGGCGTCCGTTCATTGTTGTCGTGCTGTGGCAGTGGTTTGGCAACATGCACCGCGACTTTGTTGAGCAACGTCGAGGCCAACTCTCCGAGTTCATGAAAAGGCTCGCCACTGAGTCAGAAATCCAGGCCTCGCAAGTGTTCGTTGACTTTTGCCGTCCCAAGCTTGCCGTGAACCCTGCCGAGGTGGTGCTCGACATGCGTGACCCGCACCCCCAGCCTCCCACGGTGCCTCCAAGTGGTGCTGGTAGTGCTGATGCTAGTGGTGCTGCTGCGAATGGGCCGCCAAGAGCCTCTCCAGGCCGCGGTGAAACTGAAACTGAAGCGGGTTCAGGCACGGCGAGTGATGGGGTTGCAGCCAGCACCGGCCACCCAGGCCCAAGCGCCGCCCCACACCCAACTCCAAGCCCAGAAACAGCTCTGCAGCCAACGCAAGCCGCCCCCCGTCCCCGTGCTGACCCAAACCAAGCCAATGACGAGGCCGCCACGGCAGAAGCTGTTGCTGACCCGGCGGGTGATCCCGCGAACGCTACCCCGCCTGCTGGCGCCGCCTTGGGCACAAGCGACACGGCCGAGGACCCAACCACTTCTGCTGTCGACAATGGGGCGGGTTCGGGGTCGGGGTCGCACCCCGCGGCAACAGCTTCAAACCCGGCTTCGTAGTGCAGGGCGGGCGATTGACCTTGCGCGTGTGAGTGTTGTGTTGCTAACTTGTGGTTGTGGCTGTGGTGTAGATCAAATTTATTCCAACGCGCGCGCTCGGCACCCTTTGTCGGTGAGATGCGCCCTTTGGTATCGGTGAGATGCGGCCGCAGGGGTGGAGTATTCTGCTTCCGTGGCTGTGCACGCGTGTGCTGTATCATAAAAGAATGGTGTGTGTGTGATGATATGACACGCCACAACGAATCATCAAAGAAAGAAACTCCGCGAAAGTTACCAATGCAATCCCATTCCCTGCTCGACCGTCACCCACCAGTGTGGGTTGCAGGGTGCAACTTAGTGTGTGGGAGGGGGTGGCATGCTTGTGGCCGCCGGGGTTGACGAGGAGAAAAGGGGTGCTCCCGATGGACCCCACACTGCCACAGCGCCTGTCTCAGGTGCCTCTTGTGGCGTGATCTGCCGCGCAAGGCGAGGTCGCAGCGCCATTCCGCCGAGCGGTACTGCCGAATGCTCTGAGGCCAGTGGAGTCACCTGGCGCACTAGAGGCACAGGGGCGCTTTCCAGGAGGGTTGCGTGTGCACAGCTTCCCTCCACTGCTTCCTCGCTGGTGTGGTCTGTCAGCTGCCGCCGCAACATTGGAACGGAAGAGGTGACAGGGGCTCCAACATCACTGAACTGCGGCGTCACTTGACGCGTGAACCTCGGTTTGGCCGACGCTTCGCCACTGTGGTCGGTCAGTTGCCGGTGCAGCCGAGGGACAAACGACGCTGAGCCTTGAAACGGGGCGCTACCACAACCACTGATATCGTCGGGAGCTTGTGGAGTGACTTGTCGCTGAAAAAGCGGCGTGTTGGGACACGATGGCTTCGACGAAAGGCCGGGCTTGCTGTCCAAGGACGGGTAGTCGCAACCCGCCAGCACCTTTGAACCGCCATCGGCAACGTTAGGTGTTACCTGGCGCATGAGCATGGGTTGAGGAGACGACATGCCTTCCTCAGAGTAGTCTGTAATCTGCCGGCACATTAATGGCGGCGCAATATCCGCGGCGGCCGGATGCTTGCCGGAGCTGATTGCCATGACGTGGCTCCGAACCCAACTATCCGCCTCCGCGCCCATTACCACATCTGTGACAGGGTCTGTCACTTGTCTGGCCAGGAGCGGTACTGACGGGGGAGGGACAGCCACTGCAGGCCCCGCACGAGCCGACTGAGCGGTGGCAAGAGGCGACAGGGGACCAAGCACAGCTGCCCGAAACAGCATGCCGTCACCAGCAGTGGTCACGACAGCATCATCGTCTTCGTCGTCCGAGCTGTCCAGCAGGGAGGAAGAGGAGACGTTGGAGTCTACGCGATGGGGCTGGAGGTGCGGTGCACCTGCGATGCCAGCAATGCGTGGCACAGTTGGGCAAGCGACAGCTGCAGCAGCAAAGCCCACCACGTCAAGCGACACTGCCCTGCTGCCATGACTCGCCATGGTCCTGTTCCCCCGCAGACAAAAGAAGCATGAGAAGCTGCGACGATTTGCACCACTGCCGTGCTTTCCACTTCACATACGCTGAGTGTGTGTGCTGGCTTGTTTTGGGCTCGCGAGTGTGCTGGTTGCCGTGCTGGAATTGGTGGATCGATCAGGGATACCTCACCACACAAAAATGCTTCATGAAGCTGCACGCTCACAGCGTGACTCACCAACAGTTGTCGCCAGTGCACGCTCACGTGCTTGTTGTACTGAAATAAAGTTATCCGGGTTGTCGCTTCTCGCTTGTGGTTGCTTGCCGTGTGCTGTTGTGGTGGTGTGCAATTGCACAACAGCACAACGAGAAGCTTCCCCGTCTTGTCAGAACAAGTGTTGACAGTTCATGTCACTAAAAATTCAGTAAAAGGCCTGTCTGGTTCGGTCTTGTGTGCCACTGCAGTTGAAGCGCCGGCAGCAGACCGTCGCGGCGTACGTGCACAACATCACTCCGGCGTCAGCCATGAATCCCCACCAGGCCGCCTTTTTTAGCATGATGGCGAGGCAGCAGTACTCCCAACACAACCAAGCAGGATTGCACGGCCAACGACGCCCCGCAGGCTACACGTCCCATGCGCACTGGGGTCACACCCCCGCTCAGCCCGGATACGCGCAGGCACTCGCCCCGAACACACCCCTACATGCGCACGGCCAGTACCACACGCACGCCCAGTTCGGTTACCAGCAGCAACATCAAGCATACGGTCCTGCAGCCGGTGCCGGCGCCGGTGCCGGCCCAGCAGCACCTTCCGCAGCGGTTGGCACTGACACGAGTGGGGTCACTGCTGCTGCTGCTGCGAAGGATGGGAATGGTGGTGAACGTGGAGGCGGACTTGAGTATGGGCATGAGCGTGGACGCGGGCGAGGGCGCGGACGTGGACGTGGGCGTGGACGCGGACGTGGACGTGGAAGAGGGAGGGGACGAAGGGACAGCAGGGGAAGAAGGGGGAGGTCACACAATCGTGGTCCCAGCAACGGTGTCAAGATGCCCAACAAACTCTATGATCTCATTCCCTCCAAGTTCGTCATGCACCTACATGTGTCGTGTCGTCCTGCGTGAACCTTTTTCGTGTGCTGAACTGTGTGTCCCTCCTTCGACGTGTGGTGTGCCAGGTACCGCGGCGCAATGCTGGTGGGAAACACACCCGAAGAGATCGCTCGGTGGCGCGCAGAACGACGTAAGCACTTCCCGACACGGGCCAATGTCGCAGCCAAGCGCGCCAGAGCCATGGAGGTGGGAAGGAGCGCGCCCAAGCGCTCCAGAATGACACCATCGCCATCACCAGCAGCCCCAGCTTCAGCTCCAGCCTTGCCAGCTCCAACTCACGCAGGGCCCAGCGATCCCACCGTGGCATCAACCCAAGCTGTGGGGCGTCTGGCGGCTCTTGCTGCCTATGGTAGCGCTTCCAGTGATGACAGTGATGACGCGGAGACTGGGGCTGGGGGGGGAGGGGAGGGAAGCAAGACAGCACACCAACCGCAGCACGCGCCAACAACACCGGTGGTGCACCGCGTGACTGCGCCGAACACATCTGCACCGAGTAGCATGGTACATGTTGCCACCACTGCATCAAGGAACACGACCGCTGCTGTGATGATGGGCGCCGCCTCGCATGGCGCTATTCTGCCCACCCTACAGGCACACCGTGTGGGTGCAGCCACACCAGCACCCGCACCAGCACCAGCACCAGCACCAGCACCAGCACCAGTCGAAGCTCCCGGCGTTGCCGCGGATGAAGACACACGGCTGGGTGTCGTATCCACGCCAGGTTCGTGGTGTTGTCGGTATGTGGTGTTTTGGTGCCATGCCTGCTCATGCTGCTGCTCCCCCCTGTCTCTTTCTCTAACCCTCTGCAGATGCGGACGGTGCTCGTGCCAAACAAGTGTGTCGAAAGTTTCTGCGAGGACAGTGTAGACGAGGTGAAAATTGTCGGTACAGCCACGACCAATCCCAGGGTTCTCCACAGGTGCGACTGTTCTGCACTGGCCATGTGCGTCCTGCTACGCCACTCACCAGCTCGGCTTGCATGTTGTCGTGGTGGCAGTATGTGCCTCGTACATGCGTTCGTTTCGAGCGTGGACATTGCAGGAACGGCGACAAGTGCGAGTACGTTTCCAACTTGCTGTGCGAGAGCGAATGCGCAGTGCGAGACGTGACAGACTCACACCGCGCGTGTGTCACACACACACACACACACACAGGTTTGTGCATGACCAGGAGAAGAAAACAGCACTGGCTGTGGCTGCTCGAAAGCAAGTGGCCAGGCAGTTGGATCGGTCCGAAAGTCGTTCACTGCTTCGCAAGGTGGGTACTACCTGTCGTTCGCTTGTGATTGTGCTGTGTGCCCGTGCTGACGGCATTATGCAGCTCTTGTATGTGGAGATGCTACGAGAGAACTCCGCGTTGCTGCAATGTTTCGACTTTATTGTGGCCAACAAGGCCCAGTTTTGTGGTGCATCGGGACAAGCAACAGAGTAGGCAATTCGTAGTGTACAGGACCCCTCAACGAAAACGCAAAACCAACCCAGCAAAGACTGAAACATTCGCACCATCCACACGATAGGGTGCGAGCCAAAGAAGAAGTGGAGATGACGCCAACAAAACGAAATGCCAGCTCTGCTACAGCAACATGAGGGGTGCATGCGTCGCCACATCCACAGCGGTTTGAGGATGCGCGGTCCGAAGTGCTTGAACAAGCCTTCCAAAGAAGCTAGATTGAGTGCTCACCAACATCGGCGCCCGTCGCGCAACCTCAATGTGTGCGAGCATGGTTACAATAGCAGCAGTGCTGCCTGGTTCTTCGTGCGGCGCGACCAAGCTCTCCACCGTCACACCCTTGCGCACAAGAGCCTGCACTTCGTTCACCATGCCGGGGTCGTGACTCACAACAAACACATGTTGAGCTGGCACCCCATGTAGTGACTCCGAGACTCGATTGGCGGCCTCCAAGAACGCAGCAGCACTGACATCGAGCCTGGCACTTTGAGCGTCGTCGGGACTTGGAACATGTATGGCAACAGCGCCAATGTGGGGCTCCACCATGGTGTTGAACGCCTGCAGCTCAGCAACGCGGCTAGCGATACGCGAAGACACCCACGGTCGGAGTACCCACACCGTTTCAACAACCCGGCGAATCTCTCCAAGGTGGTTCCATCTGTACCCCAACCCAACCCACACACACGTTGACTTCCTCACACAACTACTACCTCACACCACGCTCACCACGATGCCCCCACCCCCACCCCCCACACACACACCTTGCACCGAAGAACTGAAGAGGGCGCGTTCCCTGGTCGCCCTGTTGCACGCCACGCTCAGCAAGGTGCTCAATCGTGTCAACAGCCCCGTCCCAATCCAAAGGCGCCTGCGCCTGCGCCAACGCCACGACAGTGCGTGCGTCGTCGTCAAGTCCAAGTCTGGCCCTGGGCCGTGACAGAGCAACGTGCGGCACTGCGCCGTCCTGCACGGGCTCCACACAGTCCGACACGTTGGCCAGGAAACAGTCCCACCCCATGCGCCTCATGGGGCAGTCCTGCGGCCATGCAACGTCACGAGAGAGCACAAATGCGCGGTGCGAGGCTCGAGCAGCTACCAGCGCGCCGACGGTCTGCAGCGCACTGGCACTGATGCCGACATCAGAGCCTGGCAGCGTGAACACAAGCACCCGGTCACAGCTTTCAGGCGCGGACAGGGTGTGGAGCGACGCCTCCCACGTGGATTCGGTGTCCGCTGGCAACACCTCACCCAGTGATGACGTCCGTGATGCCCTCTCCGTCTGCGCCTGTCCTCCGCGGCGGAGCAGCTGTGGCCCGCCCGGCGCACGCGGAGGGTGAACTGGTGACCTAAACGCGCCCACATGCATGCCTTTCACCACTGCAGGGTCAGTGGACGCGGCCAGCTCCAGCCTGGCCTGTCGTGAGGCGGTTATTGTTGTCGCGGCCAGCATCGCTGCGCCAAGCACACCGAGACATCCAAAAAAGGCGTACTTCAACGGCCGAAGCGCGTTAGCATCACTGAATACACTCCTCCGCAGAGGCATACTATAATGTGGTCACCCTCAGCAGGCCCTAGCTCCTCCCCCAACGAGCTGCAGTGGCAGACAAGGCCGGGGCACACACGCTGACGTTCGTAGCTGGGGCAGTCTGCACGATGCGTGCAGGTGCAATGTCACGTCAAGTTGTTCCAAGAGCTCAGAACTTGGACGTTGTTGACAACTTGTTGTCGACGTTTCGGCACTGCTAGTGGTGCACGCGGTTGTGAGCGTCGAGTGCTGCGGTGGCAGCGACAGCGGCAGCGGCTTTAAGCTTTCTTTTGGGCACCACGGCGGTGCGATGCCTGGGCGACAGCCGTCAAGAAAATGGTCAAAGCACCAAACGAGCACGCATTGGAGCACAGTCACGTCCAAAGGTCGTCGTGTGCACATCGAGTTCGTGCCGCCCCAAGGGGATGATGCTGGTGACGGGACAGGACCTCCGTCATCGTCTCCCACGCAGGTGGGTGATTCCGGACAGGTGGTGTCGGAGGAACCAGCGAAAGGCACTCCCCGCAACGCGCAACGTCCATCAACAGAGCTGTGCAGGAGGGCGGGCGTGCTGCCTCCAAAAAAATGGTATGTTGCGCGGAACCACTGCAACCACACCGCTGCCACACTGCTGCTGCTGCTGCTGCTGCTACTGTTGCTGCTGTTGCGATTGGAGTGGAAAGAAATACGAAAACAGGAACCCTGGAATGCGGGCCTGTGGTGTTGTTGCCGGACCCGCGTGTGGGTGCTGCTCGTACGATCGTCTCTGATGACCGCTGGGCTTTGTTGTGCACACCAGCTGCGGACTGTGCAATCTACCGTTTGCACCCGAGAACCTGCCTGGCGTAGTTACACGAAAGGTATGACGCAACCTCGGAGTTTGCGGTGTTCGTTGCGTGGAAGACTGGCACTCACTGCAGGCGCTGGTTCTGCACCAGGCTATCATGAGACTGCGAGACGCGTGGGCTCAAGTTTCTCGCAAGACCCGGCCGCTTGCAAAAGCCACCGAGCAACGCCCAGCGTTGCAAGTGGCAACAGACAACGCCAAGCTTCGAAACCGGTGGCGGAAGTCTGCGCGGCTGGCTGACGCCCGACCCAAGAACAGTGCCACACGGAAGTTGGGTGATCCAACGACCAAGCCTCGACCTTGGCTCGCACCCCCAACCAACAAGGTGCGGACCACCAAGGCTCAACAACTCCGACGCAAGCAGGCCGAGGAACAGTTTGTCGGATTGGGCTGGGAACGTGACACTGGTGGAAGCGTCACGCGCTACGTTGCCAAGAAGTACCGTGCCCCGGCTGCGCCGCGCATGTCTCGTTTGTACGACGAGGTACACCTGTGTGTGTTCTGCGCGCAGATGTTTCCGATCGACGACACCGCCGAGTCCCTGCGAGAACACAAGAACCAACTGCAGTCGCCACGCACCTCACAGCCGGTGCACCCCGCACGGACGGTCCCGCGCCGCAGCCCAGTCGTGCATGTACTTGTTGATCGTAGCAAGGACGGGGCTACCCCAAGCAGCCGCGCCGTCGGACCAGACAACTTTGGCGGCCAAGCAAGCACCCCGAGTCAGTCTAAGTGGCTGTCCACGCCTGCCGGGCCCTCGTCAACCCTCGTGGGTGGGATGCCACTGGCCGTCACGATCGCGACTGGACGAGGCCACCCGCGACACAAACGACCCAACGCCACGCCGCGACCAGGCCGGCCGCCTGCTAGCATGGCGCATCGCAAGACGAAACGACGGAACCCACGCCGGCATGGGCACCGAAGTGTGGCCGCCCGCGAAATTCATCGGCTCAAGTTGGCGTCGACGCTGCATCGGCCGCGCAACCCGCCTGTGAAGAGGCTCCCTGACCCAAGTGTTCTTGGTGAGCCTCCCCCCCCTGCTTTGTGATTGTGATTATGATTGTGATTGCCTGCGTTGCGGTGTGCTGTGTTGTGTCATGCTGGCCGATCACGTGCCGATTCTTCTCTTACACTGTTGCTCTTGAGTGCCGGACGCAGTTGCTGCAAACACACCCGCCGCGGGTGCCCCACGTGGACCCGTTTCAAGAGATGTTCCTCGACGTCGACCACGCCGAACGCAGGCACACATGCGCCGTCTCCACGCACGACAAAAGGCACGTTCGCACAATGTGTCTTCGAACCAGTATCGCAAGACCTTCCGCCAACTACGCAACTCTCGTCCGGCCTTGCCGTCCTCCAGTACAGCAGTTCCCGCGTCTCCACTCGCCACAGTCGTCGGTACAGCCAGTGCTGACGTTGGTGGTCGTCGTGCTCACTCACATGCATTACCATCCACGCAAGATGGCGTTGCAACCGGCAGCACCAGTGCCACCCCAGGTGCTCCTTTGCCACAGGAGAGTATGCGTTCCTTCACGACTTCGCCCCGCATGGTGCCGAGCGCGCCTATCCAAGTTCCTGGACAGGGGCCGGGGGCTCAAGTCGGAAGCATTGCGGAGAACAGTCGTGGAACTGCGGAGCTGTACTCCAAGTCGCAAGTCGTAGTGCCGGAGTCGTCTCGTTCCCCGATGGCCGAAGGTGCCGACACCATCCGAGCTGAGGATGTTATGCATTCGCAAGTGGATGTGCAGCAAGCGGAGGCCGGACTTCTGACGTCGGAGTCAGACCTGTCTGTCGGTTCTGCCGGCGCAAGTGAGCAGGCACAGGCCCGTGACTCCCAGTCGTTTGTCGACGTGGATGAGCTGCAAACCTTCGGATTCAGTGATTTCTTGAAACGTGTCGCACGGCCTCCGTCAATATCAGACTATCGGGCAAACCTGGAGCAGTTGCTGGAGGAGTCAAACGAACATCACAGGCTTGAGAACATGACACCATTGCCTCCCCAAGCGGTGTTTGAGGTGAGCTCGTACACCGTGGATAGTGGCCCTTGCGTTGATGTGATCATTGGTCTTGATTCACTTGCTTGTTGCTTGGCACAATACCCGAGCAGATGCCACCTTCCGCGTTGCAACGGTTTTGGCCCATCGTGTCTTTGGAGCCGCCAGCCACATACAGAGATGCGTTCACTGCTCAGCACGAGCCAGATGGTTTGGGTCCCGCCCCAGCGGAAGAAGCCATGGCGATTGGCAAGGTCTGGTCATGTACTGGCATGGACCATGCCGCATGGTTGTTATTCTATGCTGGCAGTTCTGACCGGGCTTTTCGTTTTCAGGTACAGTCCCAGACGCCCGCCACCACACAAACGTACGATGGGGCTGGTGACCGATCTGGTGTCGTGCACCGCTCCCAAGCCACGTTTGGAAGGAGCCTTGGCGTAGTGACACTGCCGGTGTCGCCCTGCGGCAACAAGCCACCAAGATCAGGACGTTTGAGCACCGCGTACGGGTTTGCTGGACTGGTCGGCGCCGGCGGGGTTGCTCACGGCCCATACAGTCCAAAAGATGTCACCCAACGCGGCGTCCACAGGCCTCCACACTTGTTGTCCGTTGGGTCCATGCAGTCACCGTATGTGCGCGCCATGAACGCGATGCCCATGTCGGCGAGTGTGAAGGCCAACCTCCGTGAGTTCCAGAAGCAACAGCAACAACAACAAGAGCAACAGCACCGAGCTGGCGGTGTGGCGGCGGCAGCAGATCGGTCGGTGGCGTCCATCGTTGCTAACTGGAATGAGCTCGAACCGTACCAGCAGCGCGCGTCGGGCACTGTGCGTTTCCATGCACCGCCGCACACCGGGCCTCGCAAGCGTGGAAGCAAGAAGGTGCCGGTCCCCCCTGAGGGCTCGTCAACGTCTCCCCAGCGCAGCAGGCGGCCCAACCGGAGGCGCCACAAGCGTGTCATCAAAAGGACGTTCGCACCAGGCTCCTCCGACCGAAAGAACTTGGCTCCAGACAATAGGGGTGTCGCCTCATTAGGGCGGGCGACCCCGCCTGGGCTTGTGATGCGCGTTTTGGCTCCGGCTGATGGTGCTGTGGTGTCTGAAGGAGTCCGTAGACCGGTGGGCCCGCGCTCCATCACTCCTGTCTTGCAGCCACCAGTCTCCGAGGAAGTGCAGCCGCAAGAGTCCGAATGGACAGAACTGGGAGACACCTGGGCGACACAGGAATGAGGGTAACAAAGCTCGCGATCAAGTGTACTTACTTGCACATCGTCTCATTTCTCACTCCTGACGCAGTGCAACAGGTAGATGGAATGGTAGGGGCGTCTTTTTTGCTACTAAAAGTTAGCACGGTGCATAGAGACATTCTGCGCGCTGCAGCCACCAGAATCTGCTGTGACTCAGGCAGTCACTCAGCCTGTGAGTGCTTCGCCGGGCGAAGCCTGGTACATACTTTTCAAACCCCAACTCCTGAGAAGGACGCCCTGCGGGTGCTGGAAGCAATCGTGAGTGGGAGGGTGATGGGATTGGATGAGAAGCTGGGCGCACACTCTACTGTGAAGCAGCTGGTTGCAACCGGCAGGCATGCTTAATTACTCGGGTGGCGACCTCCACTCCTCCACGAATAACGTGGTGTTACCAACAGTTGGCAGCATGAACGCCCAGAGTTCCGCGCCAAATAGAGAGGCTCCCGTGTGAGTGTGGAGTCGGCTTTCCCACGGACAGCATCTGGAATCCATTTAGCAGCCTAATTGATCGGTCCGACCTCCGTCCTGTTGAAGCGTGTCTCTCGAAAAATGTGGACCTCGCGATCGGTGTTTAGATACTCTAGCACAACACCAGGGTCCCAATCGCTGAACAGGATCCCCTCTCGTCTGTCCAGAAAGGCATCATTGGGATTAGGCATCGGTTCTGTGCCTATGGACTCACCTAGGTGAGTCACCTATCCTACACTGAAACGGGCCATCCCAGTGAAAGTTATCTTCACAGGGTGTCGTAGTGGTCCCTCAGGAAACAGCCTTGCTTGCCTGCGGCACGTGGCGTGTGGACGTGGGCCATGAGTCGCAAGGAGGAGGAGGGGGGGGAGGACGAGGAGACGACGATTGGGGCAGACCAAGGTCGTGTGGCACACCAGCGTGATACGTCTCACGGCGGGAAGGCATGGTCGGGTCGGAAATGGGGCGCGCCAGTTCCCGTGTCGCGGTGCGAGCAGCTGTACTTCATGCCGCGGGCCACCCTTTTGGGCAGCTACGGGGGTGGAGACGCAATGCAAGCGGCCAGTGCACTCATGTTGGTGCGGCTTGATTGTGTGCATGAGCGCCTCCAAGCTGCGTGGCCAGGGTTCCAGACACGCATCGTGGCGGACGTGAGACGCGCCCTGAAGGACGGGGCTGGCAGCACGATAGCAAAGCTGCCTGCGCCTGACGTCGCTCCCAGAACGCTGGCTGATGTTGATGTGTGTTTACATGTGCAAGTGTCTTCGCATGTGCACGGGCGACGCATCTGGAATGTCATGCCGCAGGTGTGTCACGTTTGTGTGTGCAACGGACCGCTGCGCAGCGCTTGAGGTTGTTTCTGATGAAGCCGTCCTCACCAGTGGGCTTGCGCTTGTCAGGCTTGGCTTTTCCACGACTTGGTATCCAGTCCTGGGACTCGCCGCGGCAAGTCCTCGTGGCCACTCATCGGGGTGTACGGGTCGTACGGGTTGGAACCGGCGTACGAGGACGGGGAAGCGGATGGCTCTGCGTTATCGCGAGCCGTTGGGCTCGAGGCCCTGTCCCCTGCAGACTGTCACGTTCATTTGGTGGAAGAAGACATGTCGTGGCACATCGGGTCGGACATGGCACGTTGCGTGAGCCCACGTGTCGATTCAGCGCATGCGTGGGTTGTCGTGGTTGTGTGGGACGAAGACGCAAGGACATGGAAGGTGGAGGTACAGTTCTTGGTGGTGGTCAGTGCTGATATGGAGGACCGTGTGGAGCGGTTGCTGCGCAAATGTGCCTGCGGGACGAACCCGTCATCCTTTCTCGATGGTTGGGCGGAGCTGAGTTCTTCGCATGAGCACGCCGCGGCGTGCCTGCCCCCCCTGCGCAAGTTGCTAAGGAGGCCACAAGGGGGAGGGGACACAGCGGGCACTTGAAAAAGAGGCTTGAAGCAAGGAGAGGGCGTGGAGAGAGGAGGTGTGAAGCAATGTGAGTATCATCCAGCACACAGGCAGGCTGCTAACACCCACAAAAAGAAAAGTAAAGAACGAGACAACAGAGGCTAGCTATCTTTCTACCCATACGATAGAACCTAAAACACGATCACCCTTCAGACTCCTTGCAGAGCTATCTGTCTCCGAACAAGGTGAAAGGGAAGGAAGCACGGCGTCCTAGCCACTGCCGGGCTTCGGACGTTGATGTTGATTTGACTGAGTTTGTGCGCGCGGCGAAGCAAGTGCAGCACGAGGGCTTGCCGCGACCTGCGAGTGTGCCAACGCGTTGCTGCGAGCCATGAAGGCAAGCTGGGCCGCCAGCATTTGCTGCTGGGCCGCCCACGGTCCCATCGCAGGTTGACCAAAAAGTGGCGGCTGCGATAGGGCCAGGTTGGGAGGAACAATGCCGGGGGGCATGGACGCTGCGGCGGTTGGCGACGCGTCAGAGTCCCACGCCCGTGGAGACCCACCCACCAGGAGCATTCGCTGCAAGGCAGTGGGGCTCAGGGCAGCACGACCACGGGAAAGCGCCGCGGCGGTGGGACTAACACCGGCGGCACCAAGGAACCCGTGGGCGACGCGCTGCTGCTGAGTTGCTCGCGGGTGGGAGGCGGACGCTCTGGCACCAGTGTTCGCTTCCACCGCGGCCGCAAGCTTCTGCGCAGCCATTGCCGCGGCATCTGAGGTCGAAGCACCGTGTTGGGAGGCCTGGAGTACTGCAAGGAGCTGCTGTGCTTTCCAAGACACGGCTTTCACCTGCAGCCGCAGAGCTTCATTTTCGGTGCGCAGCCGCTTGGCTTCACTTTGCAACTGCTCCATTTCAAGGCGTTGTCGCGCTCGACACCGAGCCGCACTTTCTCGATTTTGCCGTCGTCGTCGTGCAACACGAGACAGGCTTGACGAGTCATCGTTCCCAGCGCCACTATCGTCGTTGTCTCTTCTATCCTCCGCTGTCTTGTCAGCTGCCACGCCTAAGTCGTCTTCAAGTCGTGCCGCTTTTCGTTTGTGCGCAGGCGCTCGACTAAAAGTACTGTCAGGTCGCTTGCTGGCACCTATTCGTACTTGTCTTGATGTTGGGGCTACACTGTGCGCGGCGTCACTGGCCATTGTGTACCCGCAATGTGTTGATCTGAGCGGCGGCTGCGAGGTTGCTTGAAAGCCTCACCAAGCAGCTTGGAGGTTGCTGACGATTTTGATGCGTAAAATTCATTTCCCCACGTCATTTCCTTACGAATTTGGACATTTTGTGACGTCAGTCACTGCGACAATGGTGATGGTGACTCTACTTTTTGCGACGCCGGCTGCGCTTGCCTCGCTTCCGCCGTGTGGGGATGGGAGACTTCGCCGACGATGCCTGTACGGCGCCGTGGCGGGATGAGCTTGAGCCAGTGGCCCCCCACAGCGAGTCATCTGGGTGAGGCTCCTCCGCCATTCCTCCTCGCCGCGGCATGGTAGCCTGGCAGACACCCACGTGGCAGTGGTGGCAGAGGACACACCCGGCCGGGAACGGCCCAAAGCAGCAGCCGGCACCCGTGTGACGACGATGGGAGCGAAGGGACAACAGCAACATGGTGCGAGCAGGACAAAGGGGCAGCAGCACCAGCACCAGCAACACACGTGTCGACGACAGGTCAGAAACAGAAACGCAGAGTGGTCAGGCCCGACGCACACGAGCTTCGTACCGATGAACTGCGGTGATGCCCCCCCTCTCGACTGCTCACACGCGGCAACTTGGGCTTGCCGTGCTTGTACGTCCCATCAGGGCCCTGGACCACACCTGCATCGTTGCGCCGGCGTTGCACAAGCCCTGGGCTGACACCCCGCACGGTTTTCCCTGCCCCAATGCCCTGCAATCCGACACACGACGACGGGAGTCCCCGTCACGGGACACCTGTGTTAGTATTTTGTTTCTCGTCCCGCTCAAGAGCAGCCCACCAAGGCCCACTGCCGCGCACAGTTCACACACACTGCACCACGATACGAACCGTGTACGGTTCCTCGCCCGCGGGGGTTCGAATCGGACTGGTGGGCGGGTGCTTGGACTCCTGTTGACCCGGCGCATCAAGTGGCGGCAGGATTGACCGCGGTGACTTGGCACTTTGGAAGGTCTGCTGCTGCAAGCTGTCTGGCAGCGGTGTCGTGGCTCTGCTGCCGTGGCCGCCGTCATCCTTGCCTTCGGCAGTCCCCTCTGCGTCGGCGGAGGAGCCTGCCTCCGGCGAAGTGGAGGGCAGGGGTGTTGGCACGCCCTCCAGCTCCACAATCTTTTCCCAGTCTGGCTTTGCACCCGCTATGGCGATGTCCACACCGTCTTGCGACACCACGGCGACGGGCTGGGCGACAACCCCACGCCATGTCTGGGGATACTCGTTCAGCGCCCGCCCGTGCCCTCGCACGAAACTGCCCTTTGCGGTGCCTTCCTGCACCGCGTCGACGTCATCCTCCTTGGACGCCGACTTGCGTTCCTCGGCTTTCTTGACTGGGGCTACGCCCAAACCAGCTGTGCCACGCGGTAGCAGCGACCGACAGCACGCGCAGCACATGTGAGGCCAGGGCAACAGCGAGCTGCAGGTGGGTGCAAACGACAACAACCAACCAACCAACCAACCAACCACAGTCGCAATACATGCGCGCCAGTGCACTACTGCATTCAACGACGTCGTACCTTCAGGGGTGGGAGGCGGCAGCAGGCGCAGCACGCTGGCCACAACCCCGCCAGCCGTGCCACCAGCAGGCTTGATCTGGGCCAGAGTGGGGTCGTCCGACAGGTTCTTCAGCGCGGTGGCACAAAGAGCTTGGGCCTCCTGTAGTTGTTGTTGCAGTGTGTGCGTGTGTGGTTGCCAGTGCGATCGTTCAATTCGAAGCCAACCACAGCAAAGGATGTTCGTCAGAACCACCAGTGGCATCGCCCTCCACCACCTTGTGCTGCAGCACAGACATCACATCACACCACGGACATGCAGACACACAACGCACCACATCCGTTTGTTTCTTGTTTGCCATTGCAGCCATGTAGGGAACAATGGCTTCGTGCTGGATCACGCGAGCACGCAGCGCGTGTGAGTAGGTACAATCCGCGAGAGAGTGCGACACGGCTCGCTGGATCAGCGGTGACGTGTTCTTCGACAGCTCCATCAGTGCGTTGATGCCTTCGCTGTCGCCTTCAAACACCATGCCGCGCACATCAGCATCATCCGTGACCGCCTGGATAATCAGCGCCACCTCCAGCATCAGGGCGTCGCGCTTGCGGTCTGTGACGGTCTTGTCCGCCCGGCGGCCCAGCGCGGACACGACGTGCAGCACCGCAGGCAACAACCCATGGTCCAGCAGCGCGTGCAGCGTCGCCGTGCGTCGCGAAAGGAACCAGAACAGGAAGCAGTACGCGTCACAGGTGGCGTGGCTCTGCGTTTCACCGTGCGAGCTCTCCTCCCACAGCTTCATGAGGGCGACGAACGTGGAGGGGTCTTGCGCGGCGTCCTCATCGTCAGCGCCGTACAAGCCGCCGACAATGATGTTGGTCAGGCCCTTGGCACAGGCCTCACGCACCTGCACCTCCGCCCAGGCGTTGGCCACGGCGACAAGGGAGTCGATCTCGCGCGCACAGTACAGTTTGCTCACAAGCCGATCCTGCGCCGACAGGTTCACCACGCACACGGCTGCCATGCGCGCCGTTTCCACGTCGTACACGCGGCCGTCGGCGTCGGAGGCAACCGTGGCCAGCAGGTGGGACGCCGTCGCCGCTGTGGTGTCCAGTGCGGTACCGGCGAGCATGGCGCAGCACTCCTGCTCGCCCGTGATGTTGTACAGCGTGCGCACGATGGCGTCGATGCTCACCGCGTCCCGCAGCGGGCAGTCGACGGCGTCGTCACTCGGCACGGCGTTCGGCGGCACCGCGCCAACCGGCCCCCCGGAGTGGCACACCAGGTTCATGAACGTGATGGCGCCGTTGGAGGCCAGCGCGGCGCAGTCCTCGCGGTTCCCGGACAGGTTGCACAGAATGGCGGTGAGCGCGCGCTTCAGCGCCAGCACGCGCTTCTTCCCCGTCGTCACCGGCGCCTCGAACGCGGCCTGGTCCTCGCCGCGCGCCGGGCCACGTGAGGCGCGACCCGCCAGGGACACCGTCTCGCCCACGGCGGTGCGCAGCAGGGCGATGAGGATGATGGGCACGGTTTCGTCGCTGCTCAGCTTGTCCCGCGACTCCGGGCGGGTGGTGAGGCGGAACAGCACGGAGGCGCAGCACTCGGCGACATCCAGGTCGCCCCGGACGTTGGCCAGCTTCGCGACCACGCTCAGGATGCCGCGGTCGATGGCGGCGTCGTGCAAGTGGGTGCGGCGCGTGATCTCGCACAGGGTGATGCCACAGTTCTGGCGGGTGGTGGGGTTGGGGCTGGGGGCGAACTTGCTCAGGGCCGCCAGCGTGCGCTTCTCGATGGTGTGCCGCACCATCTCCTCGTCACACGACAGGTTGCGAATGAGGCGGGTGCACGTCTCCGCGGTGTCTGCCTTGATGGGCTCCCCCGAGGGGGTCAACGTGGACGTGCCGGCGGCCAGCGCCAGTTTGATGAACGCCCACAGCACGCCGTCGTCGAGGAGCTGCTGCCGCCCCGCGGGGTCGTACATCAGGTTGAACAGCGCAGCGGCGCACAGGTCCTTCGTCAAGCCTGTGGGCCCCACCACACAGAAACAGCGGCACCACAACACACAAAGCAAGGCGAACCGAACCGAACCACAGGACAGCGGAGGCCATGAACATTGATTGCATTGCAGGCAGACAGACAGACAGACAGACAGACAGACACCGTCAGTCAGACCAGTGGCGCCACGAATCGTATCCTCCCCCCACCTATCACAACCCAAGCAAACACACAGCACACAACAGACACACCCAACACACACACACACACACAACGGCAACCGCACGCACCATCGTCCGCACGGAACAAGGCCACGATCGTCAGCGCAGCAGGCACGCCATGGGCAACCTCCTGCGCCTCCGATCCCACCATGCACGACAGGTTGTACAGCGCCTGCGCGCACTCGCGGCGGATGTGCGCGTTCGTGAAGCGACTTTGGGCGATGAGCATCGGGAGCACGCCTTGGTTGATGATGGCTTCGTGGGCAGGTCGGAACGCGGACAGTTGACAAAAGGCCGACACACACTGCTGGCGGAGACCCGTGGCGCCTGCCAGGCGAACCAGGGTGGAGATGACGTCGTTCTCGAGCAGGGCGTGGTGGGAGTCCTCCGAGTTGGCCAGGTTGCACAGCCCCAGTGTGCAGGCCTCCAGCACCTCCGGGTCCTTGCTGGTCGAAAAGTTGGTGAAGGCGGCGATGGTGCCGTGCTGGATCATGGCCGGGTGGGACACGGGCCACTTGGACAACTGCATGAGCGCCTGGACGCAGTTGAGGCGCACCTCCGCGTCCAAGGTCTCTGTCAGTTGCACCAGCGCCCGCACAGCGTTCTCCTCGATCAGGTGCTCCGCGAGTTCCTCGCCGCCGGAGGACAGCATGCACAAGGCGCGGGAGGCGCGCTTGCGCACACCGACATCCACGTCAGGGTCTTGGTAGTTCTCATCCTCGTCCTCGAAGGTGTCCGCGTCGCCCTTGGCCTGCTGCGCGGCCGGCTGCGGCTTGATGTTGGCGGCGGCGATGATGACACGCACAAACCCCAGTTCCACCAGCGCCGCCTGGCCCTCCACGCACGCGAACAGGTTGCACAGCGCCATGACGCAGTTGTGCTTGATGCGGTCGTTGCCAAAGTTGAACCACGAAAACAAGGCGTCGGCGACGCCCGCGGCCACCATGCTGGACAACAGCAGCGGCTCCGTGGACAGACGGAGGATGGCAGCGGTGGCGCGTTCACCCAGGTGTTGCACCTGCTCCGTGGTGCGGTCCTCGTCACTGTGCTCTGGGTCGGTCAACACACCCGCCTGGGGAATGGCGACGGACAGCAGTGCAGCCGTCACGTCTTCGTTGTTGACCAGCCTCGAGCTCACGGTTTGGTCGGGTGAGCACACCAGCTCGTACATGACCAGCGCGGCGTTGTCACAGGTCTGAGGCGACGGTGACTGCAGCAGGGACACCACGACAGGCAGCACGGAGCGGCCGCTCATGTCGTTGTGCAGCGCCGTGAGCTTGGTGAGGGTGAGCATGGCGGCCGAGCAGTGCTCCTGCCGCTCACTGTCGTCCGGATCCGTCGCCAGGTTGGCCAGCAGGCTCAGGATGCCCTCGTTGGCGGCCAGCTCCAGCACACGCAAGCCCTGGCTGTCTTCCTTGGCCTCGCCGCCCTCCTTGGTCTCGTCCGTCGAGGCAGATGGGGACGCCGCCACGGCACTGCGTCGGCGCCCGCGCTCCAACAGCAGGCGCAGGACGTGGGCAATGTTGCGCTTGGTCGTGGCCAGGCTGCGGGACTTCATGGTGCGCACGGCGCTGATGATCTCCGGTACGTAGCCCAACGACAGCGGGCGGTCGACCAACACACGCGTCAAGAGCGCCTTGGCCACGGTGGCCAGCACGGCGGGGTCACCGCTTTCCTTTCCCAGCTGAAGAATGGGGGCCAGGACGTCGTCACGGTTCATCGATGACGTCGTGTAGAGATTGGCCAGGGTCATGGCACAGTTGCGGCGCACTTCCTCATTGGGCGAGTTGCGCCACATGCGGAACACGGCTTCCACGGCCTCGGCCGACGCCAGGTCCTTCTTGTGGTTGGGTTGCTTTGACAGCTGGTGCAGCATGGCAGTGGAGTTGATTTTCAGTTGCTCAAGCGCCGACGACTGCGCCGATTTGCCAGACGACTTGCTATCGTCCGCACGGCTGTCCTTGTCCAACGTTGAGCTGTCCGCAGAGGAGTGCGCCACCTTTTCGCGAAACCTGGAGCCGCAACCAAACCACACCGCACAAACGAGCAAACAAGTCCACACGCCCCATGACGAACAACACACCCCACACGCCGGATGGAGTCAGGCAGGCGCACGCACACTCCGAATCAAACACCACTGCATCCCAGCCATGCCACGAAACATGCACCTCGAAATGTCTGTGTTGGTAGCCGCAGGGCGACGCGAGGCGTAAATGAGACCCTTGTTGTAGTCACCGCGTGTACCAAACAGGTCGCCCTTGTACGGTGGAAGGGTGGAACCCACGCCCTTCATGCTCTCACGCCAGTCGATCTCCTCTTCTGGCTCTTGTACCACGACGGACACCTTGCGCACCTCCTTCTTGGGCCTCGCGGGGCGGGAGGCCTCTTCAAGCTTCTTGGCGTACTTGTACAGACTGCTGAGCAGCTGCTCCTCGGTCTGGTTCTCCGTCCAGAAGCCAGGAATCTTGTTGAGTTTCCAGTGGCAGGCAAGTCGTTGCAGGTCGTGCTTGCGAATCTCACCGCCGCGGGACTTGCGGCTGGGCAGGTGCTTCAGGTGGGGGATCAGGTAGTTGCGTGCCTGCTTCGAGCGCATGTCCTTGTACAGCGCGGCCATGTTCTGCGCCGACTGACTGGTCGTGCCGATGCGAGACATGGTAACCGGAGTTCCGCGCCACAGAGATGGACAGCGACTGGAGGGGTGCTACCAGAATCTCGTACGGAACACGGGTATTGTGAGAACACCACGCGATACTACTGCTGTTGGGTCCTGGCAGCTCGCCACGGTGTGGGTGCTGGGGGTGGGAGCGTGACCCACAAACTGAGGTGTGGTGAGCTACGAGGGGTGTCCGTTTGTCAAGCGCCCCGACATGCGTTGCGTCCATCAAGGGCAAAGATGAGGAAGATCAACATACCAATCAATCAACCGAGACATATGTTGTCACTAAAATGTCCTTTTCATGACAGCGATCTTTTATGTCGTTTGGGCAGCAGCAGCAGGTTGAGGCTTGATAACGGATGCGACCGCCTGTCGAGTTGGCTGTTTGATCCACTCGCTGTCCATACACGCTTGGGTGGGCAGCTTGCCACGCCCTTGCCAGGATGGCTGATAGAAGCGTGCGCTTCACAGGCGACCGCGGGTCCCGGACGCACAGGGTACGTGGTCTGCACGTCGGGTGCCGGCGCCGCAGACGGTGTGCGGTTCGAAGTTGGCGGGTGGCACTGTGGTTGTGTGTTGGTGTCAAGCAACTGTCGCTGCATTGGACGCCACATGCGCCCGGCGATCAAGTCAGTGGCACCGATTGACATGTTGTGTGCTTGCGTGGTGCACTTTGTGGCTTGTGTTCTATTGTGACCAGCGTACGGGGACGTCGCGCCGTCGGCCGGAAACGAACAGCAGGTTGGCAGACACACAGGGTTTGTATTCGTATGACCCTTTGGATGTAGACACATACACACTTCCAGGCCTATCATCCGGACCAATCCAGCCTGGGGGTGAGTGTGGGGCGTGTGCTGTCGTGTGTGTGTGGAGCGTTGAGCATGCCGACTGATCGAGCATTTTGCTGTCTCTTGACGTGTGACCCCCCATCCACCCACATTCAGCCACACATCGCCGCCGGCGAACCACCCGCAAGCTTCGCACTCGCCATGCGTCTGGTGCAGGTGGTGCCGGTGCCGGTGCAGGCGCAGGCACTGGCGCCGCCACAACGGCCATGCCCTCGTTGTCGCCGCGTGCTCCCGCAGAGCCTTCCCCTCCACGGGCCGCACCACGCACGCTTAGCATCGTGCGTCGTGCCATCGGCGGTGGGGCTGGCATGGACGATTTCAGGCGGTTTGCTTCAGAAGGAAAAGAGAAAGCTGCAGCGGCGGGTGTGGATGAGGCTGGGGAGGGTGGTGATGGCGCCGGGGTGCCCGCGTCAGAGGCACTCGCGGCTGCCATGCAGCTGCGGACAGGGGAGGACACCATTGCCTTTTTTGCGCGATACGGGAACACATGCCCCGTGAAGTTTGTGCACCTCAATCGTGCGAACACTGGGGACCAATTCCGGCCCTACAACTTGGTGGTTGTGCCACAGGTGCGTGTTTTGTTGTCGTTGTTGTCGTTGATGTTGTTTTGCCCCCGGTCCTTCCATTGACGTCAAGGAGTTGCTGTTGTTGTTGTTGTTGATGATGCCGTCTGGCTGTCTTGTGCGTGTTTGCCATCCCATCCACCAGGGAGAAACGGACCCCGAGTACTTCACCATGTCATCAAAGGGTGTGGTGCACATTTGCCCTGACAAGCCCTCTGAGTTTATTTCTCTGTCCAACTGGATGCGCGAAAGCACCGTGTTCAATGTGCTCACGTCCATGTCTTTCTTCAAGTACTACCTGGTGCGAAAGATGTTCCGCACCTGGCGCAGTAACATCCGCTACAACCTGTACTGCCAGCAGCGCGCCAAGCTGCGCCGCTGCCTGTTCCTAGCCAAGCCGTCCTTCTGCAAGCCGCTGCTGGAAATCTGGGGACTGCTGGCCGAGGTGGCCAAGGTGGAGCTGGTGGAGATTCGCACCGCGAAGCCGTTTGAAATCCACACCTTCACCGACCTCCAGGCGCAGCAGCGCAACGAGGCCAGCAAGGTGTTTGACACGCAAATCGAAAAGATGCGCGAGGTGGTGGAGCGCGTGTGCCAAGACGTCTCCAAGCGCGCGCGCAAGTCGGACGGTGCTGACGACAGCAAGGACGGCGGACGTGCGTCGCGCAGCGAAAAGTCCAAGTCCATGCTGGCCATCAAGCAGGAGCAAGCCCGCCGCGCGCGGGCGTTGAAGCGTGCGGCACAGGAGAAGGCCATGCTGGGGCAATTCGTGCGCCACGTGGACTACATGGTGATCTCCACCCTGGCGCAGCTGGTGATTCGCTCCGCGCAGGCGGTGTTGGAGGAGTTGGTGAACCCGTCCACCGTGCGCAAGACGGGGCTGTTTGAGACCACGGTGCGGTTCTCCGACGGCGACGCCGCGATCGAGTTTTCGCCGACGTGCCACTCCTTCCAGTTCATGGTGCGGCAGCTGTTCGACAACATGGTGGGCATGGTGTCCAACCTGCAGCGCATCCTGTACGTGCGGTCCTTCAAGAGCTACGTCGCCGGCCTGGTGTCGGACGTGCCCACCGTCGCGTCCATCGTGCGCGACTCGGAGGCCTTCAACGAAACCGTGGCCGCCATCCAGCGCAAGTTTGCCGAGGACTTTGAGCACGCGGCGCAGTACGCCGAGATATTCGAGGCCGTGCGCCCCATCCAACAGTTTGAGGCCAACGACGACTTTGAGCAGTTTGCCAGCGGGCCCATGAACGTGCAGACCATCAAGGCGTACATGAGCCGCATCCAGGACTGGGAAAAGGAGCTGGACAAGATGCGGGTGCAGAACATGATTGGCGTGCTGCACGTCGAGTCCCGCAAGCTGAAGCAGAGCCTGCTGCCCATCACCACCAACGCCATGCAGCGCATGAAGGACGTGTTGAACGACCTGGCCAGCACCAAGTGCCGCGCCATGTTGGGCGAGTACGAGGCCCGTCTCAAGAGCCTGGACCACCGCCCGCCGAAGCTGAAGGAGTTTGCGACGTACATGGAGAAGTTCCAGAGCATCAAGGAGGACGACCGCCGCCTGAACAAGGACGCGGTGTTGGTGGATGAGATGTACCGCCTGCTGAACCACTTTGAGGTGAAGATCTCGCCGGAGGACATGGTGCAGCTGGACGACCTGCGCGCCAGCCAGACGGAGTACATTGAGCAGAACGAGAACGCCGCCACATACGTGGAGGACAAGATGCCCGAAATGACGCGGACGCTGGACATGAAGATCCTGAAGCTGAACGAGCAGCTGAACACGCTGACGCAGCAGCTCGCGGAGGGCTCCTTCGTCGACGCCGACGCCGACCCGGAGGTGGTGCTGGAGGAGCTGGAGGCGACGCGGCAGACGCTGGCGCAGTTCGAGGGCTACGGCAAGACGTACAACAAGTGGCAGGGGCTGTTCAACATCCCGCACTACGAGTTCAAGAGCTACAAGGTGGCCCAGGACGCGTTTGCGCTGCGCCACACGCTGTGGAGCACCATGTACGAGTTCCAGAACCGCCGCACGGCGTGGCGGACGGAGCCGCTGCTGAAGGTGGACGTGGAGGACCTGTCGCGGGACGTGCAGACGAAGCTGAAGACGTCGTTTGTGTGCGACAAGAAGCTGCACGACCCGGTGTCGGCCAAGTTCAAGGCGGAGGTGCAGGCGTTCCGCCACAACGTCAACTGCATCATGGAGCTGGGGAACCCCAACATGAAGGAGCGCCACTGGGAGAAGCTCTTCACGGGCCTGGGCCAGAACTGGATCCCGGGCAACGAGACGTTCACGCTGGAGGAGTTGATGAGCTACGGCGTGTTCGACCAGAAGGACCTGGTGACGGATGTGTCCGGCACCGCGTCTGGCGAGGCGCAGCTCGAGGCGTCGCTGGACAAGGTGCGGGCGGCGTGGGGAGAACTGGACTTCAACCTGCGCAACTACCGCGACAACAAGCACGTGTTCATCCTGGGCGGCTTGGACGACGTGTTCATGCTGCTGGAGGACAACCAGGTGACGCTGCAAACGATGATGGGGTCGCGGTACATCACCGGCGTGCGCGACGACGTGGAGGCGTGGGACAAGAAGCTGTCGGTGCTGAGCGAGACGCTGGACGAGTGGGTGGCGTGCCAGCGCAACTGGATGTACCTGGAGACCATCTTCTGTGCGGAGGACATCCAGAAGCAGCTGCCGGCGGAGGCGGCCAAGTTCCAGACCGTGGACAAGATGTGGAAGGACGTGATGAAGAAGACGAGCCAGAACCCGCGCGTCATTGCCGCGGTGGAGGTGCCGGAGGGCGAGAACCCGGCGGCGAAGCTGGCCATGTTCCAGCGCTGCAACAAGCTGCTGGAGGAGGTGCAAAAGAGCCTGGAGGACTACCTGGAGACCAAGCGCTCCGCGTTCCCGCGCTTCTACTTCCTCTCCAACGACGAGCTGCTGGCCATCCTGTCGCAGACCCGCGACGTGCAGGCCGTGCAGCCGCACCTGTCCAAGTGCTTCGATGCCATCAAGTCCCTGGACTTTGGCACGGAGGAGGACTCCATCGACATGTTCGGCATGATCTCGGTGCAGGGCGAGCAGGTGAAGTTCTCCAGCACCGTGTCGGCGGTGGGCAACGTCGAGAACTGGCTGGGGGACGTGGAGGCCATGATGCGCACCACGCTGTACGACACCACCAAGGACTGCTTTGCCAAGTACCCGGCCTACGACGACGCCACCAACCGCGACGAGTGGCTGTTTGGCTTCCCGGCGCAGCCCATCATCGCCGTGGACCAGGTGGTGTGGTCCGGCAACATTGAGCGGTGCATCCGCGAGCGCGCCGCGGGCGACAAGGACGCCCTGGCCAACTTCCTCAAGTACTCCATCGCGCAGATCGAGAGCATGGTGGCTCTGGTGCGCGGCGAGCTGAGCAAGCAGCAGCGCACGGTGATGGGGGCGATGGTGGTGATTGACGTGCACGCGCGCGACGTCGTGACAGCGATGGTGGACAAGGACGTGGACCGGCTGGAGAGCTTTGAGTGGACGCGCCAGCTGCGGTACTACTGGGAGGACGAGATCGACGACTGCGTGGTGCGCCAGACCAACACCCGGTTCGTGTACGGGTACGAGTACCTGGGCAACTCCATGCGCCTGGTCATCACGCCGCTGACGGACAAGTGCTACATGACGCTCACCGGCGCCATGCACCTGAAGTTTGGCGGCGCGCCTGCCGGCCCCGCCGGCACCGGCAAAACGGAGACGGTGAAGGACCTGGGCAAGGCGCTGGCGAACCAGTGCGTGGTGTTCAACTGCTCCGACGGCCTGGACTACAAGATGATGGGCCGGTTCTTCTCCGGCCTGGCGCAGGCCGGGGCGTGGTCGTGCTTCGACGAGTTCAACCGCATCGACATCGAGGTGCTGTCGGTGATCGCGCAGCAGATCCTGTGCATCCAGCAGGGCCTGCAGGCCAACGCCAGCCACATCGAGTTTGAGGGCCGCGAGATTCCGCTGTCGCAGAGCTTCGGCGTGTTCATCACCATGAACCCGGGCTACGCGGGGCGCACGGAGCTGCCGGACAACCTCAAGGCCCTGTTCCGACCGGTGGCCATGATGGTGCCGGACTACCGCATGATCGCGGAGATCATCCTGTTCTCGCAGGGCTTCGCGGACGCCTTTGCGCTGTCCAACAAGATGTCGCAGCTGTACAAGCTGGCGTCGGAGCAGCTGTCCAAGCAGGACCACTACGACTTTGGCATGCGCGCCGTGAAGTCGGTGCTGGTGGCGGCCGGACAGCTGAAGCGCAAGGAGCCGGAGGTGGACGAGAACCTGCTCCTCATCCGCGCCATGCGCGACTCCAACGTGCCCAAGTTCCTGGAGCACGACCTGCCGCTGTTCCGCGGCATTCTCGCCGACCTGTTCCCCGGCGTGGTGGTGCCGTTTGTGGACTACGGCAAGCTGCAGGAGGCCATCGAGAACCAGCTGCGGCTGGCGAAGCTGCAGCTGGTGCCGTCCTTCATCACCAAGATCATCCAGATCCACGAGACGCAGCTGGTGCGCCACGGCATGATGGTGGTCGGCGAAGCCGGCGCCGGAAAGAGCACCAACGCGCTCATTTTGGCGCGGGCGCTGACGCAGCTGTTCCACGACGGCGTGAAGGACAAGGACGGGTTCTTCAAGAAGGTGGAGCGCGTGATCCTGAACCCCAAGTCGGTCACCATGGGCGAGTTGTACGGCGAGTTCAACCCCATCTCCTCCGAGTGGACGGACGGCCTGGTGGCCAACATGGTGCGCACCACGGTGGACCACGGCAACAACCGCAAGTGGGTGATGTTCGACGGGCCCGTGGACGCGCTGTGGATCGAGAACATGAACACGGTGCTGGACGACAACAAGATGCTGTGCCTGGCCAACGGCGAGCGCATCAAGCTGCCCAGCAACATGCACGTCATGTTCGAGGTGATGGATCTGGCGGTGGCGTCCCCCGCCACCGTGTCGCGCTGCGGAATGGTGTACATGGAGTGCGTGCACGTGGGCCTGCCGCCCATCGTGCAAACCTGGCTGGCGGGGCCGGTGCAGTATGCGCTGCCGAAGCAGTCGGCGCGCGTCGCCGAGATGCTCATCGACCACCTGCCGCAGGTGACCACGTTCCTGGACAAGGAGTGCAAGGAGCTCATCACCACGGTGCGCCTGCAGCTGGTGCAGTCCTTCCTGGCCCTGTTCACCACCCTGCTCACGCCCGAAAACGGCGTCGTGTCCCGCCACCGCAAGCGCCAGCCCGACGTGCTGGACGTGGCGGCCGGTGGTGAGGGTGGCGAGGGCGGTGAGGGCAAGGGCGGTGAGGGCAAGGGCGGTGAGGGCGGTGAGGGCAAGGGCGGCGACGGCGAGGGTGGTGAGGGCAAGGCCGACGCGGCGGAGCTGCTGATGATGGAGGAGGAGGAGGACGGCAGCGACGGCGCCATGCCCGACGCGGAGCTGACGCGTGTGGTGGACATGGCGTACATCTTTGCGTTTGTGTGGGCGTTTGGTGGCAACGTGGACGACGCGTCGCGGCCGAAGTTCAACAACTTTGCGCTGGGGCTGCTGGGATCGCTCATCCCCGACGAAGCGGCCGGCGCGGACCTGTACTCGTTCTTCGTGGACGTCCCCAACCGCCGGCTGTCGCCGTGGGGCCAGATCACGAACGAGTTTGTGTTCGACCCCAAGATGTCGTACTTCAACATCCTGGTGCCGACCATGGACACGACGCGGTACGCCTTCCTGCTGCGCACGGTGCTTGGCGCCGGGCGGTCGGTCATGTTCTCGGGCGACACGGGCGTCGGCAAGAGCGTCATCGCGGCGGACACGCTGAACGCCATGTGCGTGGGCGACGAGGCGCGGTTTGTGACCGCCGCCGTGGTGTTTTCGGCGCAGACCAAGTCGCGCAACCTGCAGGAGATCTTCGAGACGAAGCTGGACAAGAAGCGCAAGAACCTGCTGGGCCCGCCCGCGGGCAAGACCATGCTGTTCTTCATCGACGACCTGAACATGCCGGCGCTGGAGGTGTACGGCGCGCAGCCGCCCGTCGAGCTGCTGCGCCAGGTCATTGACCAGCAGGGCTTCTACGACCAGCAGAAGCTGTTCTTCAAGGCCGTCGACAAGTCGCTGTTTGTCACCGCCGCGGCGCCGCCCGGCGGCGGACGCAACCCCGTCACGCCCCGCTGCACGCGGCACTTCCACATGATCTGGCTCACCGCCCTGTCCAACGCCTCGCTGGAGCGCATCTTTGGCGCCATCCTGGGCGGCTTTTTGCGCGCGGAGGCGCCGGCGTACGCGGAGCTGGCGGCGCCGGTGGTGGCGGCGGCCATCTCCATCTACAACACGGTGCAGACGGAGATGCTGCCCACGCCCGCCAAGAGCCACTACACGTTCAACCTGCGCGACCTGTCCAAGGTGTTCCAGGGCGTGCTGATGACCAAGCAGAAGCTGATCCCGGAGAAGGAGTCGCTGCTGCGGCTGTGGCTGCACGAGGAGCAGCGCGTGTTCCGTGACCGGCTGGTGGACCAGGCGGACCGCGACGCCTTCAACACCATCTGCAAGGCGCAGCTGGCGGAGAAGCTGGACGTGGCGTGGGAGGCGCCGCAGTTCAAGGACGTGCTGGTGGGGTCGTACCTGAGCCGGGAGGAGGTGCTGTACCGCGAAATCAAGCAGCCCCAGCGCCTGCCGGCGCTGTTTGACGAGTACCTGGAGGAGTACAACGTGAGCTTCTCCAACCAGATGCACCTGGTGTTCTTCCAAGACGCCATCGCCCACGTGTCCCGCATCTGCCGCGTGCTGAACCAGCCCCGCGGCAACGCGCTGCTCGTGGGCGTCGGCGGCTCGGGGCGGCAGTCGTTGACGCGCCTGGCGTCCTTCGTGTGCGACTTCCAGTGCATCTCGATTGAGATCACGCGGGTGTACGGCGTCAACGAGTGGCACGACGACCTCAAGCGCGTGCTCATGATCGCCGGCATCAAGGCCACCGACGTCGTGTTCCTGTTCTCCGACACGCAGATCGTGAAGGAGAGCTTCCTGGAGGACATCAACAACCTGCTGAACGCCGGCGACGTGCCCAACCTGTACGCGCCGGACGAGATGGAGCAGATCATCAACGGCGTGCGGCCGCTGTGCAAGGCCGCCGGCAAGATTGAGACGCGGGACAACATCTTTGCGCACTACGTGCAGCTCATCCGCGAGCACATGCACATCGTGCTGTCCTTCTCGCCCATCGGCGACGCGTTCCGCAACCGCTGCCGCATGTTCCCGTCCCTGGTGAACTGCTGCACCATCGACTGGTTCAACGCCTGGCCCGAGGAGGCGCTGTTCTCCGTCGCCAACTCGTTCCTCTCCAAGTCCGGCCCCGAGCTGGGCATCACGGAGGTGGTGGAGCCCCTGTGCCACATGTGCGTGAAGCTCCACCGCGGCGTGGAGGAGATGAGCGACCGCTTCCTGTCCGAGTTCCGGCGCCACAACTACACCACCCCCACCTCCTACCTGGAGCTCATCAAGCTGTACACCGCCATGCTGGCGCAGCAGCGCGACCTGGTGTCCAGCAAGGCCGCCCGGTACCGCGGCGGCCTGCAGAAGCTGCACGAGACCAACGAGATGGTGGCGCAGATGCAGAACGACCTCACCAAGCTGCAGCCGGTGCTCACCAAGGCCGCGGCCGACACGGCGGAGCTGCTCAAACAGCTGGCGGTGGACCAGAAGGAGGCCGACGCGGCGGCGGAGGTGGCCGCGAAGGACGAGGCGGCGGCCAGCAAGATGGCGGCGGAGGTGCAGGCCATCAAGGACGACTGCCAGGCGGACCTGGACGAGGCGCTGCCGGCGTACTACAGCGCGCTGAAGGCGCTGGACGCGCTGGACAAGAAGCAGATCCAGGAGGTGAAGAGCTTCACCAACCCGCCGCGCATGGTGGGCGTGGTGATGGAGGCGGTGTGCATCCTGCTGGGCAAGAAGCCGCTGTGGGAGGAGGGCAAGAAGCTGCTGAACGACATGAAGTTCCTGGACAACCTGAAGCAGTACGACAAGGACAACATCAAGGGCAAGTACATCCGCCAGCTGCGGCCGTACATGAAGATGGAGGACTTTACGCCGGAGAAGATCAAGTCCGTGTCCACCGCCGCCACGTCGCTGTGCATGTGGGTCCACGCCATGGTCAAGTACGACCGCGTGGCCAAGACCATCGTGCCCAAGCGCAAGCGCCTGGAGGAGGCGGAGGCCAAGCTGGCCAAGGTCATGGCGGAGCTGGCGTCCAAGCAGGCGGCGCTGAAGAAGATCCAGGACCGCGTCGCGGAGCTGAAGGCCAAGTACGAGGCCAGCCTCAAGAAGCGCGACGACCTGGAGGACCAGAAGAACGCCACCACGCTGCGCCTGGAGCGCGCCGAGAAGCTGACGGGCGGCCTGGGCGACGAGGCGGTGCGGTGGTCGGCGGCGGCGGACCAGTTGGAGGTGGACCTGCAGAACCTGGTGGGCAACATCATCCTGGCCGCCGGCTGCGTGGCGTACATCGGGCCCTTCACGTCCGAGTACCGCAACAACCTGGGCACGGAGTGGGTGCAGGCGTGCCAGAAGCTGCAGATCCCGGTGGCGGACACGTTTGAGCTGTCGCGCATCCTGGCGGACCCGGTGACGGTGCGGGAGTGGCAGATCCTGGGCCTGCCCGCCGACGACTTCAGCACCGAGAACGGCCTGTTCGCGACGCTGGGCCGGCGGTGGCCGCTGATGATCGACCCGCAGGGCCAAGCCAACCGGTGGGTGAAGAACATGCAGAAGGACAACAACCTGCAGGTCATCAAGCTGTCGGAGAGCGACTTTCTGCGGACGCTGGAGAACGCGATTCGGTTTGGCCAGCCGGTGCTGCTGGAGAACGTGGAGGAGGAGCTGGACCCGGCGCTGGAGCCGGTGCTGCTGAAGCAGACGTTCAAGAAGGGCGGGCAGATGCTGCTGCACCTGGGCGACTCGGACATCCCGTACTCGGACGACTTCAAGCTGTACATCACGACGAAGCTGGCCAACCCGCACTACCTGCCGGAGGTGTGCATCAAGGTCACCATCATCAACTTCACGGTGACGATGAAGGGGCTGGAGGACCAGCTGCTGGTGGACGTGGTGCGCTTTGAGCGCCCGGACCTGGAGCAGAAGAAGGACCAGCTCATCGTGTCCATCGCCAGCGACAAGAAGCAGCTGAAGGACGTGGAGGACAAGATCCTGTACATGCTGGCCAACTCCTCGGGCGACATCCTGGAGGACGAGGCCCTCATCAACAACCTGGCCGCCTCCAAGCGCACGTCGCAGACCATCTCCTCCCGCATGCGCGAGGCGGAGGTCACCACGGCGGAGATCCAGGCGGCGCGCAACCAGTACCGACCGGTGGCCACCCGCGGCTCCATCCTGTACTTTGTCATTGCCGACATGGCGAACGTGGACCCCATGTACCAGTACTCCCTGTCGGCCTTCACGCGCCTGTACAACATGCGCATCGAGCGGTCCGAGAAGGCGGAGGAGCTGCGGGACCGCATCCAGATCCTCATCAAGGACCTCACCTGGTCCTTCTACGTCAACATGTGCCGCGGCCTGTTCGAGGTCCACAAGCTGCTGTACTCCTTCCTCATCGCCGCGCGCGTCGCGCAGGACGCGGGGCGCATCACGGCGCCGGAGATGAACTACTTCCTCCTCGGCGCCGGCACCCAGGAGGGCGACAAGGAGGCGGTGGTGCCGCCGGCGCTGGCGGCGTGGATGTCCCACAAGGTGTACCTGCAGGTGCGGGGCCTGGAGGCGCTGGGCGGCGCCTTCGAGGGCATCACCGAGGGCATGGGCATGGACTCGCGCGCGTGGCAGGCGCTGAGCGACGCGCCGCACATCGAGACGGCGGCGCTGCCGGCGCCGTGGCACGATCGGCTGAGCACCTTCCAGCGCCTGGCGGTGGTGCGGGCGCTGCGGGAGGAGAAGGTGGTGTTCGCGGTGCGGGAGTACGTGGGCACGGAGCTGGGCAAGCCGTTCATGGAGGCCCCGCCCTTTGACCTGTCCGGCGCCTTTGACGACTCCTCGGCGCAGTCGCCCATCATCTTCGTCCTGTCGCCGGGCGCCGACCCCATCGACTACCTGCTGAAGCTGGCCAAGGAGCGCGGGAAGGACGGCCCCGGGTTCCGGCTCATCTCGTTGGGCCAGGGCCAGGGTCCCATCGCCGAGCGCATGATGGAGGCGGCGCGACTGAGCGGCGACTGGGTGTGCCTGCAGAACTGCCACCTGGCGGTATCGTGGCTGCCCAAGCTGGAGCAGATCCTGGAGCAGACGTCGGGCACGAACGAGCACGAGGAGTACCGCCTGTGGCTCACCTCCATGCCGTCGCCCAAGTTCCCGGTGCCCATTCTGCAGAACAGCATCAAGCTGACGCAGGAGCCGCCGCGCGGGCTGAAGGCCAACATGTCGCGCACCTTTGCGGACATCACGGCGCAGGAGTACGAGTCGTGCTCCAAGCCGCGCGCGTTCAAGAAGCTGCTGTTCGGCCTGGCGTTTTACCACGCGCTCATCCTGGAGCGCCGCAAGTTCGGCGCCATCGGCTGGAACATCCCCTACGAGTGGATGAACTCGGACCTGAAGACGGGCATGATGCAGGTGCGCATGTACCTCGAGGACCAGCCCGGCATCCCGTACGAGACGCTGAACGCCGTGGTGGGCGACATCACGTACGGCGGCCGCGCCACAGACGCATGGGACAAGCGCGCCAACCTGTCCATCCTCCGCAAGTACTTCACGGAGGAGGTCATGCGCGACGAGTACCGGTTCTCCAAGTCCGGCATCTACTTTGCGCCGCCGGAGGGCGACCTCGAGGCGCAGCGCGCGTACGTGACGGGACTGCCGCTGCACGACAGCCCCGAGACGTTTGGGCTGCACGAGAACGCGGACATCACGCTGCAGCAGAAGGAGACCAACGAGCTGCTGAAGACGCTGATCTCCATCCAGCCGCGCGCGAGCAGCGGCGGCGGCGGCAAGTCGCCGGACGAGGTGGTTGCGGAGTTGGCGGCGGACATTCAGGCGAAGCTGCCGGCGGTGTTCAACAAGGACGGGGCCCACGCGTCGACGTTCCAGCGCATCGCAGACGGCAGTGTCAACTCGCTGGGTGTGGTGTGCGAACAGGAGATGGTGCGGTTCAACAAGCTCATTGTTGTGATGCAAAAGTGCGTTTATTCCACCGCAGCGGGGCGGGGGGAGGGGTCGCGTTTGTGGTTGTGTTGTACTTGCGTGTGTGTACGTGTGTCGTGTGTACGTGTGTACGTGTGTACGTGTGTACGTGTGTACGTGTGGTGTAGTTAGTTGCGTGTGTGTTTGTGTGTGTGTGTGCCATGTGTTTCATTTCACTCACGTTGTGCTTGCACACTCACACCCACACTCACTCACTCACTCTCTCACTCACTCACAGATCGTTGGTGATGCTCAAGCGTGCCATCAAGGGTCTGGTGGTCATGTCCGCGTCTCTGGAGCGCATGCACCAGTGCTTCCTGTTCCAGCTGGTGCCGCCGGAGTGGGAGGCGGCAGCGTACCCGTCCCTGAAACCGCTGGCGTCGTGGGTCACGGACCTGGTGGCGCGCCTGGACATGATCGCCAAGTGGCTGAAGCACGGCCCACCGCCGGCGTTCTGGATCTCTGGGTTCTTCTTCCCGCAGGGCTTCATGACCGGCGCCCTGCAGGTGCACTCGCGCAAAACCAAGATCGCGGTGGACACGCTGGTGTTCCGCACCGCGGTCCGGGACTTTTCCGAGGACGAGTGCAAGGAGGGCCCCGAGAACGGCGTGTATGTGTACGGCGCCTTCCTGGAGGGTGCGCGATGGGACCGGGAGCGGCATGTGGTCACGGAGATGGTGCCGGGGACGCTGTTCAGCTACCTGCCCGTGATCTGGCTGGACCCGTTGATCAAGTCGGAGTACAACCCGCAGTCGGTGTACCGGTGCCCGTTCTACAAGACCAGTCGGCGCGCCGGCACGCTGTCCACGACGGGCCACTCCACCAACTTCATCGTGAAGTTGGACCTGCCGTCGGAGCATGATGAAGATCACTGGATCCGGCGCGGTGTGGCGTTGTTGTCCATGTTGGACGACTAAGAGCCAAACAGGCAAGGCGCGCGTGTGTGTGAGAAGAGAGGCGACGTGTCGTTGAACGTGACGTGACGTGATGGTGGGCCCGTGGTAGTGAGTGGCCTGATGCCATTGTGATGATGGTGGTGCTGGTGGCGTTGGCGGTGGATGGCGATGGTTCTGTGTGGCCCATCCCCATCCCCATCCCCATTCCCATCCTCAAGCGCCGTTTTGGCGTGTGGGATTGCTTTGTCGACAAGGCAACGGCGCCGCGCGAGGGGCGCGTGTTGGCGGTGCTTGCTGTACTTGTGTGTGTTTGGAGCCATGGTTTTGTTGTTTTGTTCCACTCGTTCCTTGCTGCTGGCCCAGTACAGGAGCGTGAGATGGTTTTGGAGGGTGGTGGGTGGGTGAGTACGTGAGTGAGTGAGTGAGTGAGTGCGATTCACTCACTGTGCCCTTCCCCCCTTCCTCGACGTTTCAGTGTGTTTGTTGGTTGCTGCATAGCGCATGCCTTATTTTCTCTCTTCTTCTTTCTCTCTCTCCCTCTCCCCCCCTTTTGTGGTTTACCCCCCCTTCCTTGTGGGGGTAGTGCCACACTTGTGCGTTGCATGTAGTATGCGCAACTCAAAACAGCAAGTGACACATGTTGCAGTATCAACCAGTTGCACGCATCATCATGTCCTGTGTGTGTGTTCATCGACGCATGCATGCTGTTCCGCAATTTCACGTGTTTTTCTTTTCGAGTAGCCCAACGTTCAAAATTGGGTGGTGCTGTGTTGCCTTGCGCTGGCGAGGCACACGCACACACCCCTAGAAGAAACAAAAACACATACACACACACGTTGCGCTACTACATAGACTCATACATCTTGGAGGAAATATCTTGTGGTGGTCTTGCCCCCGGCCAGCCATACAATAATACACATGGTGGGAGGAGGGGACCACGGCCTTCTTCGCAGCTCACCCCTCAACAACGTTGACACTTACAACCGAAGTGAGGAGGAAGGCAAGAGCGGGCGCACGCGCGCACCAAAGGTGGACTCGATCTCACGCAGCTTGGGCATGTCGCTGTTGGTCACGACTGCCACGCTGATGCCCTGTCGCTGGAACCGCCCGCAGCGCCCCACACGGTGCACGTAGCGATCCAGCGAAGCGGGCATGCCGACGTTGATGACGGTGGACACGGCCGGGACGTCCACTCCCCGAGCCAACATGTCGGTGCACACCAGCACACGGCACCGGCCCTTGGCAAACGCCTCGACGACCGCCTGCTGCCGGCCCTTGTCCAGTCGCGAGTGCACCACGTCGACGCCAGTCAGCCCACCGCGTTGCAGCGCATCCGCCACGGCGTCGATGTCACGGCACTGGCGCGCGAACACCATGACCTGTCCGGACGCACTGGACCCCGCAGCCACCAGGCGGCGTGCCACCTCCTCCACACCCGCCAGCCGCAGTTCGTTGCGCGCGCGCCACGACAGTGGGCGCCCGTCATCGCCGCCGGCGCCAGTGCAGACCTGGAGGTAGAACTGGCGCACATTGTCCCGGGCCAGTTCCTCGCCAACGGACAGCAGCACCACCGGGTCGCGAAGGAAGGTGCGTGCCACGTCCTGCGCCTCTGCGGGCATGGTGGCGGAGAACAGCGCAACCTGCACGTCCCGTGGCGCGGCCTGGGCGATTTGGGCGGCGTCGGCGCAGAATGTGTCCGACACCAGCGCGTCGGCCTCGTCAAACACCAAGACCCGCACGTGGCGCATGTCGAGGCGCCCCTCACGCACCAGGTGCGCCAAGCGACCGGGCGAGGCCACCACGACCTGCGGTCGGTCGTAGCGCAGGCTGCGCAGGCAAGAGCCGACGGAGGTTCCGCCGAAGAAGGCGCTGACGCGCACTCGACACGGTCGAGCCATGGTGCGCAACACCTTCTCTGACTGCTGCACCAGGTCACGTGTCGGCGCCAGCACGATGGCTTGTACCGCGTCCAAGGTGGCATCGACCTGGGCAAGGATGCCGATGGAGAAGGTGGCGGTCTTGCCACTGCCCGCGGCGGCGTGGGCAAGGATGTCCCGCCCCTTGGACATAGGAACGGCGATCAACGACTGGACACGACTGGGTCGCTCAAACCCCAGTGCCTGCACGCCTTGAAGCACACGACTGGGAAGGCCCATGTCGTCAAAGGAGCGCACTGCATCGGCGTCTGTCACGTTGCAACGCAGGGCACCGTCGCTGGCGGCTGCAGTGTCGCTGTCCCCTGCCCTGTCACTTGCGCTTGCACTTTCACGAGGCGCGGGCGATGCGGGTGATGCGGGCGCGCTGTGTTGCTGCCGAGGCAGGTTGTCGGTGTGAGGCAAAGGCTGCGCGCGAGCTGCCAGCTCTGTGGCCACGTCTGCAGACTCCACTGGTGCCGCCTCACGCGATTGCAGTGCCGGCTCTGAAGTCACCGACACACTTTGGCTTGTCGACGCCGTCGCGGCACCATCTGTTCGCGTTGGTGTGGCTGGCAGCTGCGGGGTGCACTTGGTGTGCATGGGAGCCGCTTCGGTCACGCTTTCTACCTCCACAGCTGGTGTTGTAGTCAAGCGGACACTTGAGGAACGACGCTTGCGATTGAGCCAACCTGCGTGCGGGGCAGTGGCTGGCTTCACAGTGGCTGTGGTAGATACCGAGGGTCCCGAGGGGATGGAGG
>Ga0213833_1000547_pt1 | contig 36360 bp, 56 predicted proteins | sample SWATP21_FD_160575 | JGI IMG/M metagenome (GOLD analysis project Ga0213833, IMG submission 160575) | Coastal seawater microbial communities from Marineland, Florida, United States - SWA TP2 #1 | ecosystem: Environmental > Aquatic > Marine > Coastal | place: USA: Florida | collected 2016-08-14 | reverse complement strand
GTCAACCTTGTACGACAATCGCGCCGCATGAGGCCTGTGGCGCAGGCTTGGTGCTGGTATGTGCGGTCAAGTCCCGCACAACGGCGCAGCTTGATGTAACATTTGCGACACACTCTGCAGTTTGTGGCGGTGGTGGTGGGAACATGGAAAAACTGTGTGAGTGGCCCGCTTGTTGGGACGCCACTGGCCGTGGATGGTTGCGTCCACGTCGTTGGACACGCGCAGCATTGCATTGTGTTGCCCGGCTGTGGGTTTTGTTGGAACAAGATTGTGACACCAAGTCTATCATGATGGATATTTGTTTGGGTAATCTCGCATGTTTGCCAATCAAAATTGAATCTGCTGTCAAACGACAGGCAGTGTGACACCAGCAAAGGTTCCACTGTTGGGCGTCTGCCATGGACCACAAACGCGCTGCCTTGTTCAAGGAGCTGGAGAAAGGTTATGGAAGTGAAGTAGGCGATGAAGCTGATGGCCACACCGCGTTTCTGGCGCTTGCTGCGAGATGCAAGTCTGATGACGGCCTGTCCTGGAGCCACTTCCTGTCAACGATCGGTCGCAAGTTCCTCCCGCGTGTGTGCCAAGCTGTGGCTCATCACGCCGCAGCTGCGCTCGGTGACGGCGAATCAACAGTCGAGGCTATCAACAGCCTGTCACAGGGCGTTGAAGTGTCTGAATCCGGCACGGATGCTCGCCTTCGGCTGCAAGTCCTAACCGCCGTGACGGAGTTCGCTGCAGCGTTTCTTTCGTCTTCAAAGCTCCCTGCACCGGATGCTCTGCTGCAAACAGTGGGAGCGCTTCACAGCATCCTTCTCATGCTACATGGAACGGAGGCAGAGGGGCTTCAGGCTGCCATTGCCGCGGTTTGTGAGCAGTGGTGGTTGCAAGAAAAGCCCGGGCGTGAAGCCGTCATCACGCAGCTGCTGCCGTACCTCCTGGTCAAGTCTCTGGAGGAAAGTGCCCGCCCACGCGACGTGCGCCGTGTATGGGGCATGCGTGAGGCCCTGCTCATCCTGGATTTCGAGGATGACAGCATTGAGAGCCTCACGGAGCTCCTGCTTCGCTGTTTCTTGCACCCACTGTACGCTCTGTGCTGTGATGTTTGCGTCGTGGTGGTGCAATTGTCATCGCTTTTGCTCTTTGGTTACCAGGTATCTGCGTTCCCGTGGCGAGGGTCGCCGTTTTCTGGCGTTCTTGTTTGGTCTGCACCCGGTTGTGATCGACGCCATCCACCAGACGGTGAAGAACCAGCTACCGTGCACCAAGGGTCTTGTTGAAGCCTACGGTGAAGTCTTTTTCCGAGCCTGGCGTGCTGCATCAGGACAGTACGTGGCTGGGGCTGGCTTGGTAGCGTAGCATCCGTTATGTTGTCAATGTTGGTCGGCAACCATGTCATCTGTGTCGTTGCGGCTGTGCTTGCTTCGCCAGGTTTCTGGTTTCCATTGAGCACAACTGTGTCCAAGACTGGATGAATCTGGCCATCCATTCAGCAGTGCCCGCCACGTTCACGTGCCTGCGCCAGCTCATTGCCTGTTTTGTTGCGGAAAAGCGTCAAGCGGGAGTGGACGAGATGCTAATGCGCTTGTACGCCCCCCCCCCCACCACCACCGCCACCACCAACCCCAACCACTGCAATCACAGACACCCACCGTTCCGAGCTGACGTTTGACCACAACCTGTTCCGTGTGGGGTGGTGATTTCTGTCGATGCACTTATGCGCAGGTATGAGCCGCTGCTTTGGCGAGCGTTGGACGCCTCCAACGCAGCCGTTCGCCGCAACGCCGCAACGCTGTTCATTGATGCCTTCCCTCTCCAAGACGCCGACACCGCGTCCCGTGCAGACATTGACGCTTTGCTGCAGCGCCAGTTTGACGCACTCAGCAAGCTTTTGCATGACGATGCGCCGACGGTTCGCGTTGTTGGAGTACAGGGCGTCTGCCGCGTCTTGAGCGTGTTCTGGGAGCTCATTCCCGCCGCAACGGCCAAGAACTTGCTGAAGGTGCTGGTCACAAAGATGGCATACGATGTGCGTGGCGTTGAAGAGCAGAGCACGGGTGACAACTGCAACGCTGTGGCCCCGTCCTTCGTCAGTCATCTCTTCCCATCTGACACTGTGTGTGCCTCACCCGCTTGTCCGTTCTGCCGATTGATGTGTGCAGTCTCGATCCACCGCAGTGCGCGCCTCCGTTTTTCAGGGCATCGAGTACCTGCTCGATTGCGCTCTCAGCCACTCTGCCATGAAGCTGTTGCTTCCATCTCTCGGACGCAGCATCCATGATCGGTACGTCTGTTGTTGTTGCTGTTGCTGTTGTTCCTGCTTGGCGCACCCTCATGCATGATCTCCACGCCGATCCGATGCGCACCGCTGTCTACTCTGCAGATCGGAGCGTGTCCGCCGAGCGGTAGTAAACATGTTGCTCCGCGTCAGCCGAATTCGTGGCATCCGCTTCGCGGACATCGTTGGGGTGGACCACTTGCTTGCACGCCTCGTCTTGGATGGCGACAACACCAAACTGGCGTCTGGCATCACACAACTGCTGATGGCTTCTTTCATGCCTCAGGTGAGCCGTGTGGCACGCATGTCAAATGAGAGACAGTGCTTGACGTTGAATCCCCTCGGTGTTTCTGTGTGGATGTGTTCGGCTACTTCACAGGGCAAGCCCGGCTCACAGCAACTGACACGGGCCTTGGACTTCCTGTCAACGTCCCCCGCTGCTGCGCTGGTGTTCTACCGCCATGCCCACGCGTTCTGCACCGTCGGTAACGTGGCCAAACTGATCATCCTCCTCCAAAAGGCTCTGCACCACGCACTGTCTTCATCTGGTACGGCGCTTTGCGTGATTTCGTATGCCGGCCCCACTTGCTGCGCTGTGTTTCTCACTGTTTTCTACTCCTGTTTTCTTCTTTCTTCTTTCTGTCAGGCACCCGCGAGCCCCTGAGTGAGGTCGGTGCAAAGCGCGCCCGTGGTGGCTCCAAGAAGACTAAGGGAAAGGGAAAGGGGAAGGGGAAGAGTCGTTCCTCCAAGAGTGGGCGGGGTCAGGAGAACGTGGCGGCCAACGAGCCGGAAGAAGAAGAACATGACATCCTCACGACCTCCAACACCCGCCTCATGTGCAACATTGTCCGCGCGATCACCACGTTGTGGGAAAGTATTCATGCACAAGTGGAAGATGAGGTGCGTGCGTGCCGCTGCGTATGTGTGCGCGCATGTGAGGCGCAACAAACCGACTGTGACAGCGTTTGGGTTTGTCACACAAGTCGCCTCTTGTGCTGTTCTCACTGGTTTGGTGTGGGGTGTTTCTACGTCACGTCACAGGCCCAGTTTGCTCTCAAAGAACGCCTCCATGCTGCCTTCTCCGTGGCTTTCCTTGAACGCCTATTTGATGTGTTCTCGTCATCTGTGGCAGAGCGGGGCGCAAGTGCCCTGGAGAACGCAGAGCAAGACATGGGTGCTGCGCTAACGGCACTGTTGGGGGTGATGCCTCCGACCCATGCCAAGTCTCTGTGTCAGGTGAGAGGGGTGATTGGGAGCGGCTCTCAACCGCGTGTGTGTACACCATGAACATTCAAACCAAAAGGGTTCTGGCCGGAAGCAGCTAACGCCGTGTTGTCATCGTTTGTGTGTGCAACACAACCAATGTGTGCATGGCATCCCACACAACCACAGAACCTGTGGGACACGCTCCAGGCGCTCACCCCGGCCACAGCGTCGCAACTTCCGGCCGTGCTGACCTGCCTGTGTCGCTGGGACATGTCAGACCGGCTGTGGAAGTTGCTCCTGCGCTCCCTGAATGTCGGTTTCATGGTCGAATCCCTGGACGGGGACACCGACGATGACTCCGGTCTCGTGCACCCCGTGGTCGCGGTTTTGGGTGTGGAGTTCTTGGCAGCACACAACCCGTGCGGGGCATGGTCCACGCTTGTGGCCGACAGCCGGCCGGGAAGTGGAGGCCGCATGGGATCCTCTTCGCGCGACGGTGTGACGGTGTCCAGCCTCAACGAAGCCCTGGTGGCTGCCACCACGTGCCTGGAGATTGGTTTGTCCGAGCTGTTTGACGACAAGGTGCTGGATGCCAACACCGTGAGCGCGGAGGAACCGTGTGACGTGGCTGCACCCTTGGCCGTGCGAGCCGTGTGCCAACTTGCCATGCTCGTTGAGGGCCATGACGGGTTGCAAGCACGAAGTGGCGAGGACGTGCCTGAACTCCGTGCGCCCTTCACCCTCACGCGTTTGCTCGTACGTAACTGCTCTTCACCTGGTGCATGGGGGCACGCTGTGTGTCGTTGGCAAGCAACACTCCTCACCCGCGCCGCCTCTTTTTCCTTGCAGAGCTGGTGCACCACTGTGGCCTTGCCTCTTCTCCGACGAACCATGAGCCTCACATCGGACGATCTGACTGCCAAGTGCGGTGCTCTCCCTTCCTCCACCACGTCTCGAGCCAACAAAGCAAAGCGCGGCGGCGCACGATCAAGCAAAAAGAAGGCGTCAGCTTCCTGTGACGCAGTTGCCACAGCAGCGGCACTGCACACGGCCGTCCGGCGTCGCGTCCGCGCAACATACGACGCGTGTGCCGTGATCCTCGGTGCCACCGCCGACTGCGTGGCGCTGGGCGTGACCGACGCAGAGTTTGTCGTCGCCGCACGCGCCGTGTTTGGTGCCACAGCCGGCGTGTCCACGGCGCTGGCTGCGCCGTCCAGCCCAGGCGCAGAGGCCCCTGCCGCGCCCGCCACCAAGGCTGCTGGTGCACTCGGCGACGGCTCGCTGCTGCCCGTCCTTGTCGCCGTTCCGCCCGCGCCTGTGTCCGCGCTGGTTCGAGCTGGTGCGGCCAGCGCCCCCGCGGACGCCCGCAAGAGGCGCGGTGCAAAGCGCACGGCCCGAGCCGCGAAGCTGGATGCCGTCGATGCACCCTGTGGTGGTGGTGCTGGTGCTGGTACGGCGGTCGACATCGCGCTGTCTCCCAGCTCCATGTCCACGCCGCTGCTCCTGCATGGCGCAAGACTGTTGGTGCAGCTCGGCAAGCGCGGGTCGCTGTCTGCTTCCCGTGTGCAAAACGCCACTGTCACCGCGCTGGCGACCCCGTCGCGGCACTTGCTCCCTGTGACCGCTTCTCACACCCCCGAGGAGCGACGGGGGTTGGCAGACGCGGGCGCACTGCGGTTGAAGCCTTTGGTGTCCGCGGCACTGTGGTTGCACGCGCGAGCTGGTTCTGTCACGGTGAGTGGGGCGTTGTGAGTGAATGCAGGGGTGCGCACGGGTGTGAGTGTAGAGTATTCACGGATATGTGTGAATTGTGGCTCGGTGTGTGCATGTGTGTGCGTATGTATGTGTGTATGTATGACCCGCGCTGCGTGGCTATCGTCGCGCCAACATCTGCAGGCTGCGATGCGCACGTTCGTTGCCGCCGCGAAGACGTACTGTGGCGAATTGTACGCGGAACCTGGCGGTGCATGGTCTCCGCCAGAGCTGAACGAACTTCCTTGCCTGGCGGCAAACATTCCAATGTTCATCGCAAGCAGCGGCCCAAAGAACCGAGAGGTGCGGGGTTGTGATGTGTCTTTTTCTTGTAGTGGTGGGATTGTATGTGTGTGTGGCTATCTCACCACTACGACACTCCCCCCCTCCCCCCCATTCACAGGCGTTCCGGACTGCACTTCTGTCATCACTGCAAGCCGATGCGGACAAGGGCGCGACATTCGCCCTGTTGGCAGCCTCGTTGGCCTCCACACGCACCAAAGCGCTGCCCGAGTGGAAGTCTGTGTGCACAGCACTCAAGCAAGTTGCGGACGAGGTGCCTGCAGACGGAGAAGTGGACGACCTGGCGGATCGCCTGGCAGGCATGAGCACGTGGATCGCGACGGCAACGGGCCAGCAGTGACGTGAGTTGCCATCGTGACGATGGTTGGTGACCGGAGAAGTGTGTCGTCCATGTCGTGTTTGCTCGTGGTTGCTGTCTGACAGCAACAACAAACAAATGATGTTCATCTCGATCTCAACCTCACAAACAAAACAACACTCAAAATTTTGCACCACACACCGTTGCTCGGTTTGGCAAAACCCAAGCCCGAGTTGCACAGCCTACATCAATACACAACACCCTTGCGAAGCTGTCCGAGCTCCTGCACGAACACCTGTTGCCGATCCAACTCCAGTGCCCCCACCAACCCCAGCTACAGCCATGCCTGCACCGGCACCGGCACCTGCGCCTGCGCCTGCGCCTGCGCCAAAACCAGCACCAGACGACGCAGCACCAGTGACAACCAACCCATTCCGAACCGCAGCTCGATGGTGGTTTTCGCACACCCATAACACATGGCCGTCCGTGCCATGCACCACTCGGAATAGACCTGTTCGCATCACCGAGATCAAGCATTGGCAGGTTGGATGGTACGCGAGGAGCATCACATCGCACACGTGTGACGGCACAACCAACCTCCATGAGTGGTGTTCCATTTGCGTCGAGACTTGAGCAGTTTTCGCAGCGCATTGTAGCTGGATCCAAGCAATGCTTGGTATGAACTGGCCGAATGCCCACCTTGCAGAAGCCCCGAAACCCCGGAAGCGTCACGGATCAGGGAATTTGCAGCGTCAATTCCTTCCTGAAGTACGCCGATCCCCAGATCCAAAGGCGTTGCGGTAGCTTCGACGACATCGTCTGCTCCCAAAGGCGCAGTGTCTCCGGCATCATCCTGGTCGGTCTGGAAAAAGGAGAGCATCTCATCGATGCCCGAAGCATGCTGCACGGGGTAGCAACAAGCGTCGCGCAGCAGCACCAGCAAGACCGAGAAACCAAAGTCAGGTCAGGGCAACGCGGTCGAACCGAGCCACACATCGTACCTCCACCAGACCAAGGACGTTCTCCAGCGACGGAGGCAGCACAAACGGCAATGTGCCGGTCGCCACACCCCCAACGATGGAAGCAACGCGCACCAGCCCAGAGGCAACCCGCAGGGCGGGTGCGATCCGTCGAAGCAACTTGCCGGGTTGCTTGATTGTGTAGGCATGATGCGCTCGCGGTGAACAACAGACGCCTGGTACCAAGGTGTTGCCTTCACACAACAAATGCAATTGGAAGGATGATTGCAGCCGAAGTTTACGCAGGACCTCCGCTTTGGCTCGTGCTGGAGCATCGGCGCGGCACAGGTCAGAGTCTTGGGCACGTCAACACTGTGTCACCATTCACGTACTCAAGCGCTCCATGAAAGATCGCAGCGGTACTTGGCTCAGTGGAGTAATCATAACCTGTATTGCCCACACGAACATCAGACCAGACCCACCGCTTGCAAGAGATGACTGGAACGTGTGATGTTATCACACGTACATATCTTGGAATGTCGATCGATGCTAACCCGACAGTAGCGTTCAAATTGCGGTCCAGCTGTAATCCACCACCACACAGATCAGATGAGTGACTTGCAAACACCACAGCGCATGACGACGAAAGAAGACGGACATTGTCAAGTACACGCCGGAATTGCAACCGAATGTCGTCAAGCTGTTGCTGACTCAGTTGCATCTGTACGTACTGTCGTACCACAAGACACACACCCGCATCAAACATCGCATTCGAAGCACTGCCCCATCCAAAGCGCGGACACACCTTTGTAGGGGCCGCGACATTCACAGCTGCGTGTGCAACAGCTTGAGAGGCGGTGAGGCGCTGTTCCGAGGCGTTGCAGCACAAATGCTGCACCAGAGCTTGCATCTGCACATGACCACCGCACTGTGCGCGACCTTTGGATTGCAACCAACTGTACACGCCGTGAGGGCTGCGAGTGGCTTGTATCATTTCGCGCCGCGAGCGAAAGCATGGCTGCATGGAAAGATCGCAACGTCATCGCAACGTCCGTGTCAACACTGCACTGTATCAACGTCCATGAGCGAAACAGAGTCGATCCGCGCTTCTACACACCTCCAACGTATCGTCAAACACTTGGGCAAGTACAAGGCCGACCGAAAACATGTCCATGGATGGATGTGCTGTCAACACCCCTGCAATACAACATTCATCACACAATATCCGTGCGCACGGTATGTTTACAACACGAACACTGCAAACATGTGCGAGCACGGAACACGTACCACTGGCTCCACTCAACACCTCTGGCGCAGCGAATGTGGGAGTGCAGAGAACCCCTCCATTTCGCATCACGCACTTGGACCCCATGGTTGTTACGCCATCGAGATCAATAAGTCTCACAGATTGATCAACCGGGAAGTACAGAATGTTCTTTGGCTTGATGTCATTGTGAACGAAACCGCACTTGTGAAGTGTGTCGAGCGAGTGCAGAAGACTGCGAGCAAAGTGAAGCAACAAGGCGTAGGCAGCTTCTTTGCCGTGACGCAGTACCAAACTTCGTACATGATCGAGCGTATCCATGCCTGCAACAAAGCAGCAACAACTAATTTATGAGGCACCATGGCATGACATGGGACACCATATCCCAACCAACGCACCTTTCTCGAGCACAATGTAGTGGATACCACCCGTTTCGAACGACCCTTGAGACTTGACCACCGGGTTTTCGCGACACTGAAGCTGTAGTTCTTGTAGCAAGCCCGCTTCTCGCTGCCCAGCTTCCCTCAGGCGAGCCAGGTCAGCCTTCTTCACTCGCCTCGCACTCCCTTGACTGATGCGGCGAGCCTTCAGCATCACGAGTCCCTCACCACCCACTGCGCGAATCAACGCCACAAGCCACGTCGATCCAACGGATTTGGATGGCGTCACACTCTTGACAGTGAAGTTAACGACTTGATTGGTGTGCCGGCGTCGCCACACAATCTCTGACCCCACAGTTGGCACGAAAACAGCAGGTCTTGAAACTGGTGCTGGTGCTGGTGCTGGTACTGGTGCTGGTGCTGGTGCTGGTGCTGGTGCTGGTGCTGGTGCTGGTGCTGGTGCTGGTGCTGGTGCTGGTGCTGGTGCTGGTGCCCGCGTGCCAAGGGCAGCTTCAAGAACGGCACGTGCAGCTGGCTTCTTGGCGTACTGCAACGGCGTTTTGCCGTTGGCATCTTTCGACCTAAAGTCGGCGCCCTTTTCCACCAAGTACTCGAGACAAGCAACTGACCCTGCCCGGGCTGCAAAATGGGCGGGCAACTTGCCCTCCGTGGTTGCCTCACTCAAATTAACCCCGCTGTCTCCAATGCATCGCAGAGAAGCGGAGTTGGCGTGGATCGCGGCTTGGTGAACGGGCCGAGCACGGAACCTCTTCTCAGGTTGAGTCAGGTCCACTCCGCCGCGCACCAGACGCTCCAGCACGGCGACTTCGCCAGCCTTTGCAGCCCGATACGCAAGAGAAAACCCTCCATCATCACGCGCGGCCATGTTGACTCCCCACTCAAGAAACAGGGAAACGCACACCCACTGATTCTGCTGCGCAGCGTCCAACAGTGGTGTCGTGCCCTGAGGCGTCTCTGTGTCCATGTCGACGCCGTGCTCGTGCAGAAACTCCAACATCTCACGCCTGCCGGTTCTGGCAGCAAAATGGACCACAGTTCTACCATGCCGCGCTACCTCCGTAAGATCGGCTCCCTTGGCTATCAGTTTCCGCATCAAACTGACGCCACCGCCTCCCGCTGTCAACATTGCGACGGTTGTGCCACTAGACTTGGTCCTCCGCGTGACATCGGCCCCCCAATCAAGAAGCTGCTCCATACAACTCCATTGGTTCTGGGAAGCTGCTTCCATCATTGGAGAAACGCCTTGCTTCGAAGCCGTGTCCAAGTCTAAGCCACGACCGCGCATCCATCGAAGCACCTGAGTGTGTCCGTTTTTGGCCAAACAATGGGCAACAGTTCTCCCTTTACGCGTCGCAATAGACAAATCTGCACCATGTTGACCCAGAGTCATGACACAGACGGTGTTACCGTGCTGTGCAGCGACAAACGCTGCTGTTTGTCCCAACTTGTTGGTGGCGTCCAAAGGGGCACCAGCGTCAGCCAACTGCGAAATGATCGTTGAGAAGGACATTTCAGCCGCTCGGTGCAGCGCAGTGTTCCCATCGTTAGTTTTTGCGCCAAGATTTGCCCCTGGCGTGGCGCATAGAAACCGCGTACACTCGAAGCACTTTGAGCTCACTGCCAACCGCAGTGGCGTATGCTGTGTTTTATCTCGCGCGCCCATGTTTGCTCCACAATCGGCAAGCACCCTCAAGCAATCCAGATGCCCACTGCGAGCTGCGATGTGGGCAGGTGTATATGAGTAACGCCCAGACACAGCATTTAAGTCTGCACCGAGCTCGCCCAGCTTCCGTAGTACCTCCGCGTTCCCCTTCTCCGCTGCGACATACGCAGCACACGATCCCGTTCTCGGGTGCCGGTCGTTCACATCGCCTCCTCTGGAAACCGCGACTTGAAGGCCGCGTGTATCATTTTGAAGCGCACATTTGATGACCGCGCTGGGTGTGCGCGATGCCGTGGCCATGAGCCACGAAAGTACCTCAGATGAACGGAGAAGTCCATCACCATGACTCGGCAAATCCAGTGCCAGCAGCGTGGATCACAACAACTTCACAACTTTACAATAGTACTCATCACCAACGGGGTGCCGCGTGCGTGGTGAAGTTTTGCCACGCGTCGCGATGGGCGTAGCTTCTAGCTATCCACACCACACTCTGCCGTGTACGCAGCCCAGCAATCCTCAGAATGGCAACTGTCGATGAGCGCAAGGAACCAACACCCAGTTCAACTGAGACGCCCTCCAAGGCTGCGTTGGGTGACCTGAACGAGTGCTTTAAGTCGTTCCCGCTTTCCCTGTTCGAGCTCCCGCCCGGTGGGCATGTCGTTGTGATCCCCTCTGATGCCAGCATTTCTGAAGCTGTGGCAACCTTGTCCAAGGTAGGCACTTGCCATAAAAAAATGGTATGTTTGTATACAGCCATGAGCTGACTCGCGTGTGTCTGTCTTTCTGTTTCCAGCACAACATCCTCGCCGCACCTGTCCGCGACGTAACGTGCACGGCACCGAATCCGCAATGGCACGAGCTGTTTTTGGGTCTCTTCTCCATGACAGACGCCGTGTTCGCCGCACTCCGTCTCGAAGAGGTGCGTGGTGTCTCCTTTTTTTGTGCGTGCTTGGCACTGTGGTGTTCCAAGTCCGGCTGACGAGCCCTGGTGCGCCATCCAGATCGCCACGGGCGGCGAAGCCCCCGCGGAAGGAGCCACCACAACAGATGACGTGTCGCCGAAGTCCTTGTTCAAGTTCTTGGCAACCCGCCGCTTCTTTACCGAGACGTCAGTCACGGAAGCGCTGCACACCTTCAAGTTCGGACCGTTTGTTCCGCTGGAGGAGGACGACACCACGTCGCTCTTGGACGCAGCGTTGATTTTGGGCAAGTGCGTAACCCACTCACAGGATCACGGTAGGTTGTTTGCTCACATTGTGTTAACGCCCGGTGCCAGGTACCGACAGCATCGAGTGGTTGTCATTCAGCCCAGCACGGGTCCGCGGTCGGAGGAAGCACTGGCAGATATTGTGTCGCCGGACCGCCGTCTGCGTAACATCATCACACAAAGCGCGATCATCAAGTTGCTGTGCCGCGAGTCTTTTGCCAAGAAGCTGCACCCGATCACCAGCAAGACCCTTGCGGAACTTGGGCTTGGTTCCTCCTCCGCAGGAGTTGTTTCCGTCACTCTGGACGAGCGCACGTTGACAGCGTTCACCCGGATGGCAGACGAGGTACGGGGTGAGTGCGGCTGTGTAATGTGAACTGATTTGTTGACGGAGAATGTTGTTGATGGTCCAGGGTGTGAGCGCTGTGGCAGTGCTTGGTCGAGAAGGGGAACTCATTGGATGTGTGAGTAACCGAGATGCGCGTGTCATCGCGACTGCGCGGCACTCCCTTGAGATTCTGCACTCTCCCGTCCGCACTTTGCTGCGCATGGCCCACGATGAGAGTACCAACATCACCAGTCCAAGCATCCACGCCCAACTGACGGACAGCCTTGAACTGGTCATGCAGCGCATGGCAGTCGCTCGCATCCACCGCGTGTTCATTGTCGATGACGACTTCCGGCCCACCGGTGTGGTGTCTTTGTCAGACGTGTTGACGACCCTTGTGAAGGAGCCCACCCCAGACTACTTTGGTGACTACTTCGACAACACAGTGCCCGCATAGCCTTGCTTGTCTGCTGCACTAGCACCGCTTCTGTCACCTTGCGTAGCAAGAATCCGCGAGCGTGTTCTTGATTCAAGAACAAATCCATGATCGTCAAGCAACTCGTGCGTGTGCGCGGCGACAGCCATGTTGGAGACCCAACATGGAAGCGCCACAGAAGCTGGCGTAACCCAAAGCACCTCACCAATGGAAAATACTCAACGTGACGCACAGTCATCGAGTGGTGGGTCAAGCCGGCTGAGCTGCTGCTCCGCATTCGCTGGACTGAAGAGTGCGCCAACAGAGCTGTGGTGTGTGTTCGGCCTCATGGTGAGTGCCGGCTGATTTGTGCTTTCTCGACAACATCGTCCCCACACACTGCACATGTGACTGGAGTATGTTGGTGGTTGGGCGCATCAGGTGCTTGAGAGCTACGCATACTTCTCGGTGGCTGTCAATCTGCCCGTGCACCTGACGAATCACTTCGGCTTCTCAGACAAGCAGGCCGGGCTCGTGTACGGCGTGTTTGGTTTCGGAATCAGCTTCCTGGGGATCTTGTCTGGCATTGTGATCGACAGTCTTGGGGTGAAGCATGCTTTGTGCTTTGGTGCCGTCGTGTCCGGCCTTGGGCGCTTTCTACTGGCTTTTGCTTCACGCCGATGGGTGGTTCTCGTCAGCTGCATGGCCGTGATGCCTCTTGGTACGCTGCCTGTGGGCATGGATGGGGCACATGGGTGGCGCACATGCGTACGGCGTGACGCTTCATTGCTGTGCTGGTTCCGTCACGCGTGCAATGGGGTGGGGGTCCAGGTATGGGCTTCGGGTTGCCGGTGCTTGTGATCGCAGTGAAGCGCTTCACCACTGTTGGGAATCGACCATTCGCCTTCTCCTTTTTCTGTTCGTGCTTGTACCTGGCCGCGCTTTGCGTTTATCAAGGACTAACTCTGCCACGGTGCCAGATGCGTGCCAGAACCTCGCCATCATCGCGGTCGGGCCCGTGACAGACCTGTGCCGGCATCGGCTGAGCAACGGCGTCAACATTGCGAATCGACACTTCTCGCCACTCCAGGTGGTCTTTTTCACGTCTGTGCTGACCTCGGTTCTCCAAGGCGTGATTGCGATGTGCATTCTTCGTCACATTGAGATCGACAACAGTGGAGAGGTGCGCTGTTTGTGGAGTAGTGGGTGCTTTGATGTGCCCTCACAGACGGTGGCTTGGGTTGAAGCAGGTTGTGGCATTCCAGCCCAGACGAGCGCGCTCGTGCCAGTTTCTCAAACGTATGGTTCGAGACAAGCGGTTCTGGCGTTTGGTTGTGTACACATGCCTTGTGATTGGTGTGCGGCTTGTGTACCGGCATTTGGATGCTACATTTCCGAAGTACGGATCAACTGCGCGATCCGCTTCCTTTGTAACCCCGTTGTATTTCTGACCACGTGAACCTGAACAGATACCTCACGCGTGAGCTTGGAGCCAAGGCCAGCTATGGTCTATTATGTACGCTCCCACCAGCGCACCGTGCACATGCTCGTGTACACGTTCTCACAGCTCTGTTGCCCCGCGTCGACTTCCACAGATTCGCTTCATCCTGTCGTTGTGTTGCTAGCTGTTCCTCTCATTGGTGCCTACACAACAAATGTGCATCCTTTCACCATGACACTCTACGGTACGCACAATTCTTCAGCCAGCCCACCTGTGCTGTAATTGGTGCGTAACTGAGCCCAACTTGTGCCTTCAGGGAGTGTTGTCGCCGCGGGCTCGGCGTTCGTACTGTGCGTCGGCGCCAGCTACCCGAGCGCCATCGTTTTCGTTGTGCTTCTTTCGATTGGTGAAGCAATCTACTCCCCGGCAGTTTTCGAGTTCAACATGCTCGTTGCTCCAAAGGGTCGCGAGGGCATGTCCGTGAGCCCACCTGCGCGTGATGAATGGGCGTGGAGAGAATCGTGATGCTCACCACCAACCTGCGCTGATGGGTGTTGTTTGCTGCTTCAGATACGCGGGCCTGGCACACGCGCCAATGTTTGTAGCCAAGCTTATTGCCGGATGGATGTCTGGAGAGCTGCTTCATGCGTTTTGCCCCGAGGTGCAACGGTGGGTGCTGAAGCATCGTGTGGCAGCTGCCCTGACACTGGGTGTGACTCTCACAGAGTGGCGATCGCGACTGCTGGAAAGTCTGGGCTGTGGTTGGCGGGGTTGCGCTTTCATCTCCGCTCCTGATGTTGCTGCTTCGAGGATTCATCTACCCTGAACACGCGTCTAACTCACGAGCATACGAGCGGCACCTTGATGATGATGACAGCCTGGGTGGCGCCCACAACATCGAGCTGGCAAGCGTAGCACCATCGATGGTGCCCAACGCAGCACCTAAAGAATAACAAACCACAGTATTCCGAGTTTTTAATCGACGATGTCTTGCTGCCATCCACTCGAACACCAGCTACTTGAGCTTCTTGTCGATGAAAAACTGCTGCAGATGCCGAATCTGCCAGATGCCTGACACGATCAGAATGATCGTCTGCAGACAGCAGTTCGAGGTTCGAAGTGAGCTTCTTGCTGAGGTGCGACAGTGCAATACAATGAAACCACAATACCTGAGCAATTGACCACCACTGCACACGAGAGCTGGTGCTCTCGCTAGTTTCACGAAACTCTTCCTCCCGTCCACGTTGGTAGTGAACCTCCTTCATGATATCGCGCAGCTTGTCATTCAACTTGCGGATTTCCACCTCTAGCTCACTCAAATGCTCCTTGCGAGCAACCTCAGTGTAGTCAACGGCCATTTCACCCACGTTCAAAGACAAGTCCACACGCTGCAGAAGACAGACGCATCAACAAACAACACAGTGCCTTGTTGGACGCGCCTTACATCAGTCACAACACCACAAGAGGTTCAAACGCACGAATTTCTTCGGTTCACCAAACCAACGTGACGCCGTGGTAGAGAAGCATAGAACATGCTCGCCCCCAACTACGGATGTGAACGCAAACCTGCCTTCTGCGTCGAGCTCGCGCTGCAAAACCGCGGCGCCAGATGGATCAGACACGACCACGCGCAATCCCTGTGGAACCAGCCAAAGATAAGACAAGAAACGCGCGAGGCGGGACGGCATGTCACCTACATCAGCAGAGGCATCAGCATCTTTGTCTGGCGCTTCTAGGTCTGGGCACTTGTACTCTCCAAGTACAAGGGTCTCCTTTGGAACCTGCAGTGTTGCCACCCTTTCAGAGCTGTTCACCCCGACCAACATCGCAGTCACGTACTTCCTCCAGGAAACACCTCTGGCTTCCCTGTGTTACATAGAAAAACAACGCCTGGCTCTGGACCAAGCTGAGAAGCAGCGTCAATGCCACCAGCGCCGTTGTCGAACCCATGGTTGGGACACAGCTAGCAAGCACGCTCGAGGCTCGAGCTGCTCGACCCGGTCGAGTCGACCGTGCCCTTTCCGATAATCCGTGGCGAAGTAAGGACCGTGCTCTGCGTTTCGTCGTTGAACCAAGCGCGGCCGTGCCACGTTGCTGTAGCGCATGCAGTCTCCTCCTGCCTAGCTCATAGCTCTGGCCACGACCCACTGGAGCTCCTCTGCTTCAATTCTCTTTTGTTCTCTTCTCAAGCTGTTGTGGTTGTTTCGGGTCACACGCTGCAGACCCAGTGGGGATGGCGGGCGCTGATGAACATCACACATGACAGCCCCCACAGCTGCTTTGAGTGCGACCGTGGTTCCACCACGATGGACTAGTACATGAGAGCGTGCGAGCCACTATGAAATCGACAGCTTCGTTTCGAGCTCACGCTCTTGCCAGCACTCGAGAGAGCAAAGGCGATGACTCGAAAAGTGCCAGCATCGCGAAAGGTTCGGTGTTCTCGCACACCCAAGGTCGCACTGTCGGAGGCGTGCCAAGCATCCACCAGCAACATGTACGAAGTCAATCTCACAGTCGTAATCCCTCCAGCTTCTCGATGTCCCTTCGACCAACAACAGGCAGCGGGTCATCCGCTGCAGACAAGCCACTCCGCCGTGGCTCGATTGTTTCCCATATGGATGTGCTGGCAAGCTCGCAGCAGCAACAACAACAACAAGGGCTGTTGGGACGACCAAAAAGCGGGGGCTCATTGAGTAGGGGCCTGCCGCCAAGCCATGCGAACCAGTCCTTTGGTCCACAAGCGGCTGGAGGAACCAACGCATTTGCTCCTGGTCGAACGACACCCAGCTCGCTCGGTGGGACGCAACAACTGTCCCAGGCCTACACTTCGCCAGCACTGGCGTCGTTGCTTGTACAACAGCAACGGGAGGCTGCAGCAACAGCAGCCGTGCTCGCCCAGGAGGCTGTTGCTGAGGTGAACGAGAAGATGACGGGGTACATTGTGCAAGCCCTCACCGACATTCCACCGGTCACCCGCAATGGACGTCTTGCAGGTGCCGTTGACGAAGACGGCTTTCTGGACCTGCAGCTGGCGAGCGTGCACGCCCACTTGGGGAGTGTGGAGGGGGAAACGGTGCTACGAACTGCTGCCTTGGGGCTGACACCTGAAGCCGCGCAGGTGGTGGGTGGTGTGCCGATGAACGTGGTGCGCGAAGCCGTGATTGGAGCGCGACCTCCCCATCCCCACGACATGATTGCCATCACAGCACGCAGCGCCGCTGCTGCCATGCCGCGATCAGATGCAGAGCTCCGACTGCACTCCGATGCCGCTCCGTTTGTACAGTGCGTCGCTTTGAGGGCGTGGTGTCGTGGTGTGTGTGCTCACGTTTCCACCCTGCAGGTACCACAAAGGACAATTTGCGCCCGCCTTGGATGGGCGACAAGCATCTGACTTTCCAACTGGAACAGCGATCACCGCGGCGCACGCGTTATTTGAGTTTAATCCCACTCACATCTTGTGCCTCCACATTGACAACCTCCGCAATGGCTATCCTGCTGGCACTGACATGAACGCACGCACGCGTAACGACACCGTGGTGAACCTGGGACTTCCCCAGCGCATCAACATTGATTTGATCTGCAGACAGGTGGCCAGCATGGTGAACCTTGAGATTCTCTACTTCCGCAACAACAATGTCAGCAAGCTGGACTGGGCAAACTTTCCAAAGCTTCGACAGTTGGACCTCTCTGCCAACAAAATCAAGAGCGCGGAACAAGTATCCAGCATGGCTTCGCGTTGCCCATCCTTGGTCATGCTCGTCCTGTTGAAGAACCCTGTCGTGGCAACCTGGAAGCAAGCCCTTCCTCCAAATGGAAGTCCAGTGTGGAAGGCAATAGGCGTGCTCCCCAAGCTGAGATCCTTCAATCGAGAACAAGTTCCCTCGGAAACACTGCGAGTGGTGGTTGCCAAGTACGACAACCGTGTTGTTGCAACTGCAAGTGCCTTTTGTTCTCACCACAGCTGCTGGTGCAACAGACACGCTTCACCACTACTGAACGCGCAGCTGCGGGCCCGCCTGTTTGACGAAGCGGTGCAGCGGGCACTGGGACCTGCTGCTGCACACGCCGGCAGAGCAACCAAGCTGTCATTGCGAGCAATGTCACTGGAAAGTGTGTTCCTTGGTTCGTTCGTCAATGTGACACACCTGGACCTATCCCACAACACCCTTCCTCTGGTGCTGCAAGGCAACGAAAGTGGAATCCAGCGGTGTGTTCGGTTGATGGTGCTGTACTTGACCGAGTGTGGCATTGCCGACCCACAGCACCTCAACCAGCTGGCCAACCTTCCGTACGTATGCAGTAGCAGCGGTTTCCCTTGCTCTTCAGCATCTGATGCAAGATTCAATGCTGACCCAGGTACATTTCGCAATTGCGATTGGCGGGCAACCCCGTGGCCAAGCTGGACACATACCGAGCCACTGTACTGTACCTAACACGCAGTTCAAGGGGGTCTGTATGGCGAAAGGGTCTGGCCACCTTGGACGACGTGGCTGTCGGCGAAGCGGACATAGCAGCCGCTGTCACGGCCCATGAAGACAGGGCCGCGGGACTACATGCTCACTGGCTTCTTCTTCTCCAGGTAAGGCATGCGTGCGTGGACAGAGCTGTGTGAAGGCGCCTCATTGGGTGGTGTGGTGCATCGTACCATCAGCACCGTTATGGTTGGGGAATGCTGCAAGCCTTTGCGTCCGGGATGTCCAACGGCTTTGGACATCAACTAACTTCTCCAGGCTCAATGCCATCCATGGCTGAAGCCGCATCAGCAGCGCACTACACGCTGCCAGTGCGTCTGACAGCTTCCCAGGCTTCTCTGGAGTTCGTCGATTTGCGTGGGCCACTGTTTGCGCAGATCGAATGCCTGGACCTATCCCATAACAACCTCACTGAAGTCAAAGGGCTGGGGCGTTTGCGGCACCTGAAGCATCTTGATCTGTGTGGCAACATCAACCTTGATGTGGCAACAGTCCTGCACGCTCTCAAGGGCGGTTCTGGAGTGGAGGGGTCCCTCCCACAGCCTGTCACGACTTTAGTATCTATCAGCTTGCTTCCCACCACCCCGCCAGACGGGTTGCGGGACGCACCCCCGGCTGACCATACTGCACGCATCGTCGTGGAGATTGGAATCGCGAACGCTGCCTTGGCCTTCATTGAGGGCTTCACGATTCCACCTAAAATTCGCACGCGGGCGTTCAACGCATGGGTGGCAGCCGGGATGTGTCAGCCCCGCCCCACATTCCGCGCAGAAGTGGCTGTTTTGGCAGCCTTTGCTCCTGCCCGGGCAAGATCGTTCTCCCCTGGAAGCACGGACTTGGCGTACCTGTCTGACCCAACCTCGCCACTCTCCCAGTTCAACGCTGCGCACGTTGGAGCTCTGCGCGAGTTGCGCGGCCTTGGTTTGGATAACGCCGCAATGCCCCAACTCACCGCTTTCCGAAACCTCCGTATCCTAGACCTGAGCCACAACGCGCTCATGACGCTCGAGGGTCTCGGGTTGGAGTCCATCTCGACTCTTCGTGGCTTGGATGTGTCATTCAACCACATTCGAGACACCCCCATCGAGATTGCACGAACATTGAATGCGTTGCATGCCCTATTGATGGTCGCTGTCCGCAACAACCCTGGCATGGCGGCACCCGGCGCCCATATCACCTTGTTGGCCGAACTTCGCGCCGTTTCGCGCCCAGAAGATGCTATTGTGGTGGTCGATAAAGCTGTCACCCCACTAGAGCGAGCAGGGGCGTGGCGAAGCGCACATGCGGACCTAAAACGTGCCGACAGACATCGGTTCGAGCGTGAAGCGGAGCAACTGCGAGCTAACGCCCTCCTGGCTGACATCAAGCCCCTTCGGATCCCAAGTGATCAGGTGCAGCACCTTGGCTTAGCGCGGCAGCGACTTCCCGCTTGCCCGGATGTGTCTCAATACAACAACTTGTTGGTGTTGGCTCTTCGAAGCAACAGCTTGAAGCATCTGGTTGGAACAGGCATCAAAACATTGCAGCACCTGCGTGTCCTGGACTTGCGTGGCAACCACTTGTCAATGCGAGGAGTGGGTTTCTCTCAACTGCTCGAGGTTGTGGATGCCCTACGAGAGCTAGTGTTTCTTGGAGTGGCTGGAAACCGGCGCGTCGCCTGGTGTCAGAAGGGGAAACTGTGGGAACGCATCCTTCTCCATGCGGCCAACATTCGCAACCCCGAATGCCCGTTGAGGTTCATTGACATGCAGTAAGATTCAATGTGGCGTGGGTGAAAGTTGCGACCCTGGTGTCTCACTCACTGTCACTTTGTGTGCGATGCAGCTACGTGTGCATTGATGATGTAGTGCGAGCTTGCAGGCAAGATGCGATCATTCGTGGCGAAATCGAGGCTTTCCGCTACGCGGTTGCGTTGGCACGGCGCCGGCCGCAAACCGGGGTTCAGGCCGCGGTTCAGAGTCTCATCATGAGTCCCACCCGTCGCGCTGTTGTTGCACGACACCCAGACCCTCTTCGATCTGGGACCGACGGTGGGGCTGTGGCCCAGCCTTCACCGATCAAGGCTACGTACGCTGCAGACATCACCCATGCCACAGCGCTTCACCAAGCAGTCTTGGAGAACTTCATGTCCCATTCCTTGTCCTTTCAAGGTGGTGACAATGCAAAGATGTCAACGCCGGGTGGTGAATCGGCATCGGCGTCCGCTGGGACTGGGAACATGCAACAGACACCAGTTGCAATGAAACGTGCGCTGGTGCGAGAGGCACGCAAACGGCGAAACAGCTTCCAGTTGTGTCAGGGTGCGGTACGAGCTTATGTGGACATGGTAAAGCGCCCACCTGCTGACCCAATCCCACTCGAAGATATGTACGTGTGCATGCTGAGTTTGTTATCTCCACTGGTGACAATGATGCTGACCTTCACATGTGGCCAGCGAAACCTTGAACCTGTCGGTGGCAAACTTGCGGTTTGTTGATGTCACACTGTTCACAAGTTTGACGGAGCTGAACATCAGTCACAACATGGTGGGCGACAAGACCACGCGTCTGGACCTCAGTATGTTGCTGCAGCTCACAGGGTTGGATGTATCACACAACCTAATCGACGCGGACATGCTCGCCTCACTTGGGCTGGAGGCAATGCTAGATCTCCGCGTACTGCGAGTGAACCACAACCAGCTGTACGTACAGCTGAGTGTGTGCAAGGGTGTTGCCACAGCGGTCTCATGCCATCCACACGTGTGATATGGGGGTGGTCGGCAACATCAACGACAGGATCGACTCCAAGACTGTGTGGCCCATGTTGCAGGCACTCACTGTGGTCGAGCACCTGAATGTGCTCGGCAATCCTTGCTTTCGCCGCGACTCTAACTCCCTTCGCAACAAATTCATTGTCAACCTGGAAGGCTCAGACCGTCGCAATCTCCATCTCTCACACCTGAATGGGCGCCAAATCAGTGTTCACGAGCGGTGCCGTGCCTTACAGGCGTCACGCCGCGATCCTGAGTTGTCTCGACTCGATCTGGTGCTCGAGGCGCTTGACACTGGCCATGAAGCTCAGTCGCTCGACTTGTCGAACCAACGATTGGTGAACCTCGCGCTCTTGGCATATCAGGCGTCGGTTCCCAACCCGTTGGGGATTGATCAACTCCTGCCGGGCTCTCCGACCCCATGGAGCGCCTTGCGTGAGCTCAATGTGTCGCACAACCGTCTTACAACTCTACTGGGACAGGGGTTGCACATGTTGCCAGCACTGGACACGCTCGATCTGAAGAGCAATCGCCTTCTCAGTGTGGATCACATCATTGATAACTTGCACCGGTGTCGCAACCTGACACGGCTGTGCATGCTGCAATCGACGGGAAAGGCAGACACCAGCTCCCCGGAAAAGTTCATGAACACTGTGTTTTCAAGTCTGCGAGGTGTGCTAACCCTGGATGGGATCGACAATCCCACCCCACTGGAGACAACCCAGCACGACGCAATCGCGTTCTTGGACAAGTACGTGCAGGCCAGTGCAAACAACATCAAGCACATGGACCTGCGGGGAAAAGGCATGAGGCGTGAACATTTTGTCTGGGTGCTGGCCGCAATGTCTGAACTTCCGGTGCAAACCTTGTGGTTGAAGGACAACCCTTGGGATCATGGTGTCGGCAAGCGCCTTGGAGACTACCGAAGATTTGTGATCGCGTCGATGAGCAGCGATCTGTGAGTAGGACAGCTGGAGTGCTTGTGCCCTTTGGTTGCCTAACGCTCCAGTTGTGTGTTGGAATCAGGTTGAGCATTGATGGGGTACAAATCACGGACGACGAGCGTGCCAATGCTCTGGTCTTTGTGTTGAACGAAGAGAAAAAGTTCGGCGCCTTCTTGAAGCGTGGTGGCTGGCCCGAGCACAAAGAGGCAGCAATTGATTTGTTTTCCCGCGCGCCCACAAGCGAAAGCGATCCTGTATCCCCGACGAAACAGGATGTGCTCCTGCCAACTGTGTACACCACAGCAGCCTTCACACGCACACCCAAGAGTACCGCGCAGGAGGATGGCAACGACCAAGAAAAGGGAGACGCCAAGCTGTCAGCTGCCCGTGGACCCCATGATACCAGCCTTGCTGCGCAGGCACAAGTGTCTCGTGTGGATCAGGCTATTGAAGCTTCAGGCGCTGCAATGGCAGGAAAGGTTACAGGAACCGGCATGGGTGCTGCAGGCACCCTGTTCGATGTCGGAGTAACTGCCGCAACGGGCTTCTTGGCCGGCAGCCTGTTGACGAAAGCCGAAATTGCCATCAACTTTTTCCAGGTGTATGGTTTGGTCCTTTCTCTTCCCATCACATTCGAGTGGCCTTGGCTGTGGAAAGCAGTGTCGGACGTGTACGTGGGATGGCTGCGTCGGGGATGTCGTGCACGTGTGTCGCTTGGAGATCTCACTTCACGCACTCATCGCTCTCAGATACCTTTGGTTCGCTGGGGTGCTGTCTGTGGATATCGATTCGCTGATGAACAAGCTGAGCGTCACTGTTCCCGATTTGCTCAAGAAACACTTGTCCTTCCTCGCCATGATGCTGTTGATGGCGGCACTTCTCATTCTCTATTTGTATGCGTCGCTCATGGAGAGGAGGTCGTGGATTCGGAAGTACTACCACCGCTGGTCTGTCAGTCGTCGCAATGCAGCCTTGTTGTGGGTGGCAATGATGCTTGTGGCGGTTGTACTTGGTGTGGCCTACGATTGGTCCGGATCCGTGGGAGAACTGTTGGTACGTTGACTTGGCCATGTTTCTCGTCGTGGTTGAGTCCTGACGTGTTCTGCTGGCGGATATTCTATTCACAACACAGTCTGGACGACCACCGAGTGACAAGTTCATCGGCGTCTCTACTCTGTGTGCAGCTCTGTTCTCCTTTGCGTTTCTTCCTTGGGTGATAATGGTCAACCTGTTCCGTCACTACTACATCCATGGGGCGAAGCGTGATTCACTCCATCGGCTCAAACACAAGAAGAGGCGCACAAGAGCTCTCGGTGGTCCACGCTTCTTGCTCTTTTGGTCTCGCATGAAGCGGTTCTTGCAGCGAGTGTCGCTGTTCTTCCTCACAGTTTTCTACATGCCAGCGTCCAAGCTGATTTTGCGGACGTTTGCTCCAAGCGTGGATCCTGACGTGCTTGGAACTGACTGCCCGTACACGAACAGTGTGAACCAAACGTGCTGTTTACTCATTGAGCCGACACAGCCGTGCATTGGCTCCAGTGAGTGGAACCAGCTGACAGAGGAGCAGATCTTATCCATCCCCTTTCTGCTCGCGTTCGTTGGAGTGGATTGGCAAGTCGCTTGTTGGAACCATCTTCTGATGCGACGTGTGTGACACAGATACGTCATTGCAATGCCATTGTTTTTCATGTGGCTGGTCAGCCGTGGAGTTCATGAAGTGTACATTGGCGGGTATCGCCATCGTGTCACTGCACACCACCGAAAAATGGAAATGCTGAAGGATGAACTAGAGGTGTGGACACAGCGAGAGTTTGGTTGTCCACATCCGCTAATTGTGATGCACTCTCTCTCTGTCCCAGGAAGCTGAGCATCGCAAGAACGTTCGCCGAGTGATTCCGGCTGATGGCAGTCAACCTGCCGGGTTGAATGCACAACGCGCTCGAACAGTGAAGCAAATTCGGCTTGCCATGCGTGTGGAACAACGTCGCATCAAGCGTGTGTACGTGAGGGCTTGTATTCGCAGTGCTTGCGTTGTAGTCATGGTTGTGGTGCCGGCGCAGGTACACGTTTGAAGTCCAGCAGAATCCAAAGGCTCAAACGTATCTGTACCAGCCATACAGCTACAAGTACGTGCCATGTGCGTGTTTCGGTTGTGTGTGGCACATCTCAACAACGGGTTGCCGACAGACACCGGTTCCAAAAGATAGCCATCATGGTGTTCAAGTTGATGATCGTGATGATCGCTCTTTTCGCTGTTCCAGCTGCTGAGTTTGCGAACTTGCCTTTTGCTCTCTCCACCATTGTGTTGTCCATGAATGTGGTATGGTTGGCCGTATCCCGTCCGTTTGCAGACGGAACAGAAAGTATCCAGGCCGCCTCATCACACGTGACGAACCTCATTAACAGTGGGGTTGCGTTTGCACTTGGAGAGGGCGCTGTTTCTGACGGTGTTGCAACGGCACTGATGCTGGCATTCAACGGAATCAACCTTGTCCTGATGGTGTCGTTGCTTATCGTCAGTCCAATTCGTGCGGTGATTCATGTAAGACTCTCACCGTTGGAGAGGCGTGTGCCTTGGATAGTCTGTTTCTCACATGCATGTTTCGCGCGTTCACAGCACCGCCGCATGAAAGAGGAGGAAGTGTCTCAGGCAGAACGAATTGAAGCCCTTGAAAAGAAGAACGGTCTCGACCCGTTGAACAACAGCGAAGTCATGGCATCCCGACAATTCGTGGTGGAGCACCCACGTGGCATGCCATCGCTTCTCGAGCTGCCTTCAAACAACGCACAGGGTGAGCGGGTGGTGGACATTCATGACTCTCCCTCGGTGGGCGAGGAAGAGGCCAAAGGCACTGATGGAACTGCTGTCGATGGTTCTGACGTTGCTGGTGCCGGGGACGACCATGTCAGTGAAGCTGTTGCGAGTGGTGCTTTTGAGAGCAAGGAACTGCCACCACAAGATGGGACAACCGCGGAGCCTGCTTCTGGCACCGGACACGCTCACCACCCTCCATCGGTTCGAGATGCCGTGCGCGTGACAAAGCCGGGCGCGAAAGGCCACCTGTTGGATGGGCGCCTGGGCTCAACCCGCTCCAGCAGGAAGACCTCCGCTGGGGCAGCGTCGCCCCGTCTTGCCAGCACGGGCAGCCCCCATGGCAGCGCCCAACGCGTACCGAGAAGCAACCCGTTCGTGCGCCATTCCAGCGCTCGCGGTGCTCATCACCAGGGCCCCGTCGATGGTGCAGAGCTGCCCAACACTCCGGGGCGTTCGCCACGGCAGGGCAGCACCAAGGCCCGTCCTCAAAGAAGTCGCAGGTGGCGCAACGGCACGCGGACGGCTTCACGCGCCATCGACTCCCCGCGCGCTCGGCAAGGAGCCAACCCAAGCGCAGCCCGTGCTGATGCATTGCAGGCTCATGGCAGCCACCGTGACATGACCGTGGCAGCGTTGGTGCGGGACGCGCGTGTGTTGGATACACCGGGCGATGAGGGCAACAGTGGGCGAGCTGGACAGCCCCCTGGGGTTGTTGTGCAGTGACAGTTGCGCGGTGCTGCCACGCAGCAGCAGCAGCAGCAGTAGCCATGCGAGTGCCGTCAACATAATAGTCTACGTATTTTGTTTTGTGATGTGAATGTCTGAGGTGCCACCGCAAGAAAGTAAGGATGATCCACAGCTGACCATGGCCTCCGACTCGTGGAAAGCGCACTACTTTCGCTGCCGTCTATGATGGTGGTACGCCTTGCGTCAAGGCGTCCACAGAATCAGCTTTCTGTGGGCTCTGCGGTTTCGATGACGATTCTGCCGAGGAGGATGCTGCAGAGCCACACGTTGTTGAGGCGGTGGCCATGGAACCTGTGCCCGCCTCAGCGTTGCTTGTTTGTCCTTGCTGTGGAAGAACCGGGGCTTTCGCGGCCTTGGTGACGACGGGGGCTGGTCCAACCTTGTGCGGGGCAGCGATGATGCTGCCAAACGCAGCCAACGCGCCGGCAGCAGCCTCCCTGTCGGCCTGGTCTGGGGAAGGTGCACTCGTGGCAGCGGAAGCGGGCACAGCGAGTGCACTGGGATGTGTCACGGCAGGTTGAGAAGCGGCGGGTGCAACCGGCGCAGTAGCTGTGGAAGCGGTGGTGGAAGCGACGGTGGGAGGCGTGACAGCAGCCGCTGGTACAAACAAAATCAAATCAGGCACGCGCACACTTTCGTACTGCAACCACAGTGACCCGCACAGTGCAGTGACACGCACCTGCCCTGGCTGCCTCCTCCTTGACCTTCACTGCTTCCATGAACTTGTCATACACTTCGCAATCCCGCAGCCATCGCTCGCGTTCAGACGCCTCCAAATCAAGAAATTGCTGCACAAACCACACCGTGAGTGGCACATACAGGTTGATGGCATCCCGCCAGCCGGTGCAAGCTGTTGTGCTACCTGTCGGATGGCAGTCGGGGCACCTTGCCACATCAATGTGAGCACTTGTCGAGTGTGTTTTTTCGTGAGTAGTGACTTCGGAATGTCAGCAAGTGCAAAGTTGCGGTAGTATCTCAAGAAAAGGGCCTTCGCGGTTTGGTGCCGCACGGGTCGCTTCTGTGGCTTGCCAGTGGAGTCGAGTTTCATCACGCGACGACGCTTTGTTCCTGCAAAGAACGCGGCAGGAGGGCGGGTGGGCGGGCACCACATGCACATCGCTTGCTCACACCACACACACGACACACACATGGCATAGCCACAAACCTTTTTGAATGTTCAACACCGTTGACCCACCTGCCGCAATGATAAACCAAGAGCGAAGTGAGCAAGGCACACGTGAGAACATGACACAGCAAATGCTTACTGTGTGCAACTCCAATCTCCTTATCAAACGCTAAGCAACTCCATAACTTCTCACAGGCCCTGAGGACGAACAAAGGCATCATACAGGTAACATCAAGCCCACGTCTCCGCCACAGGCGGGATGGGATGCATGTCGCAACCGCATGGGAGCCGCGGACACACGCACGTTGCTGTCCACAGCCGTCGCTCCTCTTCAGGCCCCTCCTTCGCTAAAAGCTCTGCAACCTTGTCCCAATCGATGTCTGAAACACATACGCCACGATACGCAAGGGAAGCCATCGTGCAGTGCATGAGTGCGGCGCTGAACCAGCAGCGTAGCCACGGCGCCAAAACGTACGTGCGGTGCGTCCAGCAGCGGCGGCGGCGTCGAACAACTCTGATATCGTGTCGCAGAGCCGAATGCAGTTGGCGTGCGTGTACAACCCAAGAAGCAGGTCTGGGTAGCTGTTAAGCGCCCGGGCCCGCGTGCGCTTGCTCATGTCGGGACACTGACGTTGCTTGCTGACACGAGCAGCTCCGCTCACAAACCCGCGGTCTCAAGAGTGCTAATTTTGAAAGGTTGGATGGATCGTGGGCGGGAGTAAAACATGAACCCCGCATTGCGTGTGCCAAATCATAGGTTTGGTTTGCGCTTCTTGTTTCCGTGCTGGCTGGAGGTCACCCTGCAGTGCCTGTTCGCTTGTGACGTTGTCGCTCAAGGCAGTACGATGATGTGATTTCCTGCCACCCTGCAGGCGGGCACGGCCGAAGCTTGTGTCCGGAAGCTGTGCGTGTGCGAAAGGCAAGTTTTTCCCCGTACCACTAGTATCTGCACCATGAGCAACTCCGAAGGAAGTATCGGGGAGCAGGAGCAGGCCCCGGACATGACGGGCACGCCAGAGCCTGTGGAGACACTCACTGTGTCTCCGGAGCCAGAGGAAGGGCAGAAAGGCGACCAGGCTGTGGCCTCCGCACAAGTCGACGACGCCAGTCCCGTCGGTGCTGCAACCACCCCGTCGGAGCTCCGGAAGGCTACCTCGCCCCCACACCCAGAAGCCTCATCGTCGCCCGCTGCTGCCGCCACCACCCCTCCTGCTGCAACGGTGGTTCTATCGGTGGGAGCATGCGCAGTTCTTGCCAATGGCGGCGTGAGCGTGGGGGCGGACGACGTGAGCTTAGCTGAAGGGGACAGTGCCAGTGCGGTGGCCTCCGTGCCACTGCAGGTGGGAGCCAGCGCCGTCCACGCTCATGGTCACGAACCACGTCGTCCTTGGCAAGCGGATTCTACTGGCACTGGGGTCGTGTTTCATGACGGTAGCAGCATCTTGTCCAATTCGGAAGGCGTGGCGTTCAGCGCGTCTCCTCGCGGCACTGCCGACAGTGTTCAAACCGGAGGCGATAGCCTGTCCAAACCTGACAGCACGCGCGCTGTGCACCACAGCGTGCGCTCCGCACCCTCTAGTTTGGCACCACAATTGATTAGCAGTGCCACTGCATCCGCCAGCGGAAGTGTGCGGGCAGTGTACAGCCAGCGCGCTTCAGTGGGCAGTGCACGAGTGCACCAGGACCACACGAATTTCAGCGCCAACTCTCTCGATGGTGATGATCTCGGGGGCGTAGACCTCAGTGGTATCGTGTTTGATGACATGTCAGGTGGAACAGGTAGCGATTCCGGTGTAGGTAGTGGTGGTGACGGCCAGGCGCTGGCAGATGACCCCAAGGGTGACGCTGGAGGTGCCATGGTCACGGTTGACTTGGCGCTGGAGGAATCGGCTCCCAGGATGGTTGGCGCCTCGGCAGAGCGATGCACCCACCGAAAGGTCAGCACTGATGATGGAAAGTTGTTTGAGGTGTGCTTGGACGACGGTACCGCGCCGAGTGTGACTCGCACTGAGCTTACGGCCAGTTTCACAACGCAGCAGTTGCCTGGTACGTGCGGGTCCAGTTGTGTGTGGCGTGGGTCAAAGAAGTGCGTGGTTGAGCGTGTCTGACATTGCATGTGTTGCTGTTGGTGTCAGTGAAATTTGGACGGGACCCCCACAATGCACAGGCGCTCGTGGTACAGTCTGTCAAGCCAGGGAGTGGCGCGGCTGTCCCGGTGGCGGTGCGGGATGGCCGAGTTCGGCGCGGCTCTCGCATCGTGGCTGTGAATGGGCGCCGCATGGACAACCTGACGTTTGAGCAAGTGAGAAACCAAGTCGAGCGTGCGGGACGCCCGCTTGTGCTCACGTTCACCACCGCACCACCGCAAGCGGCCGCCGCCGCGTCCGTTCCCTGGTGGCGGCGCATGGCATGTTGTACAGCCAGCCCTGCTGCTGTGGCGGCCCCCACGCCTTGCTCAAGCGCTTCGAATGGTTCCCACGCTGCCCAACCTGCTGTGCAGCCATCTTCAAGCCCCAGGTGACGGTGCTCAAGGGTTCATTCGCAGCGTTCAACTTTGTGTGGGCGCAAGCACGTAGCACAGCTGTGTCGTGTTACACAGACCCGTGTAGGGTCCGCCCGAAAGCAGTCGTGTCAAGTTGGTGTGTAATTCTGTTACATGTACTGGTATCGTTGCGCTCGCCCCGTCGTTGGCGACTTTGCTCACAGCCCCAGTTGCCGATCGGAGTGACAGCGCGTTTGCCACCCCGTTGTGTTGCCGACTTTCTTCATCATGGGTGGTTGCTGCAAGTGCTGCAAGGGCAAGGTGGAAGGCGACAAGCCTGTGTACATCAAGCGCGGGGATCGCAAGTGCACAGACTGCCTGTTTTGCTTGCTGTTTCTGGTGTTTTGGGTTGGCATGGTCGCCATCGCCGGCATCGGCATCGGCGGCGGCGAGCCTGACCGCCTTTTGTATGGCGTTGACTACGAGGTATGTTGCAGGGACTGTGGGGATGCGCCTGTGGGCTGCGCAGGCGGCAGGGCATTCGCCCTTTTGAATGCATGTCGAGAGCGCGCCAAACGGTGTGTGGCGCTCCCGTGCGTCCACTGGTCCCACTGACGCCGCATGTGTGGGCGCGTGTCATGTACAGGGTACCGTGTGTGGCACTGGTTCCAAGGCCGACGCGAAGTTCGTGTACTACCCGCAAATCACGACGGATCTGCTGAATTTCGCGAAGAGTGGCGAGACGAACCCGTTGAACATCGACCTCTACGGCGTGTGCTTGTCCGCGTGCCCCTCCTTGGGTGACGTGGTCTGCAACGCTGGTGGTCGTACAGCGATTGACTCCATCAAGGCGCCAGGCAACCTGACTGACATCGAAGTCATGTCGCTCACTTCGTCCGCCTCGTCGTACCTGACGTACGGAACCACGCTCAACACGGTCCGCCAGAACTGCTGGGTGGTGCCCCTGGAGACGACGGACTATTTCTATCGCTGCCTGTGGCAGCGCAACAGCACGACGACGCGTGTGGTGACCTGCCAAGAGCCTGAGTCCTTGGCTGGTGTCGTAATTGATGCCAACACCCCCGCCAACATCACCGAGGCCTGTGTGACCAAGCTCGTGACTGACACCACCGCCACTCTTGGAGCTGGCCAGGACAGCGATCCATTGATGGAGCAGCTGTTTGATGCCACAGCTCAAATGGGGCGCTATGTTAGCGACACTCAGAAGGCGATGGCACCCATTTTGGTGTGCGGCGGCGTCCTGGCCTTGCTGTTCGGCTTTTTGTGGCTTCTGTTCGTCCAGCGCTGCGCAGGGTGCTTGGTATGGACCACCATCTTGTCTGTGATTTTCGTCCTCATTGCTGGCACTGTGTACTCGTACGACCAAGCTGGTTTGTTGGATGTTGCTCTGTCTGCCGCCACGGACACCTTCAATGACGCCGCGGGCACGTCCTTCAGCGTGGAGGCCCCGACTGAGACGGACAGCACCTCGGACCTGCAGACTCGATGGAAGTACTTCGCCTACCTGGCCACCATCGTTACGGTCATCGTGATCCTGTTGGTTCTCTTCATGATCAAGCGCATCCGCATCGCCATCGCCGTCATCAAAGAGGCCGCCAAGTCCGTGCGCACGATGCCAGCTGTCATGCTGTTTCCGGTTCGTTTGCGGCGTTGCAGCAGCTTACGGCGGTTGTTTTGTTGTTTCGCCTCATGCTCATACGTGTGGTGCTTTCCTCCCTTTCTCTTGATGTCAGGCTGTGTCGGTCATCCTGATATTCATCCTCGTCGTGTACTGGGTGATCATCGCCAGCTACGTGTACTCGAACGGCGACATTGCCACGTCAAGCACTGCGATGACTGCCACCGAAGTCGCGAATGAGGTGGCTGCGGATGCGACGTCAGCTCTGGCGACACTGCTGTGCTCGCATTTCACCAACGGTACTGTGGACACGTCCACGTGTGTCGGCACGAACTCTGCCGCCCTGTTCACTGCCGCCACCGCGAACGAGTGGCTGCTCGTCTACCACTTCTTCGGTCTCTTGTGGACCACCAACTTCATCCAAGGCTTCTTCACGATGTGCATTGCCGGTGCCGTTGTCATCAAGTACTTCTCTGCGGACAAGTCGCGCGCTGTCACAGGCTCGTTCGTGTTGGAGTCCTTCAAGACGACATTGCTGAAGCACATGGGCAGTGTGGCGTTTGGTTCCCTGATCATCGCCATCGTGCAGATGGTGCGTGCCATTCTGGCATACCTGGACCACAAGTCGAAGGACCTCCAAAACAAGAACGTTCTCATCAAGTACTTGTTCAAGTGCCTGGCGTGCTGCCTGTGGTGCTTCGAGAAGTGCGTGAAGTACGTCAGCACGAACGCGTACATCCTTGTGGCCATGAAGGGCAAGTCGTTCTGCTCGTCCGCCGTGGAGGCTGTTGGGATCATCATCAGGAACATCGCCCGCGTCGGCACCCTCAACACCATCACAACGTTCTTGTTTGTAATTGGGAAGGTGAGTGAGAGGGCACGTGTCATGATGTGTGTCCTGCGACGCCGTCCCGTCCCTGTCGTTTCTGTTGCTGACGCGCGTCGTTTGTGCCCACCATGCAGGTGCTCATCACTGGTGCCTGTGGTCTGATCTGCCTGTTGTGGCTGTCCAACGCCGACGAGTTCGCCTCTGGCGGTGATAACCAGCTGTACTCGTACTGGGCACCCATGGTCATCGTGCTCGTTATGGCGTACGCGGTGGGCGCGGCCTTTATGGACGTGCTTGGCGTCGCGATCGACACCATCCTCATGTGCGTCTGCGTGGACACTGGCCGCGACGGCGCTGGCACCGAACAAAAGCCGTACTACGCGAGTGCCGGGCTGCTGAAGGCGCTTGGGCATGCAAGCAAGGTGTCCTATGGCACCGGCTTTGAGCGCGAAAGCTCTGCCAACAAGGTGGTGCAGCTGGGCGACATGGCGGAGAGCAAGCAGGATGACACGAGTCCGGCCGCGAAGATTATCTAGTTTCGTCGTTCTCGGATTACCTCGCTCAACGCGATGCGTTCTGCTGCGTGCTTCAAACAGCCAACAAATAAACCAATGCTATTGATGGGAAATTCATTGTATTTCTTTTCTTCTTCACCGAACACACTCTTTTGACTCGCGACTCACACTACAAACACCGCACACTGGCTCCGGAAAGGCTGCAAACGACCTCAACCTCACATCACCAGCACCACCTTGCGCTCGCCAGCCTCCAGTGAACGCTTGAGGGCATGCTCAAAGTCGCCAAACGGCTCCCGCGCCAAGAGAATGCGCACACTCTCGGTGCGGGCGTCATCCAAGGCTTGCTCCACTACGGCTTCGCGGTCAGCGGGTGAGGCGTTCTCCATCCACTTGGAGAAGTTGAAGCCACGCACCTGCAGCGTACAGCGTACGGTACACAGAGAGTCAGCACCGCGAAGCGCACACACCACGCCATGGTGGCAGGCGCAACATAACCTACCGTGATGTCCTTCTCCACCAGAGTTGAAAGAGGAACGGACACATCAGACGACTCCATGCCACCAAAGGAAACAAGTGTGGCGCCCTCGCTGGACAACAACAACAGCAAGAACAGAACGAAGCAGTGTAAAGAAATAGAAGGAAACCACGAATGGCGACCGAATCAAAGCGTGTGTCGTACCCCAGGGTAGATGCCACTGTGCGCACAGACTTGCCACCGACAGAGTTCAGGCCCAGCTTGGGCGCGGGCAGATCAGCGACCAGCTTCGTGAACTCACTAGTGCGGGCAAAGTCCTCAGTCACAACAATGGTGGCTCCAAGGCCGTGCATGTGGTTGACGAAGTCGTCCCAATCATTGCGGGCGCGCATGATGTTGATCGTCTTCACACCCTTGGAGGCAGCCAGCTGCACGACAGCTTGGCCGACGGTGCTGCCAGCGTTGTTTTGGATGATCACATCGCCCTCGTTCAGGTCGGCGAAGTCAGACAAAAGACGGCGGGCAGTGCCAGGCGCGACAATAGATGCGGCAGCGACCTCCGGGGCCACGTCGGCCGCGTTCACGCGAGACACATCACCTGCCTCAACCACAGCGTGCGTACGCCAGGTGCCTGCACAATACCAAACGGGGCACGCGAGACGTCAGAGAAGGGCACCACGACCACGCCACGACAAACGGCAACAACAATGCGCGCCATGCCACTGCTTGTATCGTCTGAAACATTGCCAAGCGCCAACACGTACCAAAGCCGGTGCCAGCTGGCATCACTTGGTCGTTCACGCTGACGTTCGTCACAGCCGAACCAACTGCCTGCACCACACCGAGGCCCTCGTTGCCGGCCACGCCGCTGGACGCGCCAGCGCTGAAACCCTTGACTTGGGTCAGGTCGTTGGGTGTGATGGGTGCGGCGACCATGCGGATCAGCACCTGGCTCTCACCGAGGTCCTCCGACACGCTCTCCTCGGTCACCCTGCTCATCAACGGAGGGTTAGGCACGGCATCCAAATCACGACACCCGCAGCCACACGGGGAGGCGCTCAACGACCATGTTGCACGCGATCAACGTACTGCAGAACGTTCTGTGGGGCACCGAAGCGAGTGTATCGCACCACCTTGGCGTCGATAGCCATGGAGCGACGAGCGCCCATGATGGAGGAACCAGCGAACGGGCGCACGGCACGACGGAGAAGGGCAGCCATGGTACTGATATGCAAGTCAACAGCCGACTTTGGGTGGAGATGCAAACGGCCACGGGGCCACAGAGGGGATGGAAAGCACGCTACGCCGTGTGTTCGCGCGAGCAGAACAGTTGACACCGAAAGCTGCATCGCATGCAAGACCGCACACATCCGGGCCTGAGATCACAAAACTACCATTCGAGGCGTGAATGATTCGCTGTGAAGCCTTGTCCGTCACTGAATACAGAACTGAAACAAACAGACAACATCTGCTCGTAGGAATTTTGAGGCCGATGTTCGTGAGCCGGCGGTGACACAGCGCGCGTACCAGCCCCTTTCCGCTGTGATGCGGCCTTCCAGACAACGCCATCGGCGCCAGGGCGCAACCAGAGGATCTACTGGAAACAAAGGAAGTGAGGGTCCTCGTAATGACCATGGCATGCTCCACAGTGGGGCAACCTTGCCCAATTCCAATTCCACGAGCGGCGCTGGACAATCGTCACAACGTCGACGTGGGCGCCGTGGTGGCGCCAGGGTGAACAAGCGTGGGGGTAGCACACGCTCGTCAGCACCAGAGGGTCGTCGTAGCACCAAGAAGCGCCGCCATGGAAGTTTCACGCCCCAGCAAGCCCGTGGCACCGCCGCAGCAGCGCCGCCAGTGACAGCGCGGGTGCCGATGGACAGACCCCACCACCCTCCCCCTGCCCCTGCTGTTTCGAGGGCTCCAACGCTGCCCAAGCCCAAACTGGGGCACGCATCTTCTCCTGCGTGCCGCTTTTTTGCAACTCCAGGTGGTTGCAGGCGTGGAACACGCTGTCACTTTGCGCACCACGGAGGTACTGCACAAGGCGGAGCTGCACATAGTGGCGCTGGTTCTGGACAGCGCAGAGTTGGAATGCATGGCGGTGCCGCACGTGGCGGTGGCCATGCGAATGCTCGAGGATACAGGCAGGCCAGGCCGGGCACTGCTGGGCTGTCAACGAAGGCGTTCACGCTGCAGTACCACGGGAGGAAGCTCGATGTGCTGTACACTGCCGTGGCTAGAGAAGCCGCGGCGTGGATTGACGTCCACGTCACGCCACCTTGTTGCGTGGGGATGGACGTGGAATGCCGCCCTACCTTTCGAAAAGGGCAGGTCGCCAAAACGGCTTTGGTCCAGATCGCAGTCCACGCCACTGCCGAAGGCGCCAACGACGCGGTTCTGCTGGCGCATGTGCTCCACATGAAGCGCATTCCAGAGGCTATGCAACGCATGCTCGCACATGGTGAGGTCACCAAAACGGGTGTCGGCATTGCACAGGATGTAAAACAACTGGCCTCTGATTTGGGCTCCTTGCCTTCCGGATGTGTCGACTTGTCGCATGTAGTTGTGCGGTCGCCGAGGTGGGTTTCAATGTCGCGAGTGTCGAGGCCCGCTTGCGTGGGAAAGAGCTGAGTGAGCTGTTGTACGGGTGCAGGTTTGGTGGGTCGTTAAGTCTTGGAGGCATGGCCGAAGCGTTGTTGAGCGCGCCCAAGTGGAAGAGTAAGCGATTGGCTCTAACGCGGTGGGACAAGCCGCTTGCTCCCAAGGCCATGAGGTGTGTGTGTGTTGTGCGTGTGTGTTGTGTGTGTGTGTGTTGTTGTTCTTGTGACTAGATGCTGCTGGGCTCACAGTGTGCGGCTCCTTCTACAGATACGCCGCTCTCGATGCCTGGGTGTCGTCAGCATTGTTCTTGCACCTCCGCTGGCTCGTTCGCAAGTTCCATGCCACAGGCGGCATACCAAGCGCCGGCCCCACTCACCACGTACAGTGGGCGGAGGCCGCCCGTATTTCGAACGCCCCACCCAATAGAGCAGAGGCGGAAGCCGCACAAGCGCTTGGGTTGGATTTCCGGACTGTCCCCGAAGGCGTGTCCGATTGCGCGACGTGTGAGCGGTCGTGCAGGACGTTCCAGGCGTACATCCAACATCTACAAGCGACGATGCATGAGAGAGCAGTCATGGTGGAAGAGGGTGACTCCTATGGGAGTAGTGCGTAGTGATCCCATGTGTGGTGTGTAGGGCAACACACTCAAGCTTGTAGCACGTGGAAAGCTTTGGTACCAGGCAACAAACTACCAGGCTGCACAGCTGCAAAGCAAGTCGCCACAGCGGGGAGGCACCAGGAGATCACAATTTCCCACTCCACAAGATGTCTGAGCCACATGAACAAACCACGACGACACGCATGTGGATGCGTCTACTCCGCCATTTTGCTGTTCAGTGCTGCAACCAGATGCTTCACCTGGTACCGAAGCTTGGCGACCGTCGCTTTCAACTCCTCATTTTCCTTGCGCAATTCCGCGGAAGCCTGACCACGCTGCACAGGTTAGTGGGCATGTTCACCATTGTGCATCACGAAACTGAAAGGAAATACGTACGTGTCCACCGGCAGAATCCGCCTGAGGGGGAAATCCTGGCAGTCAACAACACCTGTGACGCATGTGCGACCGCACGACAGGTTGCAGTCTCCGTTGCACCTACCTAAGCACTGCTCCAACATCGCAACTCGCGCAGCCAATTCTTGGACCTCACTATCGTCTGTTTGCTGTGCAGGACCTGCCCCAGCGCCCCCTGCCCCAGCGACCGCAACACTGGACATGGTTTACTCGGTGAGTGTGAAGCGAGAGCAACGCAGCGGCGCAAGTTCGCGAGTCGGGTCCTGATTCCGTATTAGAAATATGTGTATTCATCACGTTCCGTTCCGCACGACTATTGGCCGAGTCGTGTTCTCGGGATTCTTGTTGGCACCTCAGGCGCAGTTGTCCCTCTCCAATAGTGAGTTTAATCTTGTGCAATGAAAAGGTTTGGTAGTTATTATGCATATTCCTCATG
>Ga0213833_1000545_pt1 | contig 36444 bp, 43 predicted proteins | sample SWATP21_FD_160575 | JGI IMG/M metagenome (GOLD analysis project Ga0213833, IMG submission 160575) | Coastal seawater microbial communities from Marineland, Florida, United States - SWA TP2 #1 | ecosystem: Environmental > Aquatic > Marine > Coastal | place: USA: Florida | collected 2016-08-14 | reverse complement strand
AAACCAGGCGCCACCACTCGCACCGTCACGCTCAGTGGACGTGCGGAGCGTGTGGACGAGGCAAAGGAGCTGCTGCAACGCATCATCCAAGACCGCCAATCAGGGTGCGTGTTGTGTTGTGTTGTGATGTGATGGTTGTATGGCATGGTTGGGTTGCGTGGAAAGGTTGGTGTGTGTGGACACTTTTTGTTGTTGTTGTTGTTGTTTTTGTTGTTTTTGGCTGTGGTGTGCGCCTGTCGTTGTGGATGGCGGTTGAGGCCGCTCGTGCTTGCATGTGTGCGTGTGTGTGCGCATGCATGCATGCGCGTGTGCGTGTGTATCGTCGGGTTTTGGTTCTGGGTGCCGCATCTGACCTCGCCCACGTGCCTGGCCGTGTTTTCGTTCCATTCTTGCACTGCTGGAACCAACAGCCGACGCATGGGGCCTTCCAGTGGCATCGTGGAACAAGTGTCTGTCCCGAACCACACGGTGGGGTTGATCATTGGCAAGCAGGGCTCCACCATCAAGATGATCCAGGACCAGTCCGGCGCACACATTCAAGTGCCGCGTGAGCCCGATGCTGGCAACCCCAACACGCGGTGAGTTGCCCTCACGTGTGAAGTGAAGTGGACATGGACTCGTTTCGATCGTGTCTTTGGTGTCTTTTGTTTCTGTTCCTGGTGGTGCCGATGGTGGTCTCATTGTTGCCGCCCCTCTTCTTTCTTTGTGCTGGCGGTGCCATGTGTGCGCGCGCGCGTGTGTGTGCGTGTGTGTGTGTGTCATGTGTGTGTTTCATGTGTGTGTGTGTGTGTGTGTGTGTGTGTGTGTGTGTGTCACGTTGCAGCACCATCGAAATTGAGGGTCCTACCCAAGCTGCGGTCGACATTGCCAAGGCCGAGATCACCAAGTTGGTGTCTGAGGATCGCCGTGGCATGGGTGGAGGCATGGGTGGTGGCATGGGAGGCGGAGGCTCCATGCCACTCCCTCCTGGCTCGACCACCATCTACGTACCTGTGCCCAACGAGTCCGTTGGCATCATCATTGGCAAGCAAGGGTCCACCATCAACGACATCCAGCGTCGTACCTGTGCGTGGCGTTGGCTGTGTGTGCTGTGCCTGTGCTGTGCGTGTGCTGTGCGTCACTGACACCAACACCAACCCTGTTGCGCCGCGGTGCTTGCTGCCGTGGTTGTGCTGTCTGTCGACATCGACAGACACCAACATCCAGATTCCCCAACAGCCAGACGCTGGGTCCAACCCGCCCACGCGGACCGTGGAGGTGAGCGGGCACCCCCAGGGGTGCGAGGCTGCCCGCGGTGAGATCGAGCACTTGGTGGCCACCCATCAAGCTAACCGCATGTACGGAGGAGGGGGAGGTGGAGCGTAAGTTAGTTGTGTTCCTCGCTTGTGTTCCTCGCTCATGTGTTGCTTGTTGCTTTTTTTTCTCTCTCTTCTTCTCTGTTTCTTCAGGTACGGAGCCAGGTATGGTGCGTATGGTGGCTACGGTCACTACCCTCAGCAAGCGTACTACGGCCAGCAACCGTACGTCGTATTGCGGAAGTCGTGCACGTGTGTGTGTGTGTGTGTGTGTGCGTGTGGGCGTGTGTGCGCGCGTGTGTTGTAGACTCATCTCCCACCGCTCTGTCGTGTTCTCGTGTGCGTGCGTGTTGTTGTGTGTCATTTTTTTGTTGTGTTTTGTTTTGTCTTGTGTATGGCTTATGTTGTCCAGGTATGGCTACCCAGCACAGCAACCATACGGCCAGCCGCAAGCAGCGTACGGCCAACAGCCGTACGGCTACCACCACGGCTACGCCCAGCAACAAGCACCACAGCAGCCCCCACCACCAGGGGCACCAGCCGCTCCAGGCGCACCTCCTGTCCCCGGAACCGCAGCCACAGCCACCGGCAGCGCCCCTGGCGCACCGGGCGCAGCCACGTCCGCCAGTGCAGCGCCTGCCCCCTCCTCGGATGGCGGAGGTGGTGGTGGTGGTGCTGCTGCTGCTGCGGCGGCGGCGTCAACGGCACACACAGCGTCGGCGTCCACACCGTCGTCGACCGCAGCAGCACCAGCAGCAGCGGCGGCGGGGGGGAGCGGCGATGCTGCGGCGGGCGGCGTGAGTGAAGCGGAGCGGATTGAGGCGTGGCGGAGGTACTACGCGGCACAAGGTTACACCATGCCCGCACAGCAGTGAATGTGAGAGGGGGGTGATCCAGAGAGAGAGAGGGAGAGAGAGAGAGAGAGAGAGAGAGAGAGAGGGGGCGGTCCGCAGACGTGCGTTGGTGTGTGAGGCACCATGTCACGTGCCTGTATTCGCAATTCAACAGTTGTCAACATTGATGCTCAAGTAGGTAGCCGTCGTGTACCTTTTGACGACATTCATACAATGCAAGTGACAACACATGAAAGGCGTCCAAGGTGACAGCACAAAATCGCCGGCGGCATCACCACATTGAAATGCGCGGTTCAGCTAATGGCACAGTCTGCATGCGCGTGTGCTGCTGCTCTCTGAGTTGTGTTCCGCAGCCTGCTGGGTGCAACGGAAGAAGTCGCGAACCCAAGTACACTGTCCCGTCGCTCCCCATACTCGAAAGCGACCATACTCGAAAGCGACCATACTCGAAAGCGACCATACTCGAAAGCGGCTCGTGTCCAACGGTCGGCTGAGTTGGTGGCACAAATGCCAACGTTGTATGTGGATGCTGGTGCTGGTGCAGGTGCAGGAGCATGACGGCCCACGTTCAAAGGAGTCGACAACACTCCACCGGCATGTATTGTATGTACCCTTCGTCCAAAGTAGTTCCGATATTCAGGAACTACAACGCGAACGGCTTGTGTGAATTTTATTCGTCGTTCCGGAATACAGGAACTACCCTGTTTTATGTCCAGACTTCTGGTTACTTTTGCGTTTTATGTCCGGATCGTGATTGGCACCAAGATCGTGATTGGCGCCGATGTCGTGTTTGGCGCCAACGCAGCACAGCAACGAATGGCAAGCAGCCATGGTGTGCCAGCGGTGTGTAGAGCTTGGCCTGCCCGGAGCTGGGCATAACAAGGCGTCTCATTTGCGGTACTTCACTCTTGATGGCACACGGCGCGCGGAGCCGCTGTCCGCTGGCGCATGGAAGGTGTTCAAGGCACAAAACCGCGGTGGTGGTGACTGTGTGGACGATCTGGTGGCACCACCGCCACCACCGCCACCACCGCCACCACCGCCACCACCGCCACCGCCAGAGGCGCGTATTCGCGGGCCACAGTTGCGTGGACTGCGCAAGTGTCCCAAGAGTCACCGCTTCCGGCTTGGGGATCGAGTTCGGTCGGGACTTCACAGCTGGACACCGACTGTTGGTGCGGCGCAATGGCACTCGCTGAATGCCGTTGGCAAAGTGCTTGTCACTCAAGATGATGCCGTGGATGCCATGCTGGGTGAGCATATGCGCACCGCCGCGGCAACAGTCCTGCGGAACGCTCAATTGGCAAGCGGCTACCGCCTCAACTCGCTTCGGGAATGCTTTCATGCGGTGCACAACGACGCCATCATTGCTCATCTTGTGTCGCTGATCAATCCACACCTCCGCAGTGATGGCCGCCCGGCTACCACTGCGGACGAGGTGTGCTGCTGGCTTGCGGTGTTCATGCTTCGACTCGTACACAACGCTCCGTATGCGGAAGTCGCCGCTTTGTACCCTCAAGTGCTGCTGCGCATGCCAGAAGCGCGTTTCAACGAAATGCGGCGCGGCATGCGGCTCTTCGGTCGGGATACGCTGCACCCAACGCGCGAGGTACGAGTCGCACATGACGCCGCCACCGCGCCACCCGTGTGGCAGTCACAGTCCCCATAACGACTGACATCGGTTTGGTTGGGGGTGTGTTGGTGCCACCGACTTGGTGGGGTTCCACAGCAAGGCATGCAGGCGATGCGTGCGTTCGAGGACGTTGTGTTCAGCCAGCAGCGGAAGCTGTTTCTTGTGAAGAACATGGTGCTCAGTATCGACGACTGGAAGTGGCCGTGCCGGTGCAAGGATATGCCCATCCAGCAGGTGCTGCCAAGCGATCACGGCGTCGGGTGGATGGCAGACAACGTCGTGGCCTGCATCTTCCAGTTCATTGTGATGTCTCGGAAGCGGTGGAAGAAGGCGAGCGGCGCCAAGGCGGTGCTTGAGTCCAACAGCGACGGCCTGCTGGCTTGTGCGCGCGCCCTGGCACAAGAGCGAGTGCCTGACCTTACCATCGTTTGTGACCGTGGCTACACGACGTTGGAGACGTTCGCAAAGCGTGCGTTGTGTGTGCATGGTGTGCGTGGGCGGTGGTGTCTCGCTGTGTGTGATCATCACACTGTGATGTGTGTGTGTGATGTGGGTGATGTGGGTGTGTGGTACGGGCTCCCTTGTCAGTCGTGGAACTCAAGTTTCATGTGCTGGGCATCATTGATCACAAGTGCTACCATCCTATCGTGGCGTACGAAGCCGATGACCTGGCACACAATGACGGAACGACAAGAGGATGCAACTCATCTGGCCTGCCTGTGCTTCTGATGCCAGTGTCAGACGACTGGGGGAAGCAGGCGAACGTCATGCAGCGACGCCTGGCCAATGGCGCGGAGCTGCTGGCGCTTGGCGTGCGGCAGGTCAAGGGCGATCGCACGCGCTCTGGACGGGTACGCCGCGACATGCCGCGGGTGAACCGGCAGGTGACTAGGTTTCTGATGTCGTGGCCCAAGATGGCGCGGTGCGCGTGTTCGTACGTCGCAAAACTCAAGCCCATGTCTCGCCGTGACGAGGAGCAGGCTCTGCACCAAGCCGACCGCCGTGCGATGGAGCCTGGCACAACTGTCGCACAGATGCTGCGCGACCAGGACCTGACGTCTGACGCAATCATCCGCCGCGCTGGTGCCCACATGCGTGCTGTTGTGCACGCTGAGGCGGACAGTGAGGCAGACGGTGAGGGTGGCGACGACAGCGACGGTGGCGGTGATGGTGTCAGTGGTGATGACGGCCAGGGCGACGACGGCGCCGATGAAGAGCGCAAGGGTGTTGAGGGCGGCAACGGTGGCGGTGGCGGCGAGGAGGAGAACGCGGCAGGGGCGGAGGCGGAGGGGGCGGATGGCAAAGATGAAGAGCATGGGGAGGGGGGCGGGGAGGACGAGGGGGTTGAGGAGGGTGAGGAGGGCGAGAAGACGAACGGCGGCGACGAGGAGGAGGAGGAGAAGGGAGAACATGATGGTGGCGAGGAGGAGACGGAGGGGGTGCCATGGTACAGTCGTGTTGGGCTTGATGCTCGGGGCGCCCGACGGCTCCAGGCTGTGGCAGAGAAGGTGCACGACACACTCAAGGCTGCGCTGGCTGCAGTTGACAAAGACACGTACGATGGCATGCTGACGGTACATGGTCCCATTGGCAACGCGGGTGCAGCGCAAGACAACGACCCGGACTCGGACTCGGATGCGGACAGTGTTCACTATCCTTTCGAGGAGCACCCCTTCGCTCGCCGAGATGTGGAGGAGGAGAAAGAGGGCGAAGGCCGTGCTGCGGCCGGTGATGACGATCGCAACGTCTTGCATGGCTGCACAGAGGCGAGGCGGACGTTCGTGCAACAGCACCTGGACGCCACAATTACTCCTCTGACGACATCGCAAAGGTGTTGGGACTGGTTTTGCCAACGTGCAGCACATATCACTGGCTCCATAGCCAGCCACCTTGGAGCATTTGCACGACAGCTTGTGAAGAAGGAACGCGGCAGCGACGCGATGCTGGAGTACTTCGCACGGCGCTTCAGCAGCATGGCGAACTCATGGTTCAAGTCGCACACTGGCAACCGGTTCACGCGCATGGGAACCGAGAATGAGGTGCGCATAGCTGACTGGCTGTTCGACGACGAGTGCATCCTCTCCCTGTTCGAGGTTGGTCTGGTGGAGAGGAAGGACAAGCCGTGGTTGGCGTGCTCGGCCGACGGCGTTGCCGTGGTCAACATCCAGCATCTGGCGCAGGCTCTGCCGAGCTTGGACCCGTCCATGTTCGACGCCCCGAAGACCGCGGTAGTGCCGGTGGAGATGAAGACGTTCTGCACTCCCTCCACCGTGCGCCCGCACCGTCGCTTGGCCGTAGAAGCTGCGGATGCACGTGGGTGGCTGCACTGCAATGCTGCGGACGAGGACAGCTTCCGACGCGTTGTGCCAAGCGCGTCACACCGGTGCCAGATTCTGCACCAAGCAGCGGTGTTCAAGGCGGAAGCGGTCGTCTATGTGGCATGCACCGAGGATGGTGTGCTGTACAAGGCGTTGGTGCAGGTACCAGCGGCGAGCGCCGCTGCCCATGTCGCCTTGCTAGAGCCCATTGCCAAGTGTCTGTTCAGCTGGATGTATGCGGAGCACCCTGTGGCCCCGTCTTACGTCCCAATGGCAGACGCGGAGCAGATGCTGTCGCATCACGAGCTGTGGTGGCTGTTGCGCAAGCATGTGATACAGTTTGGGCCGCTTCCGCCCGTGCATCAGCTGCGGCATGCACTCGTGGTACTGTACAACAATACCATGGGGGGCGTCGACGGCCTGGATAGATCAATGAACATGGTGCGGCCATCCAAGGTCATGGGCTCCAAGAACTGGCAAGAGGCCGGCCTCCTTGCCGTTCTACACGAAGGCCCGATGAACAACATGGCACGCTTGTACCGACTGGCACAGTGCTCGCAGTACCTGACTGCCCAAGGGTGGCGAGGACTGGACCACCTAAAGCAGCGCCTCCGCCATATCACATCCCTGAAGGCCGCCATCAAGGCCGCCGCGCTTGAGGTGTTGCAACACCGGGGCATGCCGCCTGGCGTTGCTGAGCCTGCCGTCGCGGGCGTGGGTGGTGCGGCGGACAACGGCGTCGCTGCATCATCACCACATAAACGGCGTGCCGCCGTTGCCTTTGCATCATCGCTGGTGGGCGTCTCAGAGCGAGTGCGTCGGCGCAGGCTGGAGTCTGATGACGGCAAGGCCTTCCGTCGCTTCTGCCGCAACGGTCTTGCGCACGAGAGCGAGAAGACCAAGTCTGGCTGGTGTGCGCACTGCTCCTACACCACCTCCACAGTCGCCAAGAGCCCTGCCAACACCTACGACGACGTCAGGCGCACACGGCGTACCCATGGCCGAAAGACGGTGTGGAAGTGCTCCTTGTGTGGCGTGCGCCTGTGCAAGAAGCAGCAAGCGGACGGCACACCGTCGTGCTTTGCATTGTATCACCAAGGGTGCCCGACCATGTTCGAGCGCCAGCAGGAGGCCGAAATGTGACGTCGCAGTAGCCACAAAAGAGCAGCTTCATGGACGCTATTATCAGCTACTATGTAGTGACGCACAGCATCCGTCGTGCACCTCGTGACACTCTCAGGTGGCAAGCCATGGCACCACCATCACAACCTGCCTTGCACCGCTGCACCACGCCGACACCGCAATTGTAGTTCCGATATTCAGGAACTACGAATAAAATGCACGACGATTGCACTAAACTCGGACCAGCTGTTACTGCCTGTAGTTCCTGAATATCGGAACTACTGTATCGGACGAAGGCTACTGAACTCCCGAGTCTGGATGGATGCTACAACAGCACGACCCCCGTGCAAACACGTTCCTTGGGAATCAGCGGAATTTATCACGAAGCCTTCGTCGCTGTTGCTCAAGCTGAAGAAACTCTGGGGGGAGGCGACCAGGCAGCTCCTTCTCACGAGCAGCACGTGAGCCCACTGTTGCCACAGCATCTCGAACTTCGCCCTCGCCCTTCCCACCAGCAGGCAAGTGCGTGGAACGGAAACGAGAACGCGACGGCGGTGCGCGTTGTGGCGAGTCTGCACAAGGGCGCGCGCCATCGTGTGCCAAGAGTGCAAGTGGGGTGTGCAACAGTTGCTCCTCCCCTGCTCGCCGGAGGCCCCATGACGACACCGACAGTGGTCTCGGCGAACCACTGCCGACTCCACTCGGTTCAGCGCCATCTCCGTCACCATGCCGCAAAGCCGAGACCAGCTTGCGTGCGCCACGCGTGGTGTTGCACTTCTGAGAGTCACGTGGGACGCCCGGTCTTCGTTGCTGCAGTGGACGAAACGGGCGGGGCAACCCATGACCGCGGCGGCTGCCATCGTGTGTCTTGCCGGCACCAGTGTGGCGTCCTGCCTTGGGTGTTGGATCGCCTGATTGCACATCTCGTTTCCACACCGTCGCGGCTGTGACATAGTCGGCCGGAACCGAGGTGTGTGATGCCCCGGACAAGGGGCGAGAGTCACCACGCACGGCCTGTCGACTGTCCACAGCACTACGGTGAGCTGCAACAGGTGGAGAGGTACTCCGGGTGCTTCGGGCAGCAACTGGCAATTGGGCAGCAGGTCTCCCAAGGCCACGGCGAGGCGTGGGCTGTGATGGCACCACAATCGTTGGCTCTGTTGCTCGTCGAAGCAGTTGGGGTGGCAGCTTCGGCAACACCATGTGTCGCTGCGACCCGCCTCGTTGGCGTTGCGCACGCATGGAGTCACCTTGTTGGAGGGACCGCTCGGGTGGGCCAGTGCCTCGGCGACGGAAACTCTTTCCGGCACGGCTACCGCGACGCAACGTGCGGCTCATAGGAGGCTTGGGCTTGTCCGTGCTTGTCATGGTCGGTGGTTTGGTGGCCCGTGGTGGTCCCGTTGCGGCAACTCGTCGGCTAACACGAATGGAGCTTGAACCTTCAGGAGCTCGAGGTGACGAATGAATTGCCTGCGGTTCTGGGGTTTCTCCAAGCACTCGCACCACCGTGCCCTCTCGAAGCTTTGGCGGCAGTGAAAGGGTTCCAGGGCGAGGCGGTAGAACGGTGAGAGTATTTCCAAGAGCGTGTGGCACAGCCAAGCGTGCTGAGAGCGGAAACTGTGAATGAGCTGTGAGCGTGCTGCGTCCATGTCGGTATCGCACGTATCGTACTGGTTGGTGCGTCAAGGACGCCACGCTAGAGGAACCTGGAGCCTCTCCGTGGCTTCTTTCGTGCTGCGTACCCCTTGCGGTTGGACGCAGTGGCCAAATCAATTGTGGAACACTCGGTGCGGCAGTGACTGCGTCACCATTCTGGCCAAGGTGTGACTTGTGTGCTTCACGAGCCGCAAGCAAATCTCGGATGAATCTCTCCTCACTGACAGCCACTGCAACCTCTGGAGAAGCAATGAGGTGGGCAAGGCCTTCTGGTGACGAAGGCTTGGATGTTGGGGTGGCAGACATGCTGCCCTCTCCGTCTGAGAAAAAACAACCTTGCCTCTCCAACACATCGCGACACGGACTGTCTTCCGCAGTGGCATGTACACCTTCCATCCTTTCGGAGGAGACGTCGCGACCTCGCTGTTCGCAATTCACATCCCCCCGTGGTCCTGCTGCGAGCACAGCACGAGAGATGGTGGGTTCTGGCGTAGGAAGCCTTGATGGCGCTGGCTTTGCAGGGTGCTGGGTAATCTTTGGCCACAACTGCGAGACACACCGGCTTGTGAAGACTAGTACCCGAACCAGACACGAAGAAGGAACGTACACATGGGTTTGAGCGAGGAGCGTTGCTTCCAAAAGGCTGAGCCGCAGTAGCAGGCGCCGGTGCCGTACGCAATTTCTCGTAGTGGCGATCCATGTCCCAGCGATCGTTGTAAGGAAGGACGGGATCGGGGAATCGTTCGGTGCGTCGAATCTCGGACTCGTCTTGCAGGCCGAACTTGTATCGCCTGCCGCTCGAGATGAATGAGTGTCGTGAGTATCTGTGTGTGCGAGGAGTGAGCAAGTGTTACGTTGTTGACACGCATGCAAGAAAGCAATGAAATCGCACCTTCCGGGCCCAAGGTTGGACTTTCGAAGCGTTTCGGAAACCGAGGGCTGTTGAGTCACCAACGGTTGCGTTGTTACACACACAGAGCCATTTCAGGTCGCTGAAGCGAGGCACACATGCACACACCTGTGACGCTGTAGAGTAGCGAGGGCTCCGCGCGTTGAACGGAGCTTTGTTTTGTGGGGGTGGGTGAGGCCGGATCGGAGACGCGGGTGTGTGTCGCAGCGGCAGACTCTCTGGGCGATCTGGGGCACCTTCGCCAAAGAGCGACCAGCTGTAGCGCTCGACCACATGTGGAGTTCGGTGCAGCCTCCAGTTGGGGTCTAATGAAGACGTGCCTAGGTCAGGTGGGCATGGAACAGACTTGGCAGCAAGGGATATGGCCCTCTGTGCTTGCTTCCGACTCCTTTCTCTCTCCGTTGCGCTTTGACAGTCAACAATCGACTTCATGAGATCGTTTACTGCAATTGCACCAATGGAATCAACCGTCACACGCGACACAAATTTAGCGTCCCGTTGCGCTTGGATACCTTCTGCAACACTGTCCTGAAGGTCAACTCCGATGCCACAATTGAAATCGTTTTGGATGTCGTCAGGCGGGTCTTCCATGGCGGCCGACGTTTTGGCAACAGCCTGTTCACACCAGTGCTGAGAGATGGCATCCATCGCCTCGACACGTAGCACTCACCTGAATTTTGCTGAAACTCACAATGTCCTCCCCACCACAAGACTTGCTCCACCAATGACCACCGTCACCGATCTGGTGTGACACGTCAGCATCAATTTCGGCGCCAGGCACATCATCTCCATCAACACTGAGCCACATGCTGCGTGAGGCGCCGCGGAGGGCTTCGGCCGTTGCCCTCTTGTGCTGCACCGCACTCCAAGTTGCCAGCGAGCCCATGTGGGAGCCTGCATTCAGGTCCACACATGTCAACAAACACTGTGCACGCAAGCTGGACACGTCAACGACCTCGTCTGCACTCACCCAACGATTTCACCAGTGCCATTGTCTCTGTGTTCATGTCAAGGTGCTCTGGCACAGGCCTAATCACCAAGCGCGATGATGGAAGCTGGCCGTGGGACAAGGGTTCCTCCGCAGGAAGTGGTTTAGGCTCATGGGTTGGCGATGGGCGCCTCGCGTCGACATCATTGTCGCGTCCACATTGCTTTGTTTCATCTTCACGTCCATATTTGGACACGATGCTGCCGTCCTCCAACTCTTCGAATCTGGTCATGGTCAAGCAGCGCGTTAACATGTGCGCAAACACACTGCACCTGACCCACACGCGCCATCCATACGCACCCCGGGGGTAGCCCCACCTCCTCCAGCAGTGCGCGGGTGCCAACGGATGGTGTCCGCTCTTCAACCAGACGTTGGGCAAGCTCCAACAGTTTTCGACCACGGTGTGGGTTCTTGGTCCTTTGAGGGTCCTTCCAACTGCCACTTGGCTGGTACATTGTCTGTGGTGCGCTTCTGCGAGCAGGCCAGTCTATCAATCGAGCTGTCCATGCAGACATTGACATGCTAGAATCTGTTGCCTTCGCAGGTGCATGCGCCACCAGCCTTCGGCCTCTTTGTCGCGCTCTCCATTCTGTCCGCAAACGATCCGTTGACGATTGCGCCCTCGCAGATCCAGCATCCCCGGCATCATCCCCGCTTGTGTGCCCACTTTCGCGCCCACTCGGCGTTGGGCGTGTCGCTGCCACTGACCAGCGCCCAGTGTCATCCTCCGGTCTGGACACGGGCACGGAAGGGTGGCTTGCTGCAATGTCCAGCGAGGAGCGCACGGGTCGGTTGGGTACGGATCGTGGAGGGGGTGACGGGTTGCCGAGGTCTGGAGCGCTCTCACGGCTCTTTCGGTTGCCGTGCTTGATCCCACTGGATGAAGCAAGAACAGGTGCGAGAACCAGTAACGTAGCATCCTGGGAAGTACCATTGGCTGAGATGGTGGTGACACGTGGTGACACACGGTTCGGAGAGGTTGTCTGTGGGAGCGACTGCTCGGACACATCCTGTCCAGCACCTTGCTCCAGACTCATCCCCGGATCTTCGACACCAGCGTTGGAGCGATCGCGATTGCCACGAGCCGTTCCGCTGCTGTGACTCACCGTTGTCACTTTCAACGACCGGAACCGCTCTGAACGTTGAGGGGGCTTTGCTGGTGATGAGGGAGCAGCTGCGGATATGACCCTTGGCTCTTGCACAGTTTCCTCCTTCCGAGGCTGGGCTTGCTCCTGGCTGGAGTCTGTGGAGCTGCTGTCATCAATATCGTGCGAGGCTAGCGTTGCAGCCACGCCCTTGACTCTGCCATCACACATGCCCAACGGCTGTTAGGCACAACAGCACCCACCATCAAAGACGGCAGTGTGAACAGCGCACGCACCGTGTGGTAGCCACAGACTTATCAACCACAGGAAACGGGGCTGAGTTGGTCCAATCGACCCCATTCAAGGTGACAGATACCTGGGCAACTCCCACCTCTTTCAGAGCGGGGATGAAGCACATGATAGCTCTCGAAGACTTTTCACGTGTGGCCTTTGGAAGCAGAATTACTTCTCGCTTGTTGATCGTGAATTTTACTTTGCTTCGCTTGCTCAGGATAAAGCTCTTCCCGTATCTGTCACAACATAACGACAAGCAATTCAGTTGTCATGCACACAGCTCGCGCGAGGGCCCGTACGAACATGAAAAGCAGGCCACCGCCGTTTGGGGAAGTGGACTTAGGAGCCAAAGCGGATATGAAAGCCATGCCCTTGTAGATGCGCACAAAGCCTGGGCATGTGATCCAAGGGTCGTGCGGATACATACACATGTCAATTTGGGCCTTGACATTCTCCATTTTCGTGGTGTTCACAACTTTGGACGTGTTCGGTGAGGGCTTCACTCCTGGAAGGAGCTGCGAATCAAGCACTGGTTGGGATGATGTACGTGAGATTCCCGACATCATTGCAACCAATGCTGCATCAGACGGTGCACTCCCTTCCCGATTTCCTGCGGCCGCGTTGCCAACATCCTGTTGTTTGCTCGCCTGCTGTTTCTGAACAGCTGCAGCCCTCGCTTCCGGCGAAAGCGCTGCCATAAAGAGTGCTGAAGTGCCCCGGTCTTTGGCTTCGCGGGCATCAACGTTGGCAGCGGCTTGCTGTTTTGTGCGCCGGCGCGCAATCACACGTCGAGCTGCCCTCTTGGCAGCCCGAATTGCACACAGCAAACTGAAGGCGGACGTGGCACCCTTCTCACGCTCGATGAGCGCTGCCGGTGCCGGTCCTTCCATCCAAGGCAAGTACGTTGGCATTACAAACTCTGCGCCAGACTCATCACAGGTACCCAAAACCACGGCATGAAAGTACGGAGTGCCAATCACATTGTTGCTGGGTTCCACCCGCACGCGAAACAGCACCGTGCACTTTCGTGGGATATGAAGGTCACGAGCGGTGGTGTCCCAGACAGGCGACATGGCAAGGTGCTGTCCACGCAGCTTCATCGCCGTACCCCCCACGGCGTACACAAACTTGGGTGATACTGAGCTGAGCACGGCCTGGTGGCGGATGACCAAAGGCTTGGGGATCGAGTGGAAGTGCTGCGCATCCAACGACACCGACACATGCACCAGCGCCATGTGTGGCAACGAACCATGAGGAGGCGCATATGCCGCAACCCCATTTACGTCCGTGTCGTCGAGCCGCCGCTGCTGGTACTGCTCTCCGGGTCCAAGCGGCTCGAACCAAGCATCAGGAGCCGTAAGAGTGTGACAAGCGGCCTGGTGGAAGTGCGCATGCTTGTTCATCCGCGGTATGGTGGTCCGGCGACTGTGTGTGTGCAGTATCAGCTCCACATCCGATCCCACTGCGCACGCCCCATCAACAGGTTTCGGCGTGCAAGCCGTGCTTCCCACGGACCCCTCTTCATTGATCGTGTCAATCGTTAACCCACCGTCATCACCCTTCCCATCAGCTACATCTTCATGTTGCTGTACAGCTTGCGCAGCGTGTGACACTTGGAACGCGACGCTGGGCTTCCCAAGCTGCGTCAACTGTGAAAACGATACCAACTTGCGCTGGGAACCAAGCGGCACGTTGTTGTGGTCGTGTTGTGGAATATCCTCAACGCGCAACGTCGAAACAGCGAGCGAGAATGCTGTGCTTGCGTGCCCTGCTTTAAAGCGGGGAGGTGGCTGTTGCATTCGAGGTGTCACGCCTCCGGCGAAAATTACAGCCGCTTCTGCCCCGCTGTCGGAGGACGTGGACACCACTTCGTATCGATCGCGAATGGCACGAACCCAGACCTGGGACCCAAGGTCTTCAAGCCCCCACCCCGTTAGCTTGACGTTCTTTGTACACCCAGTGCACGTGGACTTGGCGGTGACGTTAGTTGGTGGGGAGAAGGCCATGACGGTTCCCACGACGTGCTCGTCCTGTCCATTCAACACCAGCGCCACTTCGTACAGACCGGACGTCGAAAACTCGGGACTGTCAAAGACGATGCTCGGCACAGCAACACACCTACGCTCCCGCAAATCCGGGAACCCCCGCGAGAATGCATCCACACCTGGAACCCGGCCGAACAAACACCCGACGTGCAACCGCCCCGAAACCGACAGTAGGTGCTCGTATGAGGGAGGCTCTGTCAACACCTGCACTGCACGTTTGCGGCGCCGACGTCGTTGCTTCTTCCGTGCCTTCGACAGGCTGTGCTTGATGTCTCTGCGCTTCCACCACGCAGCGGGTGTTGCAGCTGCAGCCCGACGGCGGAGACGGGAACCTCCCTGTTGCACGCTCAAGGTGGGGAGTTGTTCACCACCCACGCTGTTGCGCCGGCGGCGACGAACGCCAGAGGCGAATGTACCTCCCGACCTCCGACGTGCTTGGCGCGGGTGCTTTGGCGAGGTCAACTGCTTGACTGCGGAAGAGCGTGGTTGAGAGTGTGTAGTCTGCTCCACGTCCGCGCCGTTGGCCTCTGTCACGATTTTTCGCATTGCGGCAGCCCTTGGGAGCGACGTCGTGTTGCGGGGGCTCTCAGAATCAGAACTATCACCACTAGTTGAGGAAGAGTCGCCCTGCGACGTCTTCTTTCTTGAGAGTGACTGTCCCTTGTTCCGAAGCCCAGCATGTTGACCAACAGCGTCATCAACGGAGGGAGACCACACCCACATGGGACAGGTGACCGTAACATCACCAACATTAGCGGGAGATGTGCCACTGGGACAGTTTTGTGGCGGTTTGTCTTCGTCGCTGCTCGGATGTGAGACGTCCACGGTGTTGCTGGCGGTGCTTTCAGCTTGCTCAACGTGGCGCTGAAAACGAGACCTGCAGAGACGAAACCGAACAAACGCTGCTCCTTCTGCCGCAATGACTGCCTCGATGGTCCCAGCAGGTAACTCAGGGAAGAACCACTTGCACCCGATTGTTTCCCCAACTTGTAGGTCATGTGCACTTCGTGGCGCGGGTTTCCCAGCGAACCCGATTCGGACTCCATCACGAACGATGGCATTCATGTCGCGTGCCGCCGGGGAGGAAGATCCTGCGTCGACTGGGGTCTGAAAGTCACAAACAAACATCAGCACACAGCCACTGCCAGCACACAGCACGATGCATACCGGCTGCCCACTGCCGCGCCAATCTTCAAGTGCAAAGGCTGGATGAAGCACATCAGGGTAGTTGCCAGCGGTTGCTTCGCTCATCACAACTCTCGGTCCTGGTCCCAAAGCAGGGTGCAATGAGTTTTGGATATCCACCACAGGCATCTCGGGACACAATCTCAGCATGTCATGATCTTCAGACTGGCGTATGGAGCTTCCTCGGTTGTTGGGTTTTGCCTCTGTGTCGGACAAGCGATGAACTGGCGTCCTAGATTTCTGAACAGAGAAGGCACGCAGTACTCGCGCCGCGGAACGCAGTGTGCTCCACGAGTTTTTCCGTTTCACCTTTCTCGGAGAAGAAGACACCAGACTTGAATGGGCTGGTCGCACCCCTTGTCGCAAACCAACACCAACGGAACCTCGGTTCCCCACTCGGTACAAAAAGGCTCCTGCGGCGCCGAATCCAAGTGTTGCTACCGTTTCCCCTGGCAACACTGAGGTTGCTTGCTGTTCCGCGTCGCTGCGTTTTGCAACGGCACTTTCATTTCCCCACGCATCACTTCCTTCACCAGCACTACGCGCGCCGTCGCTTCGAGAGTGAAACTTGGAAGTGTATGTGGGACGACGACGATGCTTCCGGCGACGGTCCCGACGACCCTGCTTTCCACGAGCGGCGCGCTTCCCAGCGCCGGACGGTCGGACGGCAACGTCCGAGCGAGTTTGGCGGCGCTCATGCTGAAGTTGGAGTTGTGTCAGCACTCCACGAGCCAGGGGCTTGCTGAGTACACCTGTCATGACGTGTCGAGTCCCCCCTGTGATAGGGGTGCAGGTTGGGTACACACTCGTTGTTGCACGGACAGGTGGCTGATACGCCACCAACGGGTAGCTGTATCGTGTCCAGTGATCAGGAGCAAGACTGAGGTGGACCCACACAAGACACGACATGGGAAACACTGGAGTGCGGCACTCAACAGCGTCCTCAGCGCTTGAACTCGCACAGGCGTCCACCACATGCTCTTCTGCGGCAGTTTGTGAAAGCGATAGCGCCGGGTGGAGACTGGAAAAAGGGACAAACTTGACGCGCATGGTTGCCGAGCGAGTGAAGTTTCGAACAAAGAGGCGTAGCAACGTCCCACCGGCGGTCGAGATTGCCATGACGTTCGTTCGTCTCACGTCATACGCTTCCACAAAGCACAAGGACAGGGCATTGCACTGAGATGGTACGTTCTCGGTGCCAAGGCGAACGGTGACCACTTCGGCGCGTGGCCATTCAGGAAGAGGAAAGTGGACGACAACACGTTCGTGGCGCTTCAGCAGAGCACATATGCGATGTTGCAGTGCGTGAAATTCTCGCAGCGCAAATGAGTGGGTGTCTGGAAGGGTCTCAAGACGGTCCAGGTCCGCAGGGGATTCCAAAGCGACAGCTCGCCTTCGGCTGCCAGTGTCGTACTGATGGTCAAACACCATGCCTATCGTTGTTGCGAATCGAACCAAAGGGCTTGAAATGTCAAAGTCGTCTTGGATCCGAGCTGAGATGACAAGTTCGTCCGTGCCTCCACACAAGTGGGCACAGAGCTCACCAGTGTTGACAACATCCCGGCAGTTGACAGCTACCTCACCCTTGGATCCGTTCAACACGACAGCGGGCGACAAGGATTGAAGATGAGGCTTGGACAGCATCACCAAGACGGTGTAGCACTGATGGTACTGCTGGCCATTGAAGGACACCTCGACCAACACTGGGCCTGGACGGTGCCACGCGGGGACTTCGAACGTCAACGCCCCTGGGCTCTGAAGGTGCCCATCAATAACCAGGTCAACTGCTGGAGAGTCCCCTTCATACACTGGGGAGTCGGAAATGTGTACGTGCAGACTTCCAGTGTCCACGAAGCTGCACCCTGCACCTGCTTCAATTGTCACCTCACACCCGCCCGTTACAAACACACCCATGGGCTTCGGGCGCAGCAAGGTGATGCTGTTGTAAACGCGAAATAGAGCATCGGTCACGGAGGATATTGGGACGGCTTGTGGAATGAGACCTCGTCCCGGCTGGACAGGGCTTTCCTTTGCCTCGTCCCTTGTACTGTGCAAGTCACCGGTTGAGCGGGAACCTGACGGCCGAAAAGTGGCAGGAGCCGGGCTGGGTTTTTCAGTGTACATCGTCCCGACTCGCCCCCAATGCTGCCCGCCGTCGAAGGAAACCTCAACAACACACCCCACGGTCGGCGAAGACAAAGTGCTTTGGAGATTGAGGAGCACTTGGTCAAGCGCCTGCGTGGAAGAGCGTCTCCGATTTTGCCGCCCCGACACCGGTTCTATGCCGTCACCAGCGCGTGTGGCATCGCTGCACTCTGCTGTAGTTGTTGAGGGAACGCCCTTGCCAGTATCCGTAGTTGGGAGCTTTGTAGACAGTGCCTCTATCGAGACGTCTCCGGTGCTAGCCCTTCGCTGTCTCTTGCGTGGCTTGAGGCAACTCACTGTCCTCGATGCTGCATTCCGCTGTTGTTGGGTTAGCATCCCCAGCCTTGTGTTGGAGGATGCCATAGCCACTGGATCGTGTGGCACGGGAGCTACGGAAGTGGGAGCAACGTTGTCGTTGGAGGATGTTGGAGTGACATGCACTTCACCAAGCACTGCCTTTCGGGCTGCAGCAGACGTCGGTCCGATCGAAACGTCACCTGTGCTTGATCTACGCTGTCGCGTGCGAGTCGTCTTGTTGTTGCGTTGTACGGCTTTCCTGGCGCGTTTAGCTGCTGCGCGTAGCATGACGCTGGCTTTTCCCTTGCGGGTGGAGCCACGCCGCGTGGACCTTCTTCGCGACTTCACTACTGAGCCCCTGCGTTTTGAGTCCCCTTGCCCTTTCTCTGCAGGGGTGCTTTGTGCGAACACCCGCGTGACTGCTTCTGCTTTTCGAGTCCTTGCTTCCAGGGCAGCTTTGGCAGCTTTGCGTCGTGCAAACGCTGCGGAAAAATCGGGTGTGACGCAAGAAAGTCCACCTGCCATGAACTCCGCCTTTGCAACGTGCCACCACTGATGTGAGTGTACCACCATCACACCCTTGCGCAAACATATTACGCACCTCCACAACTTGGCCAGGCAGGATTTTTTCACTGCCAAGCAGCTCACGTTCCACGTTGCTGTCGGTTGGTGTGAAACGAACAAGGACCTTTCGCTCACATCCAACAGAAACAACCCCGTGTGCGTGCGCAAACTCAGACAATGGACGAGCCGGGGTGGATGACACGCGTGAATGGTGCAACTCAATCGCATTGTCAGGCCCAATGTTGACTCCACGCAGCTCCAGTTTCGTCCCTCCGCGCTGTGGCCCCCATGTGGGTGTCACCGTGGTGCATTGGAACAAACTCAATGTCTTGTTGAACAACGGGACGACCTGGAAGGAAAATAATAAAAATTAGCACAGGCGCGAGCAGGTGCGCCTGCACCAGTGTGACGATACACTCACCTGCTCTGCGCTCTGAAGCAGCAACTCGACCCTGAACGCCAATGTGCGCAAGTCTTTCCGAACCGGCATGTCAACCTGACACAATGCCGCATCAAGCAGCGCCCAAACAGGCTCTCACGCCGTGTGGGACGCACCTCATACTGTGCAATGGCAAAGTCCTCGTTGTCTGTCTCGCTTGCTCCTATCGCGCCGGGATCCACGACCCCCTGTGCGGTTTTTAATCTTGCTACAAGTGTGGACTGCTCGAACTTGTTGAAGAACCGCACCGCAACAACCTCATCGCTCGGCACTCCCGCGCAGAAAAGTGTGAGGGGAAACTGGTGAAACGACCCGACATTAGTGTGAAAGGAGCCAATGAGGATAGACATGCTCCACAACGCACTTGTTGGCCCATCGGAACTCGGCATGGAGAAATTGTGAACCTGTTTCCCGGCATCCCCATGCATGCGCGCGCACAGGCACATCAAACAGTCAAACGTGGCCGGGCGCGAAGCAACCTGATCACGAACAAGATTGTGTCCGCAAAGGTGTACTTGATCTGGTCCAGGGTAGAAGGCGTCCCGCTAGGATGTCGTGACACACACACCGTAGCGTCCCCCGGGCGCGATGCAATAGGAGTCCACACGGTTGCGGTGCACTCTTCGTCCACCTCGGCTTCGACTACTAATCTGACGGACATATCCAACCCCCGTCAGTCACGGTCACGCAAGACCACAGTCCCGCCGTGGACTGCACACCACGAACTTATGTGCAAGGCGCAGTCCCTCATCAGAAACGGGGGCTTTGCTATCCTCAAACAAAAACTTGGACACAAAGACAAGGTACACCACATCACCAGGATGCACACCACGAAGCAACACGTTCAGACGCTGGCGCTGCCCCGTAAGCCCAGTCTGATGTGACAGGCTCAGAATGCCCAGCCCATCCACAGCCAGGACAGAAACCACCCCAGGCGGCTTGTCTGGACTCCGACGTGTGTGTGGCTCTGGCCCCGCCATGCTAACACGGGTCTGGCTCCGCGTCTCAAGCGGACCACCGGACGAAACGCACGCGGCTCGCTGCCCCGATGCGCCTCTGCTGCGTTCTGGTCACCTCTCCGCACAGCCCAACGGTGTGTGTGTCCTGCATATCACACACTCACTACTGCGCCACCCACTCCGAAGCTTGGCTCCTCACAGCGCGGATGGCGTGCCAGAAACTGGTTCAGACAGATGTCGCACTGTGCAAGTGCTTAATGAATACACATACATGTATGTTGGGTCAGCAAGAATCAGTGAGGCAAGATCCACGACCCTTTCCTGGGAATGCGGCGCTGTTGAAGCGAAGTGGGTACCCATTACACCCGCACTCCACGCCTTCCTCCTCTTTCACTCCCTCTTTTCACCGCTGTGCGCACACACATTTCAGTGTGCACCTTTGGAGCCGTGCTGTTGAAGCCATGGCAGAGCCTGCCAAGATTGTGAAGAGCAGTGCGTTTTGGTGGCTGCGCTCGCTCATTGCTCGTGCTTCGTTGTGTGGCTCACTGGGAATTGTGCACAGAGGATGAGTGCCCCATTGACACGGTGACTGTGTTTAACGATCGGGCCGAGGTCGTTCGCACAGTGCACGCCACGTTCGCTTCTCCTGGTGACTTCGAGTTGCTCATCGAGGGACTGCCTTCATCAGCGGATGCAGATAGCGTGCGTGTGTCAGGCACTGGAAACGTGGTGCTGCGAGAAGTATCCTTTGGCACGCACACGAAGCTAGTGGTACCTTCTGACGAGTCCAAGGGTACCGAGGATGGAGACGAAAGCGTTGCTGCACTGAGAGAGCGTGAGCGTGCTTTGGTTGGTGAGATCAAAGGAATGGAGGTGACAGCCAGCGAGCTCAAGTACGGATTGAAGCTGGTGAATGCGTACGCCGAGCGTGTCCTGAAGCAACCACCAAGTGAAGCGAAGGATGCAACGGCCGAGAGCATGGCCGCCAGCATGGATTTCTCCTTTGCGGTGCTCGAGAAGCAGCAGGCCAAGTGCAGCGAGTACAACCAGAAGGTTGCCCGCGTTGCTGAGGACATTGCTGCGAAGAACCTTGACCTGCAAGTGACTCGCGCGAAGCTTGCGGCCCGCAATGCTCCGGTGCAATCCGTTTCGGTGACCAGCCGTGACGTGACGGTGCTGATTCAAGCCAAAGCCGCCGGTGAAGTCGAGCTCCGACTTGTCTACATGGTCAGCAATGCCTCTTGGACGCCCGCTTACGGTATGTAGTCTTGATCCTGGGTGGTGGCGCAGATGCTCTTGTTTCATGGGGGGTTGCACCTGTTCACATCTCTGAGTGGTGGTGCGATGTCATGCAGATGCCCGCATCGACTCCACGTCCGACCGGCTGTCGCTGTCATACTACGCGAACATCCGCCAAACAACCGGCGAGGACTGGAAAAACGCGAAGCTGGTGCGGCGCACTGCATGTGGCCGTGGTCGTTGCTGTCTTTCCTCACAGCCTTTTCTCGTGTTTGCACCGACCTGAACCAGATCGTTAGCACGGCAACACCCAGCGTCGGGGGCTCGGCTCCAGTGTTGCCCACACGACATGTGGGCTTCCGCAAGCCAGGGCAGCGCGCGTCCGTGAGGCATTCGCTCCGCGCTCCAATGCGCCGTGCACGCGCAAAGATGGACCGCGAAATGCTGCTGAGTGACCAAATGGATAACAGCCTTTCTGACTCGGACGATGACGAGCTGGAATGTGCCGCAATTGAATCATTGCTTCCGGTGTCGCAAGTCGCGACGGCGGAGGTGAAGAGCACCGGTGCCGCTGCGACGTTTGAGATTGTGCGCCGCACCACTGTGGACAGTGACAACAAGCCGCACAAGGTCACAGTCGCCATTCTGGAGCTCTTGTGTCGGTTCCGATACTACAGTGTGCCGGCGCTGAGCACCAAGGCGTACCTGCAGTGCCAAACCACCAACACCAGCAAGTACACGTTGCTCCCCAGCCCGCAAGTGAGCGTGTTCCTCAACAACTCGTTTGTCGCGAAGACGAGCATTGGGTCTGTCTCTCCGAATGAGAAGTTCCGAAACTTCTTGGGCGTTGACGCGTCTGTCAAGGTTACCTACCGCCCCGTTTCCAACGTGCACACCGCACGGGGCATGTTCTCCAAAGTGGAGGCCGTCACCCACAAGTTTGTCACCACCGTGAAGAACACGAAGGATGTCCCTGTCACCGTGGTGGTGGGTGACATGCTTCCTGTTGCCGACGATTCTGCCGTGAAGGTGAAACTGGTGGCGCCGACGGCTTCAGAGGTGGACGCAGGCACGGACGCCGAAAAGAAGCAGCAGGAGACGCTGAAGTCCTCGCCAGCGGCGATTGTCCCTGTGTTTGACCATGTGGCGCGCCACCCCACGTCTCACAATTTGTTCTGGACGCGCACTGTCGCCGCCGGAGCGACGATCGAGATTCCGTTTGAGTATGTGATTGAGCATCCTTCAGGTCGTACGATCAGGGAACGCAAGACCCCAGGGTCGAGCCACGACGTCGGACCCGCGTTCATGTAGATGCGCTTGCTGGCTTTTTTCTTTTCTTTTTGTCGTCGCCGTCGAGTGTACCACCACACATTCTGACAGAGTGCTGGAGAGGAACGCGACGAAATTTATATGCAGTATCAATGTCAATATGATGAACACAGCACAAGTGGAATGAAGCACGGGATTGTAGAGAAGTGGGTATTGTTACGGTGTGAGTTCACTTGTTGTTGAGGGGAGCTACGCGTGCTGCGCAGAGGAAGACGCTGCACCTGATGGCGTGGGCGGAATAGGCAGTCGTGGGGCATGCGACACAGCAGGCTGGGGTGCGGGGGGTGGTTGGGGGGCTGGCGTCGCGGTGACTTGGCTCCGTTCACGACGTGTTGCCACCACGTTGACGCTGACGGGCGGCTTGACCTCTATCTTGGAGGCTGTGGCAGCGGAAGCGGCCAAAGCGGCAGCCTCGGACACGGTCAACAAGGACGAGTGTGCAGTATTGGCGGCAACAGGGGGCACGACAATCGAGGTGGCAACACTTGACGCACTTGGCCCCGCAGCTGCTGCAGCTGCGGCTGCGGCAGCGGTTGCGGCAGCAGTCGCGCAGGCGTTAGCAGCAGCCAGAGCTTCCGGGTTGGTTTGCACAGCAGGTTGAACAACACCGGTGTCCTGTGCTGCCGCGGGAGCCGTGTGAGACACAGGCATCTCCTCATCCATTGCCATCTCGGTCACTACGCCCTTGGACTGTGCCGGTCGGCGTGGGCAGGTGTTACGCTTGTGGTCTTTGGTGTTGCAGATGGGGCAAGGCGCCTTGCACGTCCGCAGGTTGTGCCCCGCCTCTGAACAGTTCCCGCACCGGACATGGCGCCGCCGTTTGGGGGGCCGTGCAGGCTGGTTGTCCGCAATCGCTTGTTCGTTGTAGCGGTTGGCTGCCAAGCGAAGAGCAGCGTAGCCAAGACCAAGGGGCACAGCGCCCAAGGAACGGGCGGCAGCCAGTTTGCGCAGGCGTTCCAAGGTGCGGCTGTTGCTTTCCTTGAGGACGGACATGGCAAGCGGCAACAAAATAGAGATAGAGAGTGGGGATCCATTGCGCTTGGACCGGTGATTCGCTTCCTCGGTGCAGGTGTGGACGAGGTGTGACGCCGCGATCACCCATTTGTCGTGCTTTCGCTTCAGCGCTGACACGCGGAACTCGCACGGCGGCGTTTCCGACGGACCGGCTTCCATGATCTTGAACTGCCTCGAGGCGCGACGATGGAACGTGGAACATACCACGCGCATGTACCGGCCATTGCTCTGCACGACACGCATGTTGCGTTGCGTGTGCGCTGACAACCGCCGCACCAGGTCCAGAACTTCCTTCTTGTCGTCAAACGCCTTGCCCTTGAACAACTCTGCCTTCAGGGCGTCCACAGTTCCTGCATTGTCATAATCCTCAACAACGGTAGGTTTGACAAACTTCTCCGTGACAGAGACCTTGACGTTGGCTTCCGCCATGGTGCGACGTGTCTCACGAACAAACACAGAGGGCGTGTCAAGCGCCCGCCAAAATTTGTTTTGGTTGTGGCCGTTACTACTTCCGCAAAGAGTTTGAATCGATGTTTGAAAATGAAAATTATCGAAATTATAAATTTCATCCTTCCCGCGAAAGTGCAACACGAAACCACGTCAGCACCACTAGCACTGCTACATGCCCGTCGTTTGTCTGGCCCAAGACGAGCCAGATTTTGTGCCCCGGTCCGACTATGAGCGAAGACGGCAAGACAACCCGTACCGGTGCGTTGTAGCCCAGCATTGCTTGCTGTTTTGCTGATGCTGTGGTAGGAGCCGCCTTGCACATCTACTGCCAATGATACTGGTTGCTGCTCTATGCAGATGAGGCGACGAGCAGTGACGAAGACAGTCCGCGTCTGTCCGCTGCCGAAAGTCACATGATGGAGAAGCTGGACAAGGTACTAGTTGAACAGGTGCGGCTCACTACTCGTTCGTAGCTGTGCCTTTGTGTGGCTGCCGCCAACAGCTCTGTGGACGTGAACAACAAACAGGGCTTGTCTCCGTTCAGTCGCAGCATGGCGATCCGCTGGATTCGGCGAATGTCAACGCTTCCAGCCTCTGAATTTGAACATGCAAGGGGTTGGCTTGTTGATCTCATGAACGAACGCGTTCCTCGGCCCATGCGAGCGCCACAGCGTTGTTGTCCCGAGCTGGTGCCCGGGCTGACTGCACGAGCGTTTTGGCATCCCAGCGACTTTGCCTGGAGTACCACACTCACCACTGCCTTTCCTACCATCAAGAAGGAGCTTCTTGGGTTGCGTGGACAAGGTACGACCGCCTACTTCTGGACCAGCGTGGTTGCACGCTTGCATTTAACACGCTCGCTGCGCTTTGCAGGCGGTTTCCAAGCCTATCGAGCTCCGGCTTGGTCTCAGGCTTCCAAATCGGGAAAGGAGACAGACACAGCAGAGTTAAAACGTGAATCACCGTGTGAGCCCGATGAGGCGAAAAGTGCAGCACCAGATATGCCTACGTCGGCCAAGGATGGTACACGCTGTTGCTTTCATTCGCTTCTGTTTGGAAGCACCAATCCCACCGTGCATGTTTGTATGTGTGTGTCTCTCTCTATCTCTTATACAGAGGATCTAGGTGAAGCCGGAACGGATGCAGGTGTATGGAACGTATACTACTTACACCTGCACAACGCAGACTACGAGTACGTGCGTCTTCGCTCGCCACCCTCAACTATCTCAACAGCATTTTCCTTTCTCGCCACCCAGGTCAAATCGCGCCAGGTGCCCTGTGACCATGGAGGCTTTGGCACAAGTAGAACGCGAGTACAAGCATTGCCTCTTCTCTGCCATGGCTCCCCATACACATATTGCGGAACACAATGGCCCCACAAACAAAAAACTCAGGGTTCACCTTCCGTTGGTGGTTCCAACAGCTGCGCCAGCTTGCGCGTGCGATACACCACCGACAGTGCCTGCCTGCGATGGTATGTTGCGCGTCAAGTCATGTCCCTTGCGCCGACTCTCGCGATCGCCCACATTAACAGTGTGGTGTGTTGCTGCCTGTTCGAACAGAGGGGGGTGCTCGCGAAGACCCAGAGTCGTTGATGGAGTCAGATTCTAGAGGCATGCCACCTGGAGTGTAGGTAGTCTCGCCCTCACTTGCCTTAGAATGCACTCGGTCATGGACATCTGCTTGCGTTGTTTGTTGCAGCCACCGTGTGCAGGACGTGACCTGTGCAAGCTGCGGCGCCATGCGATCAGGGCCGCGTCTGCGAGCTGGTTCCTACGTTCACTATTTCAAAGAAGGACAGCTGATGGTTTTTGATGACTCCTACAACCATGAGGCTTGGAATGACTGCGGCACGCCACGCATTGTCTTGATCTTTGACATTTGGCACCCCGATTTGTCCCAGTCCGAAGTCAAGTTTCTGACGTTTATGAATGTGCGTTGCTGTTCTACCGAAGCGTGCTGCGTGCTGTCGCGTGTGGTGTACTTCGCGAGTCATGCACCGCGCGCCTTCTCCGCAGAAAGCCAAAATGCGGCTGGCAAAGAAGGCGTCCAACAAGCTGTTGGGAGAGGCAGACAATTTCTATGCTATTCTCGCCCGATCAAAGGATAGGGGTGCCAGTGATCAAGCTGTGTTTGGAGATGCAGTGGGTGGCGAGGCGTGACTGCAACTACGGCGTGTGCAATAATATTCGCTCCCCGTGACATGTGCTTCTCTATCATGTCGCGTTTAGGATCAGAAGAAATACAAAACCCAGCATGAGTGTCCGACGAGCAGGGGAAAGGTGGCAGGATGCAAGTGTCTCATTTAGCACGCCATATGGTCGTGCCAACCATGCTGGATTCCCCGTTGAGACCAGACAGTTTTGAGAACATCACCCCATGAAGCGCAGATGCTACCATACCGGACACTACCCGATGAAATACAGGTGCCACCAAGCTCAGCGAGTTGTCTTCGTCCGCTTCAAGCAGATTCAACTGCCACCAAGCGCACAGATAAGTACTGTTGTCACCATGCTCAGCGAGTATATGTAGTCTTCGCCCGCTTCAAGCAAACTTTCAACTGACACGGAGTGTACAAGCAAAAGCCATGGGTCCGGCAGAAGAATTTCGAAACTGAGCATGAGTGTCCGACGAGCAGGGGAAAGGTGGCAGGATGCAGGTGTCTCATTTAGCACGCCATATGGTCGTGCCAACCGTGCTCACCATGTTGTCACCATGCTCAGCGAGTACATGTAGTCTTCGCAAAGGTGGAAGGATGCAGGTGTCTCATTTAGCACGCCATATGGTCGTGCCAACCGTGCTCACCATGTTGTCACCATGCTCAGCGAGTATATGTAGTCTTCGCCCGCTCCAAGCAAAGTTTCAACTGACACTGAGTGTACAAGCAATAGCCATGGGTCCGGCGGTGAACGGCCTACGGCTACAACAATACAATTGTTACCGTGGTCAGCGAATAGTCTTCATTCTCTGCCGAGTGCATGTATCCATGTGTCCGTGGGTCCGATGGCAAACGGCCTTCGTCGTGGTTCAACTAGGAAAACGCAGGGACATCAGGTGGCGGTGCTCTGTTTCGAGGAAACCGCGCGACGGATGGTGTCCAGTTTGGTGGCAGTACACTCCATGCACGACATATCCCCACATTACAGTGTACTTGCGCCAAGCACTGCAAGGCACTCAACGGTTTATTCATGGAGAGGAAGGATACAATGGTGAAGAACTCGATGCCCCACCCAGCCATAAGCACATGAAATGCAAGCCACGCTTGGACTTCTAATGAAGCTACTCCAGTAGTGCTTCAAGAGGGACACATGGGACAACTTACATGCACACCCCGAGATCGGTGCAGAAACAAAACGAACACAAAAGCATGGGGTGTTAGAAAGAAACCCTGTGTATTGTGCGTCTCTTGTCCGCATCTTGTTCCGGTTCGTCACGACTCATGAGGCACCGCTTGATGCCCTGGCGTGAAAAAAAAGAAAAAAAAAAGAAACCAAGTTTCGCCTACCGTGAATCGAACACGGGTCTGCTCGGCCACAACGAGCTGTCCTGACCACTAGACTATAGGCGAGTGGTGATAGCCAGCACTGCACCACAGTATTTAACCATATGTGCGATTCGTCTCTCGGCAAGCCCGTCGCGTTTGCTGCGCCGCGTGTTCATCTCACCATGTTACGCCTATCACCCCTGTGTGCCCTGCCTTCCGCCAAACATGGTGCATTTGGGTTTTTACGCACTCGAGCGCATGTTGGTGTGGTCGGGCGAGCGTTCTCATCGTCCATGCCATGCTCTAGCGACAACCCGCTACTGGGGACAAGGCCGGCGTCACTTCCATGTTTCTCGCATATCGAGGCAGACCATGTTGTTCCTGCCGTAGAGACTGTGCTTGATGAGTTCATTGGTGGTTTGGAAGAGTTAGAGGCCAGCATCACGTCCCAATCGGGCCAACAGTTGCCGGGGAGTGGTGTGTCCCGCGCGATTGCCCTCACCGACGCCATGGAGCGGAACGACGACGCCCTGAGCCGGGTGTGGGGAACGGTCACCCACCTCCAGGGTGTTGCCAACACACCTGAGCTGCGCGCTGCGCATGACGCCGTGCAGGGCAAAGTTGTGGAGGCCAGCATGCGAGCTTCACAGAGCGAGGTGATTTACCAGGAAACCAAGGACATTGTCAGCCGCCCTGAGTTTGCTGAGGTTGATGGAGCGCGCCAACGGGTGCTCTCCCAAAACCTGTTGCAAAGTGAGCATGCTGGAGTCGGGCTAGTTGCAGCAGAGAAAGAGCGGTTTGGTGAAATCATGTGCGTGGGTGGTACTGGTGGTGCTTTGCACTCTTGTGACGATTGTGTCTTGTTTGTTTTGTTTTGGTGTTGTTTTTGTTTTGTCGGTCCTTCTTGTGTTCTCTCATCCGTTGTTGGGCCCGCCGTTCCTATGCTCAGGGTGGAACTCGCGCGCTTGTCATCAACGTTTTCCAACAATGTTATCGATGCGTCTGCGGCGTGGGAGATGGTTCTTACGTCCCCCGCTGACGTGGAGGGCATGCCACCGGCCATCTTGGAAGCAGCTGCCCAATCTGCCGCCGCCAACGGTGTGTGGTCACTCCCCCCCGCTCCACGCACCACAACCCCCTTCTCACACGCGCATGATGGTGCGACTCGGTGGTGGTGCGTACACCATCGGCTTTGTTGTGCAGGTCACGACAGCGCAACGGCGGACTTGGGTCCATGGCGGTTCTCGTTGGACGCACCAAGCTTCCAGCCGTTCATGGAACACTGCCGGCGCAAAGAGCTCCGAGAGGAAGCGTACCGCGCCTACATGACGCGGGCAAGTGCTGGGAGTGAGTGGGACAATGAACCGTTGATCCAAGAGATTCTTACGCTGCGGAGTGAGAAAGCAGCCATGCTCGGGTACGCTGTGTCGTGCGTGCATTGTGTTCTGTTGTCGCGACGTTCAGTGTGGTGACTCACCACTGGTGAGGCTTGCGCGCATGTTGCTTGCGCTTCCTTGTGCTTGGCGTACTGATCGCCCTGTTTCTTGGGCACAGGTACGACAATTTTGCCCAGCTCAGCCTTGCTTCCAAGATGGCAGGCAGCGTTGAGGAGGTCGTGGATATGGTCGAAGGACTGCGATCCAAGTGCTACCCAACTGCGGAGCGCGAACTGCAGGAACTTCGGGTGTGTTGTGGCAGGGCGCTGTTGGGGGGTGTTGATTCGTCGCACTTGACTGGCGGAACTCCGCGTCCACCCTTCTTCGTTCACAGGCCTTCGCAGGTGACGATGACATCCAACCCTGGGATGTACCGTTCTGGGCGGAGCGCCTCAAGTGCGTGTGTGGTGCCATATCCCGATGCCGTGCGCAACATTCATGATGGGACGGGACTGACGATTGCTGACGATTGTGTGCTGGCTGCCTCAGAGAGGCTCGTTTCGACATTTCAGACGAGGAGTTGCGTCCGTACTTTCCGCTTGACCGTGTGCTGCACGGCATGTTCCAACTTGCCAGCCGTCTGTTTGGAGTTCATATCGTGGTTCGTGGCAGAGCGGAGCGTGCTTCATTTCTGTCCTTGCTCACTGCACACCGCCTTGCACACCCACAGGAGACTCCACAGAATGAAACGGAAGTGTGGCACCCGGACGTTCGCTTTTTCAAGGTTGTGAGCGACAACGACGGGTCCCATGTTGCCTCATTCTTCTTGGACCCGTACTGCAGGGCAGGAACCAAGCGCGGTGGGGCTTGGATGGATGTCTGCTTGGGTCGTTCGGCTGTTTTGGGCGATCATGGCGAGCCACGGATCCCTGTCGCGTACCTTGTGTGCAACTCGGCCCCTGCTGTCGGCTCCAAGCCGTCGCAAATGACACTGAACGAGGTGACCACCCTTTTCCATGAGTTTGGGCACGGACTGCAGGTGGGTGCACGCGTTTTTGGTTTCGTGAAGGGGATGTGTGTGTGTGGCGCACCGTTGTGCGCGGCGCTCGCATTTGAGCGCCTCACCAACGTTTGTGAGTTGCCCCCACTTGTTCTGTTGTCCGTACAGCACATGCTGACGACTGTGAATGTTGGAGGGGCTGCGGGCATCTCTGGAGTTGAGTGGGATGCCGTGGAGCTCCCGTCTCAGTTCATGGAGCACTGGTGCTTCCTGCCCGAGACGCTTGCCAACATCACGTGCCACGAAACGACTGGGGACTCCATCCCCACGGAGTTGGTGCAGCGCATTATTGCTGCCAGGCAATACCGGGCTGGTACGCCGAACACGTGTTTTTCTGGCAGTTGCTCGGCTGTTTCCGTTGATTCCCTGCCCTGTTGGCTCGACGGGTGCACTGACCTAGCGTGAACGCACCCTGTTTCCCTTTGTTGTGTTGTTGCTGCTCTGGTACAGCGTCCGCCATGCTCCGCCAGTGCTACTTTGCTCGACTTGACATGGAGTTGCACATGCAGCGCTGCCATGGTGGTGCTCCCGCCTTGGATCCGTTTGCCATCCAAGCGGAGGTTGACAAAACGTGCGTGTGGGGTACTTTGTGGTTGCCAATCAACAGCACACGGTCGCCACACACCGCGTGTTGGGTGTTTGGTGGTTTTGGACGTACAATGTGCACAACGTACGTGAAAACTCGTTGGTGTGGTTGAACGTGCAGACACTTGCTGCTACCCCCTGTCCCTGATGCGGACCGCTTCCTGTGTTCTTTCTTGCACATCTTTGCCGGAGGGTACTCTGCCGGGTTCGTTCCTTCGCCTGTCTTGTTTGTGTGGTGGCTGTACCATCGCTGCCCAAGATGAGGCGATCGCACGATGGGTTTCAATGGACTGATCGTCGTGGCTGTTGGTTGGTTGGTGCACATGTGTGTGGACTGGCAGATACTACTCCTACAAGTGGGCAGAGGTGATGGCAGCGGACGCGTTTGCTGCTTTCAAAGAAGCAGGGCCTGAGGAAGAGCAGAACCGGGGCGCCTTGTTCCGCGACACCGTACGTTCTCCCTGTTGCTGGGCGAAAACGCTGGGGCAAAGCTGTTTTTTTGTTGGTTTTGACGAGTCTGCGTTTCATGTTTGGTGGAAAACGGCGCTCTACAGGTGTTGGGTATGGGTGGCTCCAAACACCCTGCTGAAGTATTCCGTGAGTTCCGCGGTCGTGATCCAAGCATTGAGCCGCTGCTTGAGGTGTATGGGTTGGAGAAGTGAGTGTGGTGATAGCTGGCGGTGCAGTCACACTAGTATCACTGTTACAACACGGTGGCACATTGTCAACAAACTCGCGACTCAATGACCAAAACACCGTCTATCCAAGGATTCTGGTGTTGGCCTTCAACCAGTCCAACACCTTGGCTTCGGTGGTCAACCCCGCCTCATACCGCTCACCAGGAAGGGCTGTTTCAAAACGCTGCGCCAACCGCAGACCCTGGTCAATGGCACGCTTGGCGTCAAGCTCTGCAGCTTCCAGGGAACCGCCGATTTTGAAAACAGGCAGAGGCGACGAAGCAAGCGGCGACTCCAATTCAGCCAATGGCTCCTGCCCTGCGCACACAATAACTGTGTCGACCTCCAACAGTTGCGTCTTCCCCTGCAGCAGCCATGCTGTTCAGCAACCGGGGGCAGCCGAGACACGAAACCAACGAACACACAGCCAATACACAGCACAGGAACAGACAGCAAATACACTACCTTGCGATCCGTGATCCACAAACCATCGTCGTCAATCTTGTCATAGGAGACACCTCCCAGCATGTGCACGCCGCGGTTCTTGAGCTCTGCGCGATGAATCCACCCCGTGGTTTTGCCCAGCCCTCCTCCGAGCTTGCCCTTGCGTCGCTGCAAGAGGTACACCTCGCGCTCCGGGTGGTAGTGATGCGGTGTCACGCCCTCAATGCCGCCGCGCACCGAGTTGGTCTTGTCAATGCCCCACTCGCGCAGGAACGCGTCCACGTCCAAGCTGGTGCTTGGCGCGGAGGTGCGCGCTGCGTCATGCGCAGGGTCCGTGATGAAGGTGGCAACATCAAACCCGATGCCGCCGGCGCCGATGATCGCCACACGCTTGCCGATCTGCATGTTTTTGGTTTGTTGGTGTGCGTGTGTTCCCCCAACAACCAGCCCACGATGTCAAGCGTGTCACCACCGTTGTGCAGCGCGTGCGTGGGTGGGATGTTTGGCAGGCAGCACACGCCCCACACGATGTCTTACCTCAGCGGCACCGGTCAAGGCATCCATGTACGAGATGACCTTGGGGTGATCAATCCCTGGGATGGGCGGTGTGCGCGGCGTCACGCCCGTGGCCAGCACCACACTGTCGAAACCGCCGGTCTTCAAATCGGCAGCATCCACCCGCGTGCCCAGCTTCACGTTCACCCCCGTCAGCTCCAGTTGTTTGGAAAAGTACCTGTGGCCATGCATCGGTGAGGGGGGGCAATGCGCTTGCACCAAACATTGACGAGGCGTGGGAAGAACGGAAACAAAGACAGAAACAAACCAAACCACCACAACAACGGCACAAAAACAGCGGCACCGACTGCGCGACTGTACCGAAGAGTCTCAGAAAACTCCTCCTTGCCCGGCACCAGCTTGGCGAGGTTGAACTGGCCCCCAATCTCGGTGGCGGAATCGAACAACGTGACGCTGTGCCCCCGAGACGCCGCGTGGGTGGCGAAGGAAAGACCTGCAGGCCCGGCACCAACCACTGCGACGTTCTTGCCCGTGCCAGACACAGGGGTGTCTGGGAACTCGGTCTCATGGCAGGCCTTCGGGTTGACAAGGCACGATGCGCGACGCATGGAGAAGGTGTGGTCCAGACACGCCTGGTTGCACCCGATGCACGTGTTGATCTCGTCACTGCGGCCCTCCGCCTGTCAAGCCACACCACACCACATCACAGCATGTGTCGCATGGGTGAGGGCACGTCTGCTCTGCTGGTGAACAACCAAACAACACCGGCGAGTCTGGAAACAGCACAACACAGCACAGCACAGCACAGCACAGCACAGCACAGCACAGCACAGCACAACACAACACAACACAACACACAACCACACACGTGGGGGGTCGAGCGCGTACAGCTTTGACGACGAAGTCGGGATCTGCGAGGAAGGGGCGAGCCATCGACACCATGTCAGCACAACCGTCCGCCAGAATGGACTCTGCCACCTCCGGTGTGTTGATTCGATTCGTTGCGACAAGGGGAATGCCATCCAACTCCTTCTTCATCTTCTCCGTGACCCTGCAAGAACAAAATAACAAGGTGGGGCGCCATTGTGGTGTGAGAAGAAGGAGGCACCGACAGCAGGCAAGCAGGGCAAGGGGTAGGGGAGGGAGGCATGCGAGAGAGGCATGGGAGAGGGAGACAAGTTTACATGCGCACACGCACACACCAAGCAAACGAACCATGCGAACGCGCCGCGTGGCACCTGTGTGGCGATTGTAGGGATGCGAGCCTCATGCCAGCCGATGCCGGTGTTGATAATGGTGGCTCCCGCATCCCGAACGGCGACACCGAGCTGGGCAATCTCCTCCCAGGAGGAACCTTCTTCCACGAGGTCGAGCATGGACAGACGGAACACAATGATAAAGTCATCACCGACCGCAGCACGCATCTGCTTGATGATCTCAACCGGGAAGCGAATGCGATTCTCGTAGCTTCCGCCATAGACGTCCTTTCGCTTGTTGGTCTTGGACACGATGAACTGGAAACGTCGCAACGCCATGCGCGCAGCCGTGATCAGGAAAAATCAATTCCAAGAGCAAAGAACACAACACCGAGTGTAAATCACATGCGGCGGAACGAACCTGGTTGATCAGATAGCCTTCCGAACCCATGCTGGAGTGGCGTGCAGCGCAGACACAGACACAACCGACACGAACATAACCAGTTATTGACCATCACATTGAGGGACCAGCACTCACGCCGCCCTCACGCACACTTCCACGCCGTCGTAACCAGCCTCACGAGCAAGCACGGCACACTTGACATAGTCATCAATGGTGTCCTGCACGCCTTGGGCGCTCAGCGGCTTGGGCTGGAACCACCCGATGGGCGCCTTGAGGTCCGACGCCGACACATTGAACGGGTGGTAGCCATAGCGCCCCGAGTGCAAAATCTGCATGACGATCTTGCCATCGTGTTCGTGCACAGCATCCGTGACCACGCGGTGCTCGAGCGACTCTTGCAGGCTGTTCATTTTGGCTGCCGTTGGCGACACGCGCCCAGCAACATTGGGCGCAATGCCACCTGTTACGATCAGGCCAACACCTCCCTTGGCACTATTGAGGCGTGCGCAGGGGTGTATGAGGAGATGAAGCCGATCGGAGCGGGGAAAACGATGGCAGCAGCGACGGGCATGCCACAACAACGCACAGTGAGCCCAAACAACCCTCCCTAGACACACGAACCACACCAGCACAGCACTCCTCACCGTGCGGCAAAGTACGAAGCCATTTCGTCCAAGTGGCCGTCCTCAAGCCCGGTATGCACTGAACACGCCCCCGCGCTCACTGTGAGTGTTGTGCTCCCTGACAGCATCTCAGCACCACCGCAACCACCACACCCGTGTACGCACTGCTTCCCATGAGGACTCGGTTGCGCAGCTTGGTGAAACCAAGATCCAACTCTGATAGCAGACGTGGAAAACGTCGCGCTGCGGTGCCGGCCATGGTGATGGAGAATCGGAGACGGAAGCACGCGCCTGCTGCAACAGCACGATTTGGGACAGGATCCGATGACGCACTTGTTTGATGATTCACTGATGAATACACACATCCCAACATCAAAATCTACTGCTCATTCGAATGGGGCCACGGGCACTTTTCCTTGACAGGAGGGGCGCACACGCATTGAGAATGCAGCAGCTCGGTATAGTGACGGAGAGTGACGAAAAGGCAAGCGCGAGGCCGAGCACAGCATGCCCATAGTCCCAAATTTGTGCGTTGGGAACGCACCAACGCTCTTGGCTACGCATCCTCGAGGGTGCTTTGAAAGAGAATCTGTAGCTGCTGTGCAAGCGGTTGCAGGTTGTCTGGTGCCATGATAGAGATGGCATCGCACTGCTCAATGGTGAAGGTGATGACGGCATGGCACAAGTCCAAGTCGGCGCCTTCGATCGCCACTCGAAGCACATCTACAACAGATTCCGGCGTGAGGAACCGCTCTTTCACGTCTGTCGTTGCCTGCACCTGAAGGTTGGGCATCTCCAGTTTGTGGCACAGGCGAAGGACATGCACCGCAAACGTGTGGTCCTTTGCGGCGTTAAACACATGCTTGTAGTCGTTCGCGTACAGCGTCTTGATGACAGCCATTACAACGCGTGTGGGGAACTCATGGAGCTCCACAACGCTTCTGCAACAAACACGTTGGTCCAAAGAAACAGGATGAGACCCACACACGTCCAACACACAACATGCAACGGAAACCCTGCACCAAACCACAGTCGCACCGCTTCTCTGAGGCGAGACCAGCGATGACTTCACTATGGTGGCGGAGCACAGCCTTGTGTGCGACCACCTCTGTTTTCTTTGGGCTGACCACGAACGTCATATCACTGTGCTCAGGGTTGTTGACATGTGACAGGGACCAGGGCTTGCAAGGCGACAGAGCTGAAGCGAATCAAATCCCCCCGCCGTTAGCACCAGCGTAACCACCGCTGCACTAACTCGCGCAGTTCGTTGCACTTACCCGCACCAGGATCAGCTTCGTCCTCCGGAGCCGGTACGAGAAGCGGACTCACTTCCTTCAAAAACTCCATGGCTGCAAAACGCTTGGAGGGGTACCGTAGCAAGCCCAGGATGCAGCCCACACCCTTATCGCTCAGAAAAGACCCTTTGATGTGGTCACCGCCAAAGCACAGCTGCTTCCTCTCACACCCACACACCAAGACGCAGATACGGAAGACACACATCCCACACACACATGAGGGTCTCACTTGTTGCCACATGCAAGGGTGGTTTCAACGCACGTAAACCAGTGCCACTGCGACCACGACTCGTTTGGCAAGATCAGCATCGGATGCGATCACCGAGCAAAGCTGTGCGAGAACGCTCCCTCGGGCTCCAGACTGCAGCTGCTTCAACAGCCGTTCCGCAAAATGCACCGTTCTTTCACGCTCCGAACCCATGAGTCGATACAGCTCAGGAACACACCCGGCTTCAATGAAAGGCACAACCCCCTCATACGCCTCAGCCTCTGCTTTTGATTCCTGTGAGGAGCCTGCACCTGCACCTGCACCTGCACCTGCACTCACATCTTTACCAGATGATGCGCTCGCTTCGGTGCTTTTGGCTGCACCAGCGACGCAAGTGCGGTAGATGGAATCGACAAACGACTCCGCTAAGTTAGCTACTTCCTCTTCCACATGATCAACCAAAGTGACAGCTTCAAGAAGGCACGATGGGGACAGCAAAATGTTGGCTAGCGACCGTACAGCACGCATTTCCTGAGGCGTCCGTCTTGCCGTTGCAGACGGAGTGAAGACGTAGGTCGCCACAGAATGCAAAGCGCGGACAATGCTTGCTTGGACGTCCGACGATTGGGTATCCAACAGGGCAAGAAGCGTGCCAAGATTGTGGTCATATCCAAGAGCCGCCTCGACACACGACGGACATGCCACACTGGAGAGGGGTACAGCACAGCACAGCACAGCACAGGTGACAAACGATCA
>Ga0213833_1000544_pt1 | contig 36499 bp, 30 predicted proteins | sample SWATP21_FD_160575 | JGI IMG/M metagenome (GOLD analysis project Ga0213833, IMG submission 160575) | Coastal seawater microbial communities from Marineland, Florida, United States - SWA TP2 #1 | ecosystem: Environmental > Aquatic > Marine > Coastal | place: USA: Florida | collected 2016-08-14 | reverse complement strand
CAGCCGGCCCGGGACCAGACACCAGCCGTCGAACCCTGCGAACCATCGCCCGTCGGCACCGGGCCCGCACAGGGGGTCCAGGGGGACGTACGGAGTAGTCCCCCGGCCGGAGGGGTCCGGGGAGGACGGAGTTCTCCCCGGAAAACAGGGGGTGTTCGGGGGATGGAATCCCCCGCTGATGCACGAGCAGTCGGTCCGGAGCCAACCTCAACCGAGGACACTGGGTTCTGTCGGTGGAGCGCACAACTTGTGCGGGTACGAAACCCTGGGAGAACTTCGCGGAGGAGGGCTCTCCGGTGGGCCCCCTCCGGCCCTTCGGGCCCTGCTGCGCAATGACTACCGCGGCGCCTCCGATGCGCTTCGCGCTCGGCGCCTTGCTCCCCCTGAAGGGGGAGGACATCGTCGTTCTCACCTGATGTCGTCCGGGTTGGAGACCCATTCAAGGGGAGGTGGCCGCGACGCGGTCGGAGGGGCCCCCTGCGGAGGGCGCTGTGCGCCCGCAGCCGCGGAGGGCGCTGTGCGCCCGCAGCCGCGGAGGGCGCTGTGCGCCCGCAGCCGCGGAGGGTGCTGTGCACCCGGAGCCCGGAGGGCGCTGTGCGCCCGCCGCTCAGTTCCAGGGAGCGCCGGCGTCGATCCATCGGCCCACCAGCTCGACCTCGGCTTCGGTGAGGGGCTGGCCCTTGCTGGGCATGAAGTCGTCGTGGTCGCGGGCCAGCGCGATGCGTTGGTAGACCACGGACTCTTTGCGGTTGCCGGCCACGATGCCAGGACCTTCGGAACCACCTGCCAGAGCGTATTCTTCGCGGTCGAGGCGGAGGTCGCCCTTGCGCTTGCGGGCGTCGTGGCAGCGGGTGCAGGACCGGCGGAACACCTGGTCGACCATCGCGAAAGGCACCGCCTCGGGGATGTCGTCGATGCTCGCGACCACGGGCGGCTCCATGGTGACGCCGGTGGCTTTGTCGGTCATGACCCCCACGCGCTTGGGCGGTGGGGCCTCGAGCACGAAGTGGTCGTCGCCATGCACCAGGATGCCGCCGAAGTGGGCACCGGCGCCCACCGCGATGGCGGCCACGCCCCCCAGCACCACGCCCACAGGCAGCTTGCGCAGCGCCACGAGGGCGGCCAGCAGCGACACACCGGCACCCGCGAAGCCCAGGTTGCGGTGCCAGTCGAGCTGGCGGGCGGCGTAGCCGAAGAAGGCGTGCTCCTGCGCGAGCACGAGGCCCGTGCCCACGGCCAGCACAGCGCTGATGGCCGACAGCCACAGCAGTGGACGGAGGAGGTCGAAGGGTTGCTTGCGCATGCGGGCGATGAGCCCGAGCGCCACAACCGCAGCCAGCAGCGCGATGGGAAAGTGCACCACGAGGGCGTGCAGGCGGCCGATGAGGATCATGCGAGGAGGCCCTGGATGGGGGCTTGTTCGAACTGGGCACCGGGGTCGATGCCCGCGAGGGCCAGCACGGTGGCGAGGAAGTGGCCGTTGGTGACGGTGTCTCCGCCGCGGTCGGGCTGCCCGGTGATGGGGTTGAGCGGCTGGGGAAAGAGCTGCTCGTCGCACTCGCCCACCATGGTGAGCCCGCCCTTGGTGCCGCGGACGCCCTTGCCGATGAACAGGGCGGAGTTGGCGTCCCAGTGGTGCTTTCCGCCGAGCTCGTTGATCCACGGTGCCCGGGAGAATTCGCTGGTGACCACGATGGTGGTGCGGTCGAGCAGGGTGCCGCCGTCGGCCGTGTGGTGGCTGGACAGGCCTTCGCACATGGCCGCCACGGCTTCCATGCCACGGGTGATGGCGCTGCGGTGGGTGGCGTAGTCGTGGGAGTTGTGGGCGTCGAACTCGCCGCTGCCGGCCGTGATGATGGGCGAGATGTCGTTGCGGATGGCCTCGACCACGAGGTGCACCTGGCGGCCCCACCGGCTGTCGCGCTTGAGGCGGCTGGTCTCGGTGAAGGTGGGCTTGTTGAACTCGGACACCCGCCAGCGGAAGTCGCTCTCGGCCACCTGGCGGGCCAGCTCGGCGTTCTCGGCAAACTCGGCCACGAGGGGGTGGTCGGGGTTGGCGTCGAGGAAGGCGGCGTCGCGGGCACGGAGGGCGTCGAGGACGATGTCTTCCTGTTCCTTCATCGGTCCGCGGGGGCGGGACAGGCCCCGGAGCTCCCACATCTCGCCGATGCGGAAGGGCTCGAGGTGGGGGTCGTAGTCGCCCAGGAAGGTGGCCGGGCGCAGGCCATCGGCCGAGAGGTTGGGGACCGGGTAGGCCCGCCCGATGACGTCGGCGAGGCGGGTCTGGATGGAGGCCGCCGGCGGCTGGCGTGGCTTGCGGAACTGGCCGGTCACAAGCTCGAAGCGCGCCTGGGGATGGTTGAGGGCGGTGGCCCGGATGCCCCGCAGCACGGCCATCTGGTCCATGTGCGGCACGAGCGGCTTCATGGCGGGGCCGAGCCGGTGGCCGCCGTGTTCGAAGATCTCGTGGGGTTCGTAGTCGGGCGCCATCTTGGGGGTCTTCAGGGCCGGCTCGGTGAGGGCGGTGATGTCCCAGCCACCCATCAGGAAGTAGAAGACGAAGTAGTGCGGTGCCCGCTGCTCCGAAAACGACGGAAGGTCCTCGGTGTTGCCGACGTCGAACCGACCGCGCTCACAGCCCGGCAAGCCCAGCCCGAGGGCGGACAGCGCGAGGCCGTGGAGCAGCTGGCGGCGATTGGGAGGACGCATGGGAAGGCCTTGCGAGAAGTCAGTAGGTGGCGTGGTCTTGGGAGGCGAGGAGGACCGTGCACACGGCCATGTAGCCCTGGCGGGGACCTTGCCGGGCCTCCACCTGGCGGTAGACATCGTGTAGGAGAACCCGGTCGGCCTCGGAGACGAGGGCCTCGGGGAGCACCCGTGTCTTCAGGAACCAGTCGGTGAGAACACCGTCGAGTTCGGCATCGGAGGGACTGACGGTGGGGTCGATGCCCGCCAGGATGGGCGCTTGCGAGGACTCCATGGCGTTGGCACACATCTCGGCGGCGGCCTTGTACTGCACCATCGAGTAGGCCGTGGAGGGCGAGCGGTCGCGGGACTCGATGCGCCGGTAGTCCATGCCGCCCACCTTGTCGTAGTAGCGGTCGAAGCCGTCTTTCTTGCCGACGTCCCAGTCCTCGCCCAGGAGGGTGTCGTAGGTGCGCTGGAAGAGCTCGCGCTCCATGAGCTTGAGGTTCTGGTCGGCGCGGTAGGCGTCGGTCTGGACCATGGCCTTCACGAGCGCCCGGAAGTTGTGGTCAGAAGCGATGAAGCCGGCCACCAGCTCGCGGCGCAGGGCGGTTTCGTGGGGCTGGAAGCGGTGGCCCGTGAGGTGTTCCCACAGCTGGTTGGCTGCACAATCGGCAAACACTTCCGAGCGGCCCAACGCATCGCCGAACGCATCCATGCCGTCGACCGGTTCGCCCAGGAAGATGGCGGTCTGGGGGACCGGGGCGTCGCCGTAGCCGGTGTCGTAGTACTGGCCGAAGTTGTCCCAGCGGTCTTTTACGCGGGACAGGCCGTCGAGCTGCAGGTGGCAGGCCGCACACGCCCGCCCCGAGTTGACGTTGATGTCGGCCATGGCATCGGGATGGGTGCGGTACGACACGGGGTGGTCGACCGGGAATTCGTCGAGGAGGTCGAAGTCGGGGACTGTTTCGTGGCAGAGGAAGGTCTCGAAGGCCCGCTGCGCCCACCGGCGGCCGTTGTAGAAGTAGTTGAGGAACATGTGGGTGGACAGCACGCCGGCATGTCCGGGGCCACGGTCCACGCGGGTCCAGGGGCGGCTCACGTCGGGGTCGGTGAGGTCGCCCAGCTCGCCATCCAAGCGTGCGTAGAAGTGCTCCAGCCGGCCGTTGCGCATGGTCCAGTCGGCGGTGACGAGCTCGGTGTAGGGGAGGTCGTTGCGGAGGATTTCTTCGGCGATGCGGGCACCCTCTTGCCGCATCGAGAACTTCACCCGCTCGTACTCGCTGCTGCGGTAGCACCAGGCGAGGTGGGGACCGCAGCCACACAGGGCCGACTCCTGGCCGGCTTCCGTGGCGCAGTCGATGGAGCCCGCGGCCCCCACGAAGCGGTCGGTCTGGGCGGTCTGGTAGCAGACCCGGACCGTCTCATCGCGGTCCCAGTAGGGCGCCACCTCGACCCTCTTGCCCGACTCGCAGTAGCCCCGGCTGGCTTCGCCGCGGAAGCGGGTGCTGGCCCACACCTTCTTGCCGTCGGCCGCTTCGATCTCCTTGATGAGCGACAGCGAGGCCGACTTGTTGAAGATGCCGGTCCGCGGCCGCACGAGGTCGCGGTGGTACAGGCGCATGGTCCAGTAGAAGTCGTCGCTGTCGAGGTAGGTGTCGACCAGGGCATCGAGGGTGGTGGTGCCGGCCAGCAGCGCCTCCACATCCGCGGGTTCGGGGAGGTCGGAGCGCAGGTCGAGCGACAGCCGGCGGAGCAGCTGGGCGTCGGAGGCCGGTGTGTACGCGGGGGCGGGTGCGTCGTCGAGATCGCCGAGCGGGGTGTAGCGCCAGATGATCTCGGGCGGTGTGGCGGCGATGTCGAGCAGCCACGACTGCACCAGAGTGTCCATCTCATCGATGGCTTCATCGGTGTGGCGGTCGGCCCGTAGCTCCCCGGTGGCGTCGTAGTACAGCCCCACCAGGTTTCGGGGTCCGCCCCCCGCCGGGTTGAAGTGGCAGGTCTCGCACGACACATCTTCGCGCTTGGCAAACACCTCCGTCGCACGTGCGGGCGTGGCGAGGAAGCTGGCGATGATGGTGGACGCAATCAGCACGGGCAGGGTACTCCGGGTGGCCGCCCTCTAGCGCGACGGCTTCGGGACTGTCGATTCCAAGCGTTTCTGGGGTGTTCCGGGTCAAGGTGCGTCGGTTCTGACCGCTTTGCCACCCACAGCGACCGGTCTACACTACCGCGCGGCTCGATCCATCTCCCGGGGCAACGTCCAGTGGCACCCAGGTCCACATCCGACATCGATATCGATCTGGTTCGTCGAATTCTCGTCGACCAGTGGCTCACCGTGGTGGCCTTCATGGTCGCCGGCATCGGCGCAGTGGCCATCGGCACGTCGTTCTCGGTCAAGTGGTACAGCGCCATGGCAGTCATCCAGCTGCTGCCCCAGGCCGGCCAGGAAGTCGAGGTCAACGAGGTCCGAAAGCTCGATGAGGGCGGCTACATGGAAGGCCGCGACCGTGCCCGCACCCAGATCCAGATCATCCAGGGGCGTCCGGTCCGCGAAGAGGTGATTCGGCGCTACCGCGACGAAGGCTTCCGCGACCTCACCGCCGACGCCGAGGGCGCTGGCCAGCTCAAGCAGTGGCTCACCGCCGGCCCGCGAGAAGACACCCAGCTCGTCGAGATCCGCGTCGAGCACCCCAATCCCGAGGCCGCAGCACTCCTCGCGAACCTCACCGCACAGGTCTACTACGAGAAGAACCTCGACTTCCGCCGCAACGCCGCCCGCGAGACCGCCAAGTGGATCGAGGGGCAGGAAGGCGCCTACGAAGACCAGCTCGACCAAGCCACCCGCGAGCTGCTCCAGTTCAACGAAGAGCACGGCCTGGTCGACGTCAAGGGCTCGGTAGACGAAACCTCCGCCCGCCTCATCGCGCTGCAGCGGGCCCTCGCCGACACCAACACCAAGCGCGTGCTCCTGGGCGGCCAGCTCGCCGAGCACGAGCGCCTGCTGTCCAAGGGCCGCACGGACGTGCTGGCCGGCATGTTCAACGACGTCGCCCTGCGCGCCATCTCCCAGAAGTACGCCGAGATGCAGTCCGCCGCCGCAGAAGCCCGCGGTCGGTACGGCGACAAGCACCCCGAGGTGCGGCAGGCCACCGCCAACCTCGAAGAGGTGAAGCTGCTGCAGGGCCAGGAGGTGATGCGCCTCATCAAGGCCGAGCGCACCGACTACCAGGCGCTGCGTCGCCAGGAACAGCGCCTCAAGGATGAGGTCGAAGAGGTGAAGCTGCTGCTGCTCGAGCGCCAGAAGCTCGTGAAGCAGTACGAGCGCCTGGCCCGCGCCGAGACCGACGCCCGCGACCTCGTCACGTCGCTCGAGTCCCGTGGCGCCGAGGTCGACCTGCAAGCCCAGACGCAGCTGTCCGACGTCCGCATCGTCGACCTCGCCACGCCCCCCACCCGTCCATCCCGGCCCAACAAGGCGCTCAACCTGGCGATGGCCTTCGTGGTCAGCCTCGTGGGCGGCCTGGCCCTCGCCGTGGTGCGCTACCAGGACAAAGACTCCCTGCTCACGGTCGAAGACGTGGAGCGGCGCATCGGCCTCACGGTCATCGGAGCGGTCCCCCAGCTGCCCAATTCGGTCCCCGAGGCCGTCCGCCCGCTGTACCCGATGGACCACCCCCACTCCCTTCCCGCAGAAGCCTACCGCTCCCTGCGCACGATGCTGCAGGTCCGCGCCGGGGGGGGCCAGAAGCTCACTCTGCTCGTCACCAGCGGTGTGGCCGGTGAGGGCAAGACCACCGTGTCCGTGGGCATCGCATCCTCCTTCGCCCGCCTCGGTGGCCGCGCGCTCCTCATCGACGCCGACGTCCGTCGCCCGAGGGTGCACACCGTCTTCGGCGGCGAGCGCGACCGGGGCGTGTGCGACGTGCTGTCCCGCCGCATCGACCCCCTCAAGCTGGTCCGCCAGACACCCCAGCGCGGCCTGTACTACCTGTCGGCCGGCACCGAAGACGAACACGGGGCCGAGCTGCTGTACTCGCCCACGTTCACCGAGATGCTGAACCGCCTGGGCGAAGCCTTCTCGGTCATCATCATCGACACCTCGCCGGTGGGCCTGGTGGCCGATGCCCTCGCCTTCTCCAAGCAGGCCGACGGCGCTGTGGTGGTGGTCCGCCGCGACCTCGCACCCGCCCGACTCGCCCGCGATGCCGTCACGCAGCTCGAAGGCGCCGGCACCCGCGTGTTCGGAGCGGTGTTCAACGGCGTGCCCCCCAGCCGCGACGCCCAGACCTACGGCAAGGGCTACTACACCGAGTCACCAGCGAAGCGTCGCTCCCAGTCATGACCCCCGCGCGCGACCGCCGTGCCCTGTGGGTGGCCGCACCGCTCATCGTCGGACTGCTCGCCGGGCTGTCCATCCTGGTCGACTACCGCCTCATCCTGGCCGGCTCGGTCGCGGTGGCCATCGGCTGGGTGGGCCTGCGCAACCCCCACCTGCTGGTGCTGGGCATCTTCGCCAGCATCCTGTTCGACCGCCTCGGCGTCACCGGTGCGAAGGTGGCCAAGCTCCCCATCACCGCCAGCAAGCTCGCCGTGCTCGGCAGCCTGGGCCTGTGGGTGGTGCACGTGGGCCTCACCAGAAAGCCCGGCATCCGCATCCATCCCGTGCTGGGCGCGATGGTGGGCATGACCCTCGTGACCGGCATGGCCGTCACCTTCTCGGGCGACTTCGACCTGGGTCGGTTCTCGCTGATGGGCATCGGGATGGTCACCATCCTGACCGGCCTCGTGTACGTCATCCTCGCCGAGCACGACCTCACCAACATCTACCGCGTGCTGGGCGTCATCCTCGCCCTGTCCCTGGCCACCAGTGTGGCCGGCGGGGCTGCCAACCAGGCTGGCCGCGCCACCGGGTCCTTCGGCGACCCCAACGAGTGGGCCACCCTCGTGCTCATGGTCACCCCGGCCGTGCTCGGCGGACTCGTGGCCGACCCCCACCGCGGCGCCCAGTTCCTCCGCATCGCCCTGCTCGGCCTGGCCCCGCTGGCCGTGTTCGCGAGTGGGTCCCGCGCCGCCCTGCTCGTGGGCATCGCCGTGTCCATCGGCTGCTTCTCGTTTCTCAAGCAGCGCCGCAACGAGCTGCTCGTGTGCCTGGGTGGCGGGCTCGTGGCCGCACCGTTCGTGGTCGACGTCGACAACGCCATCGCGCGCTTCGGCCGCCTGCTCGGACGCGCATCCGGGGCCGGGATGGTCGACGACAGCAGCCTCGACGAACGCTCCGAGCTGCTGCGCCAGGGCATCGACCTCTTCCTGAACAACTGGCTGTTGGGCGTGGGACCGGGCCGCTTTGCCAAGGCCACCGGCTTCATCTCCCTCGAAGGTCGCCTTCGTCCGGCCCACAACACCTACCTCGAGGTCGCCAGCGAACAGGGTCTCATCGGCCTGGCCGCCGGCTTCATCTTCATGGCCACCGTCACCTGGACCCTCTGGAAGGCCTGGAAGCTCTCGCCTGACGACCGCCACCGGGCCCGCGTGGTGGGCATGGCCGCCGGACTGGCCGCAGTGTCGATCATGGCCGCCACCCTGGGCCTCCTCACCTTTTCGATGGCCTACCTCATGCTGGGCATCGCCCTGGCCGTCACCGATCAGGCGGAACGGGCTGGCCGCGCCCACCTCGCCGCACACCCCCCGGACGGCCACGCTACGCTGCCGGGTCTTCGGGCTCGACGGGAGCACCCTCGATGATCGCTGTGCCTACTCTCCTCGTGTCCGCCGCCGTGTTCGCAGTCACCCCCGCGCACGCCGACGACACCCCCACAGGTCCGTGCTCGGAAGCTGCCCTGTCGGCACCCGGCACCTACCGCGTGGGCTCCGGCGACGTGGTCCAGATCCAGGTCTACGGCGAGGCCGACCTCTCCGGCTCGTTCCCGGTCGACACCACCGGCGGCGTGCTCATCCCGCTCGTGGGCACCATCCCCGTCCAAGGGCTCTCAGCCGACTGCATCGGCGAACGCATCAGCGCTGCTCTCGCGGACGGGTACCTGCGCGACCCCGACGTCACCGTCTCCCTCGACGGCTTCCGCAGCCAGCCCGTCTCCGTGCTGGGCGCGGTCAAGAAGCCCGGCCTGTACTACCTCGAAGGCCCCACCACCGTCCTCCAGATGCTCTCCAAGGCCGGCGGGGTGACCGCTGAGGGCGTGGATGCGGTGCGGCTCACGCGGGCCAGCACCGAAAACGAGGTCATCGAGATTCCCTATGAAGCCCTGGTGGCCGAAGGACGCGACAACCTGCCCCTGAGCGCCGGCGACGTGTTGTTCATCCCCGACCTCACCGTCACCGTGCAGGGCAGCGTCCAGGACCCTGGCGATGTGCCCTTCAAAGAGGGCATGACCGTCTCCCGAAGCATCGCTGCAGCGGGCGGCGCCACCGACGTCGCCAACCTGGGCCGTGTGTTCCTGATTCGCGAGAACACCCGCGTACGCGTCAATGTGCGCCGCGTCCTCGCCGGCCGAGACCCCGATGTCACGCTGCAGCCGGGCGACCAGGTCTTCGTGAAGGAATCGGTGTTCTGAGGCTCAGCTCGCAGACACCCGCTTCACGCCGTCGCCCGACAGCAGCGGTAGCAGCCGCTCCCGCAGGGTCTCCATGCGCACCGGCTTGGTGAGAACGTCCACCATTCCGGCATCGCGACACGCCTGGTGGTCGTCCGAGTCCGCGCTCGCGGTCAGCCCCACCACCACCGGCACCGACCGTCCCGCCTCCCGCGTCAGCAGCCTGCGGGTGGCCTCGAGGCCGTCCATTCCAGGCATCTGGAGGTCCATCACCACCACATGTGGCGCGAAGGAGCGAACGGCCTCGAAGGCGGCGGTCGCAGAGTCCACTTCCAGCGACTCCACGCCCAGGTGGCCCAGCAAGCCCCCCACCACCATCCGGTTCACCGCCACATCGTCCACCACGAGCACCCGGTGTCCGCCGCGCCCTCCTTCACGGCGCTCCACCCGCGGCAGAGCGACCAGCTGTCCCCGCGTCGGACGCTCGGCCAACAGGGCCTCTTCGAGCTCCGACGGCGTGAACGGCAGGTCGACCCGACGCATCGCCTCGACCGGGGAGTGGGTCTCCACCAGGTGACACACCGACGCCAGCACCACCACTCGGTCCCGCACAGCGCGCGGCTTGTCGGCCAGCCAGGAGGCCAGGTTGGCTTCGGTGAAGTCCCGACCGTCCAGGTTCACCAGCAAGCGGTCCACCGAGTCGAACGGAATGCGACGGTGGAGGCGCTCGCTGTGGGCCACGTCGAAGCCAAGCTCTTCCAGGCGCTGGACCGTGATGGCCCGACGGGACGCGACCGGATCGACCACCCACGCCAGCCCCGACGCCTCTGGCTCCGACCGCTCCGCACTCGCGAGAACATCCAGTGGCAGGGTGACCTGGAAGGTGGACCCCACGCCCGGGCTGCCATCCACGGTGATCTGTCCACCGAACGCCTCCACCAACCGACCAACGATGCTGAGCCCCAGACCGGTGCCGCCGAAGCGCCGGGTGGTCGACCGCTCGGCCTGCGAGAAGGCGTCGAACAGCTGCTGGCGGGTGTTGGGGTCGATGCCCACGCCTGTGTCGACCACGGTGAACTGGATGCCCGTGGGCGCCCGGGCCACCGCCAACATCGTGTGGCCGGCTTCGGTGAACTTCACCGCGTTGGAGAGCAGGTTGTCCAAGATCTGCCGCACACGGGTCGGGTCGCCCACCACCCGCCGTGGCACGTCGAAGCCGAGGTCGAGCAAGCAGGCAATCCCGCGTTGCTCGGCCCGGAAGCCCTGCCGACGCACCGCACCCCGCACCAGGTGGTGGAGGTCGAAGGGAACCGCCTCCAGCTCCACCCCCCGAGCCTCGAACTTCGAGAAGTCCAGGACGTCGTCCAGCACGGCGGTCAGCGCCTTCGATGACTCCGAGAGCACGGGCAACAGGCGCGCCCGGTCCGCTTCACGACCGCTGGCCTGCATCAGCTCCAGCAGGCCCACCACGCCATTGAGCGGGGTGCGAATCTCATGCGACATTGTCGCCAGGAAGCGCGCTTTCGCCCGGGCCCCCTCATCCGCGCGCGCCCGCTCCCGCTCCAGCTCGGTCATCTGAGCGACGACACGCCGCCGCAGCGGGGCGAACAGCAGCACCATCTCCAGCCCAATCATGGCCAGAGTGACCAGCAGCAGCACCAACAGCATCAATCGTGCGCCGCCCACCCGCGCTTCCGCCGCGCCCGTGTGCGCCGCCACCGCAGCGTCCATGGCCGGCAGAAAGACCTCGCTGGCCACCTCCAGGGCCACGAGGTCCGACGTCTGGGGGGTGCCGTGGTCCGCCATCCCCCGCTCGATGCGGATGATGGAAGCGCGCAGCCCCACGAACGCATCGTTGGCCTTCACCATGGCGTCCCACACCCGGCGGTCGCGGTCGCGATGACTCAGAGCGTGCACCATCAGCTGTTCATGGTGGTCCACCAGCTGGTCGGCCGCAGCCAGGAATGCGTCCGCGGTGCCCACCCGCACGCCGTCATCCACCGAACGGCTGTACCGATGGGCCAGGAGGGGAAGCCGCTGGGACAGCATACGCTGGCGCCCCGCGAGGTCGATGTGCGCCGCATCCCCTCGGCGCTCCCCGAGCGTCCAGCCCATCAGCGTATGGGCTCCCACCACCACCGCAACCAGCGCCCAGACCGCCACAAGATAGCGTCGGCGGATGCTTCGGGAGGTCTGTTCAGCACGCTGCATGTCGGGCGCCAGCTCCGGCGCGACCACCAACGAGCGCGCACAATGGCTGTCCATCGGCCACTCCACCCGCACCTTGAGGTCGGGTCATGCCCACATCAGGTCATCGACAACCCAGCATACGGTGGTATCCTGGGCTCATTCTCGGGGGTCCGATGCGCACCGTTGTCCTGCTTGTCCCGATGCTGGCCTGCCACACCGACAGCCCGTGTGGCGGTGCCTTCCAGCTCGTCAACCACGCCGCCGACCCCGTGCTGGCCCGCTCGGCCGACCTCCCCATGGCCGACCTCTTCTGCCACGACGGCGGCCCCGTCGTCATCGGGCGGGTCCTGTCCACCACACCCGTCCAGCGCGACGGCATGACCTTCACCCAGGCCGAGGTCTGCGTGGAGCGCACATTGTCGGGAACAACGTCCACCACGCTGTCTACGGAGTCAATCGGCGGACGGACCCCGGGCGGCGGCAGTGTGAGTGTGGGCGGTGGCATCATCCCCGACGACGGCGACCGCATGCTGCTGACCCTCCACAACAACGGCAGCAGCCACCTCGCCGTCCGCGACGCCATGCACCTCGAGCGCCGCGCGCCGCTTCAGTCCGAGGCCGACTACCAGGCACGCTGGGCCGCACACTGCGCTGATGTGGACTACGACGACCGTCCTCCACGTCTGTAGCCACCGGACCCACCCATGCGCCGCATCGTCCTGCTCGCCGCCCTCATCGGCTGCCAGAGCGCCAGGCCCGCTCCGCCAGGTGCCGAGCCCCCACCCGCTGACGGTCCGCCGCGGCTCTACGGCTACTGGGGCCTCAACGGCTTCGTCACCCCCGAGGGCCTCCCCGACATCCAGCAGCGCCTCGGGGCCACCGTCTTCCACACCTCCACGCGCGCCCCCGGCTTCGCCACCCGCACTCTGCTGCCCATGGCCCGCGCAGCCGGCATGAAGGTCACCCTCCGGCTCACCGGCGACCACGAGCACTACACCGACCCACAGGGCAATTTCGACATCAACGCGTGGAAGGCCGCGCTGCAGCCCTGGGCCGAGGCCGACCTCCAGCCGTTCATCGCCGACGGCACCCTGCACGCCCACATGCTGCTCGACGACATCCACAACTTCGAAGGCGACGACCCCACCGGCGACGAGCTCGACGAGATGGCCCGCATCTCCAAGGTGCTGCTCCCTGGCCTGCCCACCTTCGTGCGCGAAAAGGCCACCGAGATGCCCACGCCGTCCGCCGGCCGCTACACCCACGTCGACGCCATCGTGAACCAATACCGCCACCGCGAGGGCGACGTCACCGCCTGGACCACCCGCCAGGTGGCCCACGCCCGCACCCTCGATGTGGGGCTCATCCACGGCCTCAACATCGCCAACGGCGGCGACGGCTCCAGCAAGCAGCCCGGCTGGCAAGAGGGCCGCTTCGCCATGTCGGCCGACGAGATCCGTCGGTATGGCGCCGTTCTCACCGCCGAGCCCCGCGTGTCGATGTTCCTGAACTGGGAGTATGACGGCGAAGAGAAGTGGTCGGACGGCTCGGTGGGCAGCGCGTGGTTCGACCGCCCCGAGCTCACCGCCGCACTGCTCGAAGTGGGCGAGCAGGTGAAGGGACGCCCGGGCCCCCCCCTGCTGCGGGAGTAGCCACCACACCGAAACCTGACGCGATTCGAGCACCCCATCTGTGTCAGAATCGCGGGTCCCCGGAGTGCCCATGGTCCCCCGCCGCTTCCTCGCAGCTTGTGTTGTCCTCATCGTGGGTTGCGCGACCGAGCCTCGCGAAGACAAGTCCGCATCCGCCCAACGCACGCCGGAAACGTCCGACACCGCAGAGGTCGTCGACAGCGCCGCACCCGTGGATGACGGCGTCACGTGGCACAAAGACGTCTCGCCCGTGCTCGCCCAGCACTGCACGGGCTGCCACAACCCCCAAGGCATCTCCTTCGACCTCACCGACTACGCCCAGACCGCCCTGCTGGTGGACGCTCTGGTGGGCGCCACCGAGTCCGGCGCGATGCCGCCCTGGCCTCCCAACCGCGAGTGCCGACCGCTGCTGCACGAGCGCACGCTCACCGACGACGAAAAGGCCATCATCCGCGACTGGTCCGACCGCGGCACCCCCGAAGGCGACCCCGCCACAGCACCCGACCCCGCCGACCTCCACGCCGACTTCATCCCCCCCGAAGAAGACGTGGTGCTCACCCTTCCCGAGCCCTACACCCCGTCTGGCGAGGCCGACGACTACCGCTGCTTCGTCATCGACCCCGGCTTCACCGACAGCGTTCGGGTGACCGGCTTCCAGGTCCACCCGGACAACGCCGCCATCGTCCACCACGTGCTCGTCTACACCGACCTCGAGGGCAAGGCCGCTGCGTTGGACGAACGCGAAGACGGCCCGGGCTACACCTGCTTCGGTGGTCCGGGCTTCAACGAGACCAGCGTCATCGGCGCGTGGGCCCCCGGCAACCCCGGCACCCGCCTGCCCCACGACACCGCGCTGTCGGTCTTTGCGGGCACCCCACTGGTGGTCCAGGTGCACTACAGCCCCGCCGGCGACCCTGGCGGCAGCGACCAGTCCAGCATCTCCCTCGACCTCGCCGAGCCCGACGAAGACCTCAAGTCGGTCTTCTTCGTGCCCTTCCTCGACAGCAACCTCGACATCCCGCCCGGCGCCGCCAACCACGAAGAGGGCTACACCTTCACCCTCGACTACGGCATCGACCTCGAGTTCTTCGGCGGCGGCCCGCACCTGCACCGGCTGGGCAAAGAAATCTCGGTCCACCGACGCCCGCCCGGCGCGGAAGACTTCGAGTGCTTGATGGACATCCCGGCCTGGGACTTCAACTACCAGGAGATCTACTTCCTGGAAGAGCCTGTGGTCATCCGAGACGGCGACGAGGTGTCGCTGCGCTGTGTGTACGACAACTCAGAGTCCAACCCGTACGCCACGGGGGACTGGGTGCACTGGGGCGATGCGACGGGTGATGAGATGTGTTTGGTGTATGCACTGGCGGGCTTTGCGCCGTGATGGTGACCGAGGCCGCCAGCCCGTCTACCCTTCCTGCCGCGCCAGCCACCAGGCCTCAGACAGCCGCTCCAACACCCAGCCTTCCGGCACCGTCTCCCGCACCACCGCCCGCGCAATCGCACCGGAGCGCACCCCGGCATCCAAGGCCGCTGCATTGACGGAAACAACCTCACCGTCGCTGGTTCCGAGGATTGCCGGGACCTCCACGAAGCGGTCGAGCAGCGCCACCATCGCCTGCCGCACGGGAAGCTCCGCACGCGGAGGCTGTGCCGGTGTGTCGACCCGGTCGAGCAGCCAGTTGACATCCGAGCCCAGGCCACCCCCCGGACCGTCGAGGTCGACCGTGCATCGCCGACGCCGCTGGCCTTTGCGCACATCGCGCACCACATCGGCCACCTGCTGAATCGGGCGGAGCAGCCGGGCGTCGATGCGGCGCCACACCGTGAGGCTCGACAGAAAGCCCACCAGCCCCATCAACACCATCGCCCACGCGCCCGCAAAGCTCAGGCGAGACGCCCGCTCATCCGCCGACACGATGGACCGCCGGTTCACCGACGCGAGTGAATCCAGAGCTTCCAACACCTCCGCACGCGCGTTGGGGTCGCCGGCAAGAGCCGCTTCGTCCCACCGGGCGATGGTGTCGAGCAGCGGCACCTCGTCGTGCTCGGTGACATTGCCCCGAGCACGGGTGTAGGCGTCGAGGAAGGCGTCGTGGCCGTCGGGTCGGGCGAGCGCGGCCAGCATGTCTTCCACGGCTTCGGTGGAGTACACGTTGTCGTCGATGATGCGCTCGATGGCCGGCCCCATGCGCGACAACAGCAAGATGGCCGTCATCGCCGTGACCAGCTGCAGGCCCAGCAAGGCCCACAGTCCCACCCGGGTTTCTTGGGTGACCCGCATCTCAGCCTCCGTCCGCAAACGCACGCGCCGCACCCGGTGGTCCGGAGAGCACCAACACGTCTCCTTCGGCCACCACCAGCTCCGCCGACGGAATCACCAGCCGGCGCTCCTTGTCGTCGGTTCGCCGCACCGCCAGCACATTCAGGTGGTGTCGGCGCGGCAGCTGCAGCTCGGCCAGCGTGCGTCCAATCGCCGCACCCGGGGCCTCCACCTCGGCCACCGACAGCCCGTCTCCCAGCGACACGATGGAGCGCACCCCATCCGCGGCCAGGCGTCCCGCCAGCATCTCGCCCATCATCCGCTCCGGGTTGACCACTTCATCGGCCCCCACCAGCTTGAGGATGCGCTCGTGCATGGCGTCCGTGGTGCGCGAGACCACCCGACGGGCACCGGCCTGCTTCAACACCGCTGTGACCACAATCGAGGCCTCACGGTGTTCTTCGCCGATGGCACACACACACAGGTCGCGCGACCGGGGCCGCAGGCTGGCCAGGGCACGTTCGTCCATCGCGTTCATCACCACCGCCTCCGCGGCGAAGCGAGCGGCCTGCTGGATGCGCTCGGGATCCTTGTCGACTGCGATGACCTCGGTGTCGAGGCGGGAGAGGGCCTGACCGAGCGCCATCCCGAACTGGCCGAGACCGACGATGAGCACTTGCTGACGAGACATCCGGGCTCCGGAGATCAACCGACCTGGACGGGGGCTTCGGGCACCTGCGCCACATCGCGGGCCCGTCCGACCAGGAAGATGAAGAAGGTGAGCGGACCGACCCGCCCCGCAAACATGCACGCGATGATGACCAGCTTGCCCACATCGTCGAGAGCAGCGGTGGCCCCCATCGAGATGCCGGCTGTGCCGAGCGCCGAGACCACCTCGAACAGGGCCTGGTCGAGCGGCAGCGACTGGGTGAGCTGCAAGGCCACGAGGGCCAGGATGACCGACGTGGTGCCCAAAGCCGTGATGGCACTCGCCTCCTGGACCGTGCGCGTGGCGATGCGTCGGCCGAAGGCACCGGTGTGGTCGTGACCGCGGATGGTGGCGACGACCGACAGCGCAAGCACCGCCGCCGTGGTGGTCTTGATGCCCCCACCCGTGGAGCCGGGGCTGGCCCCCACGAACATGCACACGATGGCCACCGTCCAGGTCTCGGGCCGCAGCGCCCCGAAGTCGATGGAGTTGAAGCCCGCTGTGCGCAAGGTGACCGACTGGAACAGGGCATTGGTGGACTTGTCGACCAGCGACATCCCGGCCAGCACACCGCCCCACTCGAAGACCAGAAACAGCGCCGCTGGCACCACCACGAGCAGAGCCGTCGTCCACACCACCAGCTGCCGGTGCAGAGTCGCCCGGCGTCGCATCACCAGCGCCGACACCACCACCGGTCCCGACCCACCCACCACGATGAGCGCCGACACCACCACCAGCACCAGCGGATGGTGGGCATAGGGCACCAGGCTGTCGCTCTGCAGCGCAAAGCCCGCATTGCAAAATGCCGACACCGACGTGAAGACACCCCGCCACAGGGCGGTCCCGAGGCCATCGCCGTCGAGCCAGAACAGCGTGGTGAGGGCTGCGGCCCCCAGCCCTTCGGCCACCAGCGTGACCCGGAGCACCACCCCGAGCGCCGTGTCGAAGTTGCGGCGGACCTCGTCGCCCCCGATGAGCTCCGCTGTGAGCCGCTCTTCGCGCACCCCCAGCCGGCGCCCCATCGTGAGCACCGCCAGCGACGCAAACGCCATGATGCCCAGGCCCCCCACCTGGATGAGCAGCAGCAGCAGCCCCTGGCCAAAGGGCGTGAAGTCGACCGGGGTGTCGAGCACGATGAGCCCCGTGACGCACACCGCACTCACCGCCGTGAAAGCGGCGTCCACCACGTCGATCGCACCGGGTCGGGTGGTGGCGTGGGGCAGCAGCAGCAGCAGTGTCCCGGCCGCACACAGCACCGCGAACACCACCACCAGCGCCCGCGCCGCCGAGCCCAGCAGGTAGTCCGCCAGGTGGTCGAGGCCTTGCAGCTCGCCCAGCCTTCCTCGAACCGCCAGGCCCACCACCGCGAGCATCAACAGCAGCAGCTCGGGCCACACCGGCGGCACCGGCAGCGCGCCCGGCACCGCCACCGCCAACGCCGCAGCCAGAGCCGTCAGCAGCACCGACGGCGACCCGCCCTCCCGCGAGGGCGCCCACAACCGCACGAGCAGCGCAGACCCGAGAACGAGCACCACCAGGCCATGGTCGGGCTCCGACGGCCGGTGGGCGATGGACATTCCCACCAGGCCCACCACCCCAACCGACGGCACCCACCGCGCCCACCGCCCGACCGATGGCGGCACGAACACCGGCAGGGCCGCCGCACACACGAGCAGCACCACCGCCGCAGCATGGGCCACCCCGCTCACGAGGTCGGGCTGCCAGGCGAGCAAGCCGCCCACCGCCGCAGCCGTGGCCCACAGGATGCGGTCGGGAAGCGCGGCAGACGGACGGTTCAGGACAGCTCCGGAGCGGGCGGGGCACCTATCCCGTGGCCGCCGTCGCTCACCCGTCCCCGTCGAACATGGCCACCTGCGACACCACCAGCGCGCCCACCTCGGGGGGGTCGCTGGCCGCTGCAATGCCCCGGATCTCCCGGAACGTGCGGCGCTGCAGCTGGCGGATGCGCTCCAGATCGGCCCGACTCACGGCCATCAGGCTGAAGCTGAAGAGGTCGCCGCGGTCGTGAGCCACCCGGTCTGCCGCCACCCGGGCCCAGTGCGCTCGGAGCCGCCGCCGGTCGTCGGCCGTCGCACGAAGGTCGACCGTCAGAGCCCCCGACGCCACCACCCACCCCGCGCGCTCGGCCACCAGGCCATGGTCAAGGAGCCGCTGCAGGGCGTCCGCGATGAGGGGAACCGGCTGTCCGAGCCGTCGCGCCAGCTCCTCCGCGGCACCATCCACCGGCACGGGCGCGGCATCGATCAACACACGCACCGCGGCGGTCCACGGGTGCTCGAAGGCGAGGCGCCGCTGGGTGCGCCCGGCCCGGTGTCGGTCGACCAGAGCAGGCACGGCGTCGATGTCCACCAGCTCGGCCACCAGGTCGGGCGCGCGGCCCGTGAGTGCGTCGACCAGAGCGAGCAGCTGATGCACCCGGGGGCTGGCCGTGCCCGTCAGCCAGCGCCGCACCTGGGCCACCGAGCACCCACTCCGCTCCGCCAGCTCCGCCACCGCCGTGCGTCCCCGCAGCTCCGTGAGCCACTGCGCGATTCCGCCCGCCAGCAGGGCATCCTCGGCCGGCGGATGGAAGCGCCCGAACGCCGCCGGAGCGTCACAGCCCACCCGCGCACACACACGCCACAGCATCTCGGTGTTGGGCACGCGATGGCCCCCCTCCCACGCCGCAGGCACGTTGCTGCGAAAGCCCAGCCGCCGGGCAAAAGCCACCTGGGACCGCACGCCCCGGAGGGCCCGCAGCAGCTGTCGGGTCGCGAGCGGCCAGATGGGGTCCACTCAGTCCGCCGCCACCGAGCCGGTCCACACCACCTCCTCCACGTAGAGCACATTGGCGTCTTCGCCCATGGGGAGGGTGTCTCCGCGCAGGGTGACCGTGAGGTCCCAGCCCTCGGCGGAGGGGGTTCCGTCGACCACCAGCTCCACCAGCATCATGTCGTCGTAGTCGAAGGTGGTGGGTGCGATGTCGAGCTCCACCACGCTGCCGTCGGACGAACCGCCGTCGTCGGTGCCCCCCTCATCGTCGTCTTCGTCGACCGGGAAGTTCTCCCACACCGTGGCTTGTGCCGAGAAGGTGGTGGTGCCGTCCCGGGAGATGGTCAACCCACCGTGGTCGGTCCACAGGTAGAGGTCGGGGGCGTCCAGCTCTACCGTTGCTCCCACGAACACGGCGTCTTCACACTCGGGCTCGGTCCAGTCCGAGGGAACGTCGCCTTCGAGCTCCACCGGCTCCCGGTCGTAGAGCTGGATGTCATCGACGTCGGCCTCCACCAGGAGGGTGGTGTCGACGCTCGAGAACGCCCCCACAGTCGACGCCATCGCATCGGACGGCGAGACCGCGAAGCCGTCGATCGACGCAGAGGGGTCGGTGATGGCCACAAAGATCTCGGTGCACGGAAAGCCCTGCCCCTCATCGCCGATTTCTGTGCCCTCGCCGTCGGGGTCATTGTCGGTGGACGCGCCCGTGCATCCGGCGAGAACGGCCATGAACACGAAGAGTGTGGGGACAGCGGGGCGACACATCGATTCCTCCGGGGCACACCTCCACCATACGGAGCCCGCGGCCCGACGGCGACCCTGCAATACCGCGTAATCGAAAATATCGGACCGCCAAATCGGGCACCTGCTCACGAAACCGCGAAAGACCCACTCTGCTATGCTCCGACCACACGGAGGAGCCATGGGCGCCACGCTCGTCGACAAGGCCCGCGCATTCGCCATCCACGCCCACGCCGGGCAGCGCTACGGCGACGCCCCCTACGAAGCTCACCTCGCCCACACCGTGGCTGTCCTGAAACGCCACGGGCTGCACGACCCCGAGCTCCTGGCCGCCGGCTGGCTGCACGACACCATCGAGGACACCCCCGTCACGCGCCAGGCGGTCGTCGACCTTGCAGGCGAACGCGTGGCCGCCATGGTGGATGCCGTCTCCGATGGCCCGGGCGAGTCCCGTACCGAGCGCAAGGAACGTCCCTACCGTCTCATCCCGCAGACGCCGGGCGCAGTGCTCATCAAGCTCGCCGACCGCATCGCCAACGCAGAAGCAGCTGTTGGACGTCTTCCTCGGGTGCTCGCCAAGTACCGCGCCGAACACGCCCACTTCCGAGACGCCCTGCACAACCCCGCCGACGCACAAGCCAGGCCGCTCTGGCACACCGCCGACCGGCTGCTCGGACCCGGCTGAATGTTGTATCGACACTTATCGAGCCGGTCGACAGAGGTAGTTTCGCGGTACACCCGAGGCGCCGCCTCTCTCCTGTCATCCGCCGTCCCCCCGACCGCCGGAGTCCCCCACATGTCCGCACTTCGTACCCTCACGCTCCTCGCTGCCCTGTCGGCCACCACCGCCTGCCAGCGCAACTACACCGTCATCATGGGCGACCAGCCCTCCAACACCGCCCACTACGTCATCGTGAAGACCAAGCTCACGGGCAAGATGAAGGTGTTCGACTGCCAGTCGCAGCCCACCGGCGAAGAGTGGGACCCCACCTGCAAGCAGGTGAAGATGCAGTCGGCCATGGGCGAGGTGCTCGACGACACCTGGAGCAAGGTGCGCAACCGGTAGACCGCACGTCTACACCGTGCTGGAGGCCGTCTTCAACAGAGGCGGCCCCCGCAGCAGCCCCAGGCCCGCCAGCTCCAGCAGCCCATGGAAGCCCGCAAAGGCGAAGTACACCGTGCGGCCCAGCTCCAGCCCGAGCATCAGCCACACCACCAGCCCGCCGAGCACCCCCCAGATCAGGCTGCGGGCCACGCGAGAACCAAAGTCGCGCTCCAGCAGGCGCAGGCTCTGGCGGTAGGTGGTGGGGACGGGGTGGTCGTGCACCTGGTCGGGCAGCGCCTTCAGCCACACGAAGTAGTGGGTGGACTGTCCCAGCGCGAAGGCCGTCACCACCGCCGTCCAGGGCGGCTCACCCCGTCGAGGGTCGAGGAGGCGTCCCAGGTCTTCGAGCGACACCCCGCCCACCCCCGAGCCGAGGTCGATGCCCACCGCGGCCCGCACCGGGTCGAACACACCGGTCAGCACCACCAGGCTGAGCCCCGTGAACAGCGCCAGCGCGCCCAAAGCCACCCGCCGCTCCCGCTCGGTGCGCGCCATCCGGCTCCAGTAGAGGAAGCCCACGAAGTTGTGGCCCAGGGCCAGGCCCGCAATCATCCAGCGTGGCTCCGCCCACAACAGCACCCCCAGCGGCACCACGATGAGCGCCGCCGGAGCGAGGGTGTGGAGCCGATGTCGCGCCGCCCGGGCAGTCGCCCCACAGGCCACCACCAGGAAGGCACCGTCGACCAGCCAGGCATTCGCCCACTCCGACGCCACCCGCCCGCCGCCCGGAACCCCCGCCAGCCGGTACACCGTGTAGGCCCCCACAATCAGGCCGACCGGAAGCCAGCGTGCGTCGAGGCCCTGGTGCGGCGGATCGGTGGACAGGCCGTGGTGCACATACCGGAAGCTGCTCACCAGGTGCGCATAGCCATAGAGCAGCGGTCCCAAGAGCAGCTGCCACACGGGAATGATGGTGCAGAAGGCCAGCGCCACCCCCTCGAAGACCACAAACAGCACGAGCAGCCGCAGGGCCCGGTCGAGGAACACGCGTCGGAGCAGCGGCACTCGGAGGGTGACCCGGAGCAGGGCAGCCCGCAGGCGGTCGAGCTGCGTGGCGGCGACGTGCAAGGTTGCGACCATGCGGCCATGTAAGCGGAACCTGGCAGCCCGGTCGAGGGTCCACGTCCCTCCCACTCATTCGAGCGTCGAGCACGATAGGCCCGAAGCTCATCTCGGAGGCCGGGCTTGAACCTCAACGCCATCCCGCTGTTCCGCTTTCGCGGCATTCCGGTCCAGTTGCACTGGAGCTGGCTTGTCGTGGGTGCGGTCGAGGTCATGTGGCGCTCGGACAGCTACGGCCACTGGGCCTGGAACGTGGCCGAGTACGTGATGCTCTTCACCATCGTGCTCTTGCACGAGTTTGGCCACGCCTTCGCCTGTCGACAGGTGGGCGGCTCCGTCGAGCGCATCCTCCTGTGGCCCCTCGGCGGTGTGGCGCACGTTCGCCCTCCCCAACGCCCCGGCGCTCAGCTGTGGGCCGTGCTGGCCGGGCCCCTGGTCAACCTGGCCCTGGCCCTGCCCGCCGCGCTGATCTGGTTCGCAGTGCCCACCCCCATGCTGGGCGACGACGCCTCCCACGCCCTCGTCGCCTTCATCATCATCAACGTGGCGCTGTTCCTCTTCAACATGCTGCCGGTGTACCCCCTCGACGGCGGGCAGGTGCTGCGCTCGGTGCTGTGGTACTTCCTCGGCCGCGAGCGCAGCCTGATGGTGGCCGCGGGCATCGGCCTGGTGGCATCCGTGGTGCTGGGGCTCGGCGCAGCAGCCTGGCTGGGCGACTTCTGGCTCGCCCTCATCGGTGCATACGCCGCGTGGCGGTCCTGGCTGGCCCTCAAGATGGCCCGCGCCCAGCAAGCCCTCGTCTCCATGCCCGCCCACCCCATCGCGCGGTGTCCATCCTGCGGAAAGCCCCCACCCGCCGGTCCCATCATGCGCTGCGACAACGGCCACCCGGTCGCGCCCTACGACGCCATGCCGCCCGGCGGCTGCGGCTTCTGCGACGACATCATCACCAGCGTGCCCTGCATCCACTGCCACGAGAGCCACAGCCCGGCCGCAGCCATCACGGTGGTGGTGGCCGCTCAGTAGTGCACGTACCCGTAATAGCGGTACGAGTAGTGGGGCGCGTAGTAGCCGCTCCAGGTGAGCACGCCGCCGCCCCAGGTCGCTTCGCCCCACGGGCTACCAAGGCCGTAGGCATAGCCGTCGATGATCTCGAGCTGGAAGTCGATCTCGCCGACCCCCAGGCCGCCGCAGGAGTCGTCGAGGTAGTCGCCCATCAGCTCGAAGCCGAAGGTGCACCCATCGCAAGGGACCTGCTCGCCCTGCACCTCCCACCAGATGGTGCAGTCCATCTCCTCGATGAAGATGGCAAAGCCGCCCCAGACCGCGTCTTCGACCGGCTCGACCGACGGCCCCTCCCACGACACGGGCACACCGCTGCTCGACCCTTCTTCGTCGGACGTCTCGACATCGACGTTGCCCGGCCCAAGGTCGAGAACGTCGATTGTGCCATCACTCTTGGGTGCTTCTTCAGCACATCCGACGAGGAGTGCTCCAACGAAGACAACAGACGAACGCGGGAACATGCGGTCTCCAGTGCGGCCCCCAAGTCGGACCCTGGCCCATCGTAGCCCCGCGCGCCCCGACCCGGGATGCGGACGGTCAGCCCCCCAGCGGCGTCCGCAGCGTCAGCGACACCACCGTGTGGTCCAGCCCGCCCACCGAGGGCTCTCCCCGAACCATGCGGTGCTCCACCCCGAGGCCCGCCCCCACGCGCTGCCCCTGGAAGCCCCCCATCACCCGCGGCGCCAGGAGGAAGCCGCCGCCCGAGTAGTGGGCGCCCGTCTGCACCCCCGGCCCAGTCGACAACATCACCGAGGCCCCGCCCACGAGCGCGCCCGCCGACCCGAACCACCGGTCCCCCAGCTGACCGTCCACCCGAAGACCGCCTCCTCCGAGGAGCATCTCGGTGCTCGACGCCCCCAACAGCTCACCCCCCACCCACAGGTGCGGCACCACCTCCTCGTGGAGCCCGACCGCCCCACCGCGAGGCCGAGTGGTCTCCACCAGTCCAGGAGCCACAGCCACCGGTGACGGGGCCACCACCGGGTAGTCGGCGGTGAGAGTGGCGAGGGTGTCGCCGGCATGGGCGACCGTGAGCAGAACAGCGAACAACATGGTCATGGGACCTCCTGGCACCATCCTGCGTCCCACCGCCTCGGCTGGCCTGACCGCTCTTGCGCAGGACCTGACCGTTCTTGCGAACCTCGTCCACGCGCCCGACAGCCCGCTACTTCCAGGGCCTCTCCGAGGAGCGCCGATGCGGACCGCCACCACCACCGACCACCAAAGCCGCGTCCTGCGCACCCTGACCTTCATCCACAGCCACCTCGACCGACCGCTCACCCTCGACGACCTCGCCCGGCAGGCCGCCATGTCGCCCTTCCACTTCAACCGGGTGTTCCGGACCCTGCTCGGCGAGCCCCCCATGCAGCTGCTGCGCCGCCTGCGCCTGGAGCGGGCCGTCTGTGCGCTCAAGGCCGGCGACACCACCGTCACCGACGCCGCTTTCACCGCCGGCTACGACGCCCCCGAGGCCTTCTCCCGCGCCTTTCGCGCATGGTCGGGGCTGCCGCCTTCGGCCCTCCGGTCGGGAAATACCGCGCTCACCGTCCCGGCCGTCGCCTCGGGCGTCCACTTTGCCACCCCCGACCGGCCGCCCACCTGGCAGACACCCACCGCCGACGGCCCCGAGGTGGTCCGGACCTCCCGCCTCGACACCCCGTACGTCTACGCCCGCCATGTCGGTCCACCCAAGCAGCTGGGCCGCACCTTCGGTCGTGTGATGAGCTGGGCCGGTGCCCGTGGCCTGCTGCGTGGCGGACGCGAGGTCTTTGGCCTGGTGTACACCGACCCCGACGAGACCCCACCGCAGGCGTGGGTGTACGACGTCTGCATCGCCGGCGACGGCCTCGAACCGGGCCCCGGCATGCTCCAAGACACCCTCGCTGGGGGCACCTTCGCACGGGTGATGCACCGCGGCAGGCACCGCGACCGCGCCAAGGTGTACGACCACCTGCTCGGCCGCTGGCCCGTGGAGGCCGGCGTGGACCTGGCGGTGGGTCCGGTGGTGGAGACGTTCGAGATCAACTGGAAGGCACTGCTATTTCAGAGCTACTCGGTGGCGATTCAGGTGCGCCTGGCGGAGTCCGAGGGACCGACGGTGGGCGAGCGCCGCTGAGTGGGGGCCATCGGTCGACGGTCAGGACAGCTCCACCGTCTCGAGACAGGGGAACCGCTCCGCGTCGTCGAACGACCGCCCCAACCCATCGAGGTCTCCGCCCACATGAAGGCGGAGGTGCTTCAGCCGGGTCAGGCGGGTGCTCGCCGCCACGATCGAACCGAGCTCGGCGGAGCACGGTCCGTCCACCACAAGCTCCAGGTGCTCCAGCTGGCCAGCCACCGGCCCGCCCACCAGCTGCCGCACGTCGGTGGGAGTGAGGGCACAGAAGGTGAGGTGAACGGACTTCAGGTTGGGCAGGCGTGCACGCGACCATCCTCCAAACCCAAAGGCACAGGCCTTGCCGTGGCGCGACCCCAGCTCGTTGAGCTTCAGCGTGGTGAGGTTCACCAGATGGGGAGAGGTGCCCACCGCAGAGATGTCGTGCCACTGGTCGTGGAGGGGGTCGATCTCGAGGATCCGCAGGTGGCGGGCCATCGGACTGTGGACCAGTGCTTCTGGGACGCCGTTGCCGATGGTGGTGTGGTCGGCATGGACGTGGACTCTGCGACACAGCCGAAACGGAGCGAAGGGCATCCCCCGGGCCACCTTCATCCACCACGCCTGTGGGGCGGAGCGCTCGTCGTCCGGCCAGGTGTCCAAGACCGCTTCGATCGACGCCAGGAGCCGGGACCGGTCGTCTGCCGACAGGAGGTCGTGGTGTTCGTCGAGCAAGGAGACCACTTCGGCAAAGCCACGCCATCGCGGCACCACTCGCAGGGATGTCGCTGCGCGCTCGATCAGGTGGTCCACGGGCACCTTCCGGAACGCCTGCCGGACGGCAGGAGACAGGTGGGGTGACCCCGCGAGGGCCTCGAAGCCAGCCGCCGAAATCTGAGCGTTTGCGTGGAGGGTGAGCGACTCCAACCGGGCCAGCTTGGGAAGGCCGGCGAGAAAGCGGGCCCCACGGTCGGTCAGTTGGTTGGAGGAGAGGTCGAGGACCTCCAGCCGAGTACAGGGAATCGCCGCGAGGAGGCGCTCCAGCTTGGCGTCGGTGAGGGTGTTGTTGGAGAGGTCCACGACCTCGAGTGGACAGCGGGCCAGGGCCGTACCCACCTGCTCCCAGCGGGCTTCATCGATGTAGCGGTCGCCGTGGTGCAGCGAGAACCGACGCAGCGCGGCGAGGTGACCAAGCCGCCCGAAGCTGCGGATGACCGAGGTGCCGCCTACCTCCAACCGCTCGAGCGCGGCCGCAGATGGATGCGTCAGGAAGGCGATGACCGCGTCGCTGTCCCCATAGTCACCGTCGATCGACATCGACCTCGGGGGCATGGACCGACCGGCGAGTGCGGCCATTTCTTCTACGTACAGGAGCACATTGTCGAAACAGACCGACGTCACCCGAGCCAGGGCGTCGCGCGTGGCGAGCAGCGTCAACACATCCGCGCCGTACCCGGGGTCGCTCTCAAACGCGATGGTCACGGACTTCAGGTTCGTGTGGAGGGGGTTGTCGAGGAGGTCGGTCACGCCAAAGGACGACCGGTCCCGTCGGTATCCCCTCTCTCCGCGCATGAAGATGGCGAGAGACCGCACCAGGCGGATGGCGGGATGGGCGGGAGCGTCGATCCACCACTTGTGGTGACACGTCCACTCGGAGTGGCGAGAGAGCCGCGAGCAAGCCCCGGTGTTGACCGCCCTGAGGTCATCGGGCCAGGAGGACAGTAGCACCTCGAGCTCGTCGACCAGGGCGTGCGCATGGTCGGGGTCGGCGTCGTGAAGGCCGGCGAGCGCATCGCAGAGCTTCGCCCAGTGCTCGGACGATGGTGCCGAGCGCGCCCACCCAACCGCTTGTTCGCGAATCGACTCAACCACCACGAGCACACCTCCAGACAGACTGTGCACCCATCACCGCAGCGACCGATGGTGGGCACGGAGCGCCTCCGGAAACCGGTCGACGAGCCCGAGTGACGGCGTGTCGTCGTCGGTGGACCAGCCGTGCGCCAGGCCCAGGCTCCGCGCATGCGCATCCAGGGAGGCCGGCGCCGCCCGCAAGATGGGCAGCGTAGACGACGGTGCCGCCGGCGACTCCCCCACCTCTTCGGGCGCATCGAGCGGATGACCGAGCGCACGCGCATGACCGCGGAGTCCCGCAGGGTGCTGGGCCAGCAAGCCATGCACCACCGCAGCCGCTTCCGACCGCACCGGCGCCTCCACCGCAGCCGCTTCGGGCTCGGGCGCAGACAGCCAGGCGGGCTCCCAGGCGTCGACCTGCGTGAGAGACCGCGGCAGCCCCCGCATCACGGCCTGGAACAGCGGTGTGAGGGCCGCTCCCCGGTGCGGCGCGAGTGCGGTGAGCAAGCTGGGCATCCAGCCCATCAGCACGCGGTCGGGGAGGTCGTGGAGCGCGCGCCCGAGGAGGTCGGCCGCCACGCCAGCCACGCGGGGGGACAGCGTCATGGCCAGCAGCAGGCCCGACAGGTACCGCGGCATGGCATCGCGAGAGAGGGGGTTGTCGAGCAGGTGGTGGAAGTCGCCGGTGAGCTGTGCATCCGAGCGCTCCTGCAGCAGCCACTCCACCGCCCACAGCAGGCCGGTCTTTTCGGCACCCACCGGAACACTGTGGCCCACCGCGATGCGCAGCTGGGACCGGCTGCACCCCATGGCCAAGGCGAGGCTCTCCAAGGTGAACACGAAGGAGAGCATCCCGCCCACCGCCTGCGGTCGGACGCCGCGGTCGGCGAAGGCTTCGGGCAGCCGGCCAGTGTAGTGGCGGTACCCGGTGGCCACAAAGGCGATGAGCCAGGCGGGCAGGCCGTCGGGACCCGCGCGGTAGTGGTGCACCAGCCGGCGGATGCGGTCGAAGATCTCGGGCGCATCCTCGACACCCGCTTCGGAGACGAGCCGGGAGACCGCCCGGTCGACCAGAGTCTCGGTGAGCCGGGGGCTCCGAAGCAGCACAGCAGACTGCTCGACCGCTTCGAGAACATCCACCGTGCGGGCATCTTCAGCGAAGGCGCGCTCGGTGAGGCGACGCTCCAGGACCTGCTCGACCGTGACCCCTTCGAACGACAGCTGGATGACTGCGCGTTGGTCGGCGCCCGACAGGCGGACATCCCAGCTCTCCTGAGCGGCCACATGTCCGAGGCGGAGCTCACCCATGATGGGTCGGGCCACCCGCGTACCGGGCGTGAGCACGCGCAGGCGCCACAGCAAGAGGCTGGCCGCACGGAGGTGGGGGGTCTTGCCGAAGTCCATGAGCACACGCTTCACGGTGCGGGTCTTCGGGGTGATGCCCAGCGGTGCGAGGCGGTCGTAGACATCCTGGACCAGCGGCGGCAGGCTGTCGTAGCCCACCTGTCCGGTGCGGTCGCCACCGAGCAGGCGTCCGCAGAGCTGGCGGATGGAGCGCTTGCCGGGAACGGCGGTCTTTTCGAGGCAGGTCTCGGCGGCGTCGAAGAAGTCCCAGGCGGTGGGGCGCTTCCGAGACCGCATCCGAGCGAGCAGCTGGCTGGTCTGGAAGATGGCAATCGCGTCGGCGGTGCTGGCCAGGTACCGATTCTTGCGGGCCAGGGCGACGATGCCGGTGCACCAGCCCACAAGCTCCAGCTCATCAGTGGCGTGTAGCTGGGGGGAGACGGTGAGCACCTGGTTCAGGTCGGCCATCGAGGGAGGGTCTTTGGGCCGCTTGCGGGTGCGTCCGCGGGCCCTGGACCGACCGAGGGCATGGGCCTTGAGCCCCCGTGCTGACAGCGCTTTGTGCCAGCGGGCCTCCGCGAGGGTGGTGCTGCCGCGGGTCTGGCCGAACTGCCGCTCGATGGCGGCGTAGGACGTGGGGATGAGGCCGTGCTGCCAGCGCGTGGGGGTGCGCGGCGGGATGTCCCACACGGCATCGGTGGTGGTGCCGAACTCGGGGATGTCGGAGGCGGTGTGGGCGGCTCCGCAGATGTAGACGGCGTCTTCGGGGGGCAGGTTGTGGGTGGCCAGCCACTGCTTCATGCGGGTCCACATGAAGCGCTCCCGCTGTTCGTGGTCGCGGATGCGCTCCTTGCGGGGGTCGAGGTGGCGGTACAGGCTGCCGATCAGAAAGTAGACCTGACGGTAGGTCTCGGTGTCGGCCGACAGCAACGGCTCCTCGATGTAGAGGTCCCACCACTCGGTGTAGTGGCTCATCTTGGCGTGGCGCAGGAGCGCTTCCACGAAGGGCCCGAAGCCGGGTGGCAGCGCGCCCACAGCCACCCCATCCGCTCCCCCGTGCATCCGGGCGGCTTCTTCGTCGGAGTCGTCGTGGAGGTCGAAGGTGTCGTCTTCTTCTTGCTGACGGGCGGCCCGCCACTGGAAGTAGTGGTCGGTGGACCGGTCGACGAAGACCACTGGCACGTTGTTGTCGCGGGCCCACGCCATCGCCTGGGACTCGGCGCTGAAGGCCGTGAGCGGTGCCACGATAGACAGTGGCGCCATGTGCTCGGGCAGGCCGTCGGGCTCGGAGGCGAAGGCCTGCAGCGCCACCGGCAGCTGGCAGTCGGAGAGGTCGGCGATGTGGGCGTCGAGGTCTTCGCAGAGCTCGATGAACACCACCTTGGGCCGGTGTTGGTGCAGCCACCGCAGCATGTGGATGCCCGAGGCCGGGCTGTGGTGGGCCACCGGGAAGATGGTGAGGCGCTCGGAGGCCGCCCGCTCGATGTCGGCTGGAATGCGCGCGAGGATGCGGGCCAGAGCATCGGCGTCGGGGGCCAGCTCGGAGGCGGTGGCCTCGAACACGGCGCGGAGGCGGTCGATGGGGGTCATGCAGATGCCTCTTTCCACGCAATCCCGGGGTGGGTTGCGCGGTAGTCGACGTGGGAGGATGGACTCCCCGTGGACCTGGAGCGGATGGGATGCGAAATGTGGCTCTGGCCCCTCTTCCGCGGTGGTTCGGTACGGCCCGCATGGTGCTGGTGGCCATCCTGGTGGCTGTCGGCATGCTGACCACCGGGCTGTTCCTGCCGTCGCACCATGTGGACTACCGCGTCGGCGACGGTGCGTTGGTGGTGGACGTGCAGCTCGGCCTGCTCGACATGGGGCGCACCACGCCCGCCGACAGCATCCGCGACGTCCGCACGGTCGACCCGAGCGGCAGCTACCGCACCAGCGGCACCGGGATGCACGACCTCTGCCACGGCCAGTGGACCCTGCCCGACGACACCCGTGTGTGGATGGCCACCACCTGCACCAGCCCGGCCCTGCTGCTGGACATCGACGGCGAGGAGCGCCCCTGGGTGGTGTCGCCCGACGACCCCGCCGCCATGGCCAAGGCCCTGAAAGACGGCACCAACGGCCACTTCCCCGCCCGCGCAGGCACGCCCGAGCCCGCGTTCTGGACCGCCATCCGCTTCGTGACGCCGCTGGTGTTCGTGGTGTTGGTGCCTGTGCTGGCGCGGATGGGGCGCGGCCTGAACGCAGCCATCGACGGTGACCAGCTCGTGCTGAAGACCGGCTGGCGCACGCTCACGTTCCAGCTGGCCGGCGCCCGGATGAGCCGTGACCTGTCCCGCCATGGCATGTGGCGCATCAAGGCCCTCCGGCTGGGACCGGTGCAGCTCGGGCGCTTCCGAGGGGCAGCAGGCCCCGTCCAGATGCTCGTCACCGACCCCGCCCACGCCATCGAGATCATCCCCACCGAGGGCATTCCGGTGGTGGTGTCGCCCGAAGACCCCGACGCCTTCGTGGCAGCGTGTGCGGCCGCGGGGGCCGTCGAGGAGTAGTGCACGATGCAAGAGGTTTCGTTGGCCCCGCTCCCGCCCACCTACTGGAAGGTGCGCAAAATCAGCTGGGCGTTGCCAGTGCTCATGGGTGTGATGGGCGGCATCGGCGCCATCTTCATGCGGCGCCCCATGGGCCTGCTTCTCGTTGGGATGGCACTGCTGATCACCGGGTACGAGCGCTGGCTGTTCGTCCGTGTCGAGAAACGCACCGGAGTGATGCTGGATGGCGGCAAGTTGGTGGTCCAGACCGGCTTCGCCACAATGCAGTTTCCACTGCACAACAGCCACATCATCCGCGGATTCGATCGCCACCGCCCTTTTGTGTGGACGAGCATTCACATCCAACCGGCTTGTTTTGGTCGGTGGCGTGGCGCACAGGGTCCTGTCCAGATGCTCGTCACCGACCCCGCCCACGCCATCGAGATCATCCCCACCGAGGGCATTCCGGTGGTGGTGTCGCCCGAAGATCCCGACGCCTTCGTGGCAGCGTGTGCGGCCGCGGGGGCCGTCGAGGAGTGACGCCCGGAGTCCTCCCCCTCCAGGGGTCTCCAACCAGCGTCGGGCCCCCTCCGCCTGCTCCGCAGGCACCTCCCCCTGAAGGGGGAGGACTGTGAGAACAACGATGTCCTCCCCCTTCAGGGGGAGGTGGCCCGCAGGGTCGGAGGGGGCCCCGCGACCCATCCCCTCAACCATGCAGCTTCATCGCGGCCTTGCCGCCCTCCAGAAAGTCGGCCCATAGCGCGCCGTCGTCCTTCTGGGCCCGCTCCGCCACCGCGGCATGCCAGAACTTGTTCATCACCGACACATCTTCGGGGATGCGGCGCACGAGCGTCCCCACCAGCGACCGGGCCAGGTGCGACGGCTCCAGCTCGTTGTTTCCAAAGAAGCAGCCCTGCAGCACCGCATCTTCGAGCACACCGATCTGTTCGGCCGTGGACAGCGCGCTCTCCAGCCGCTCGTCGTCCGACGTGGCCCCCCGAGCGGCCTCGCGGAGGTCGGCGAAGGTGTCGAGCAGGATGTCGAGCAGGGCCGGCGGGATGTCGACGTCGAAGCGGTTGCGGTCGAGGAGGTCTTGCACCCGGTAGAGCACGATGTCGCGCTCGGCCCTGCGGTTGGTGACCACCGGGATGTGCACGAAGTTGAACCGCCGCTTGAGCGCGCTGGAGAGGTCGTTGACCCCGCGGTCGCGGCTGTTGGCCGTGGCGATGATGTTGAAGCCGGGCTTGGCGTGCACCACGTTGTCCACCGACAGCTCGGGGATGGTGACGTATTTTTCGGAGAGGATGCTGATGAGCGCATCCTGGACATCGCTCGTGCAGCGCGTGAGCTCCTCGAAGCGCCCCAGCGAGCCCTCCTGCATCGCTGCCAGGATGGGGCTGGCGATGAGGGAGTCGCGGGACTGGCCGGCCGCGATGACCATGGCCACGTTCCACCCGTACTTCACCTGGTCTTCGGTGGTGCCGGCCGTGCCCTGGACCACCCGCGTGGAGTTGCCCGAGATGGCCGCCGACAGCAGCTCGGCCAGCCAGCTCTTGCCCGTGCCGGGGTCGCCGATGAGCAGCAGCCCGCGGTCGGAAGCAAGCGTGACGATGGCCTTCTCGACCAGCGCCGGCGCGCCGTACCACTTCTGCTTGATGGTGCGGTCGAGGCCATCCTTCTTCGTGCTGCCGAGCACGAAGATGCGCACCATGCGCGGAGACAAGCGCCAGGAAAACGGCTTGGCATCCGTGTCTTGCGACTCGAGCCAGGCAAGCTCCTCGGCGTACTTCACCTCGGCGGGGGCGCGGAGAAGGTCGGACATGGGGACTCCTGAACCCTCAGGGGAGGGCGGTCTTGAGCTCGCGGATGAGGGTCTTCAGCGAGCCGGAGAGCAGGGGGGTGCCCATGGCCGAGAAGGCCTTGCGGAAGGTGGCGTCGACGCTGAAGTAGCCAGACGTGCTCACCGACCCGACGGGCAGGAATGTGATGCCGCTGCGCACCAGTCCTTCGAAGACCGGCAGCAGGGCGGGGTTGTCGTAGAAGTCGGAGATCCACACGAGCACGGTGCTGCGGGGCTCGGTGATGTGGGGGGTGACCAGAGGCAGCGCGCAGGTGCCGTCGGTGCCGCCGCCCAGCTGGGTGCGCAGGAGCACCTCGAAGGGGTCGCGGATCCAGGGGGTGAGGTCGAGGGCGCGGGTGTCGTAGGCCACCAGGCGGGCATCCACCTTGGGCAGGCTGGCGAAGATGCTGGCCAGGATGGTGCAATTGACCATCGCGGGCACCATCGAGCCCGACTGGTCGACCACCACGAGCAGGCGGGTGGGACGGTTGAGCGTGGCCGTGCGCCGGAAGTACAGGCGGTCGACCATGAGCCGCTGCTGGTCGGGGTCCCAGTTGGTGAGGTTGCGCCACACCGTGCGCTGGACGTCGAGGTTGCGGAACACCCGCTTCGGCGGGACGCGGGGGTCGACCTTGCCAGAAGGGGTCTGCTCCACCTGCTTCTTCAGCAGCGCGGCCACGTCGTCGACGAAGCGCTGGATGAGCGACTTGGCGTTGCGGAGCGCCTCGCCCTTCAGGTTGCCCTTGTCGCGAAGGAGCTGCTCCACCAGCGCCATCGACGGCTGCAGGCGCTCGGCCAGCTTGCGGTCGGCGAGCACCTCGCGCAGGGCCATGCGGTCGATGAGGCGCTTTTCGGTGTGCTGAAGGGCATTGCGGATGTCGGGGGCCGACATGAGGCCCCGACCGCGGCGGATCTCGTCGAGGGCCTGCGAGACGTCGCCGTCGGTGACTTCAGGCCCACCCCCGGTGCCGGTCCGCGACCGCCCGCCACCGCCGCTGCTCCCCGCACCTTGGTGGAGCTGCCCGGGCTCGAGGCCGAAGGCGCGCTCCATCGCGGCCACCGCATCGAGCCAGGCTGCGTACTGGGCGGCCGACACGGCCTGGTTGGGGTCCTGACCGAAGACGTCGAGCAGCAGCTTCGAAAACAACACCTCGCGACGGAGCTGGTCGTCGTCGATGGCGGGGTCGTCGGTCTCGGGCACCATGGACTCGAACAGGTCGTCGAGTTCCGGGTGCCGGCGCGTGATCTGGCGGACCGACGCCCGGCTGTCGAGCAGCAGCGGTGGCAGCTCGAGGTCGCCGCACAGCTCGGCCATGCGCGCCTCGAAGGGGGCCCGTGTGGACTCGTCGGCCAGAGCCCCCACGAGCGTGCGCCAGAACACGAGGTGGCGACGCCGGGCGCGGGCGGTGTGGGTGGGGGACGCCATGCCTCAGCCCGCTCGGAGGAGCTTGCTCGCGCGCTCCCGCAGGATGTCGAGGGCCGGAGCCTTCACCTTGGCCGCCGCAGCGAGCTGTTCGGGCGGCCCGACCCACTTGGGCTTGCGCCCCGACGTGCGCCCCAGGAGCGGCTGGAAGCCCCACTGCCCGTCCCAGCGCAGCAGCCCCAGCTCGAAGGCCGGCGGCACGTCCCCAAACCCCGACAGCGCGCCGATGCGCACCCGTGGCACCCCCGCCGGACACGCCGCCACGGGAATCGCCAGCTGCACGGGATGGCGGTCGCGGGGTGGAATCGCAGGCAGGTTGCCCGGGAAGTCGAGCGCGAAGGGATCCAGCGGTGCGCCGGGCGCCACCGACGTGAGGTGCAGGTCGCCCGACGGCGCGAGGAAGCCTGCCACCTCCACCGACGATGGGTTGAGACACGCCGCTATCAACACCGGCGCCTGCGCCCCCAGCAGCCCCCACACCTCGGCACCGGCGATGGCATCCACCTTCCAGGCCGACACGTGCGCGCGCACCCACCGACCATCGAGAACACCCCACACCACGCCATGTACGAGGTGGTCGTGGTGGCGCAGCTCACACCCCACCACCGCCAGCGTGCCCGACACCTCCACCGCATCCTGCGCATCGGGAAGGGCCTGCGTGAGCAGCAGGCAGCGGGTCCAGAGGTCCCCCCACCGCCGGGCGGGAATCACCGGCAGCATGGCCGTGGGCGCACTGTCCATCAGCTCATCGGACAGGCCCGTGAGCACCGCCGCCAGCCGCTCGAGCCCCGGTGTGTTCTGCACCCGCTCCACCGTGGCCGCCGCCGGCGCAATCGCCCGCGGCTCCAGCTGTCCGAAGCCACCCAGAGCCAGCTCCACCAGCCAGTCCCGCGCGCCTTCCATCGGCGCCGACACCTCGGGCGACGGAGGCGGCGGGGCATCCGTGACGCACTCGGGAACCGTCAGCCCCAGCCCCGCGGCAGCCTGCTCGGCCAGAGCATCGGCCACAGCGCCCATCAGCGAGGCCCGGGCCACCGCCAGCGACACGAAGTGATGCGCGAGCAGCTCACCTCGGGGCAAGGCCGCCGCTGCATCGGCCACCGCCGGGCCCAGCGGCGTGCCCGAGAAGGCCCCCGCCAGCTCCGTCAGGCCGTCCACCGCAGAGGGGTCGAGGCGCGAGAAGCCGCTCACCAGGGCCGCATCGAAGGACGCGACCAAGGCCAGGGCATCGGACACCCCATCGGGAATCGAAGAAGACCACGACATCGACATCTCCAGGCCGCTCAGCCAGTGAGGAACCACGACAGCTCGGGCAGGGGGGCTTGCCCGGGGGGCAGCTCCACGTACCGGAGGTAGGCGAGAAAGCGCGAGAACACCTCGCTGGCGTCCATCTTCTGCTTGGAGCCCACGATGCGCGCGAGGATGTCGCGGGCCGATGTGCAGGCGTCGGGGTCGGCCAGCTGGAGCCCTCGAGCCACACGCGGCGCGCCGTACTGGGCCACCGCATTGTCCACCAGTGCCTGAAGGTGCTTGCAGGGCCCGCCACGCAGGCCACCGCACGGGCGGTTGTTGTTGGTGGCGCACGAGTAGTCTGTGCTCTTCGCCTCGATGGCCGACACATACACCCGCGTGGCGCTGCTGCCGCTGCTGACCACACCCTGCAGGCGCCCACCGTACAGCTCGACGAACGGTACCTTCTTGAGCTTGCGCCGAGCCGGCACATCACGGGCTTGCACGACCATGCTGGTGGTTGGGTCCACGGCATCCTCCAGTGCGGGAAGCTCCGGACCTGTACTCGGTTGCCCGCCCCTGTGCAGACAAGATCCGGTCACTTTCTGACCTTGACAACACTTCCCCTACGTGTTCAACCGCACCCACCCGCCGCCGGCCCACCCCTCCATTCCGCGCTAGGACCGCCACTCCCCCCTTCTCGACGACACCATGCGCTTCACCCGTGCCCTCCAGCGGCTCCGCGGCACCGCCCACCCAGCCCCCGAGCTGCCCGGCCTCCCCGTCGTGGGCCACGCCGCCGCCTTCCGCGACGACCCCTTCACGCTCCTCGGGCGCGCCGCCCAGCAAGGCCCCGTCGTCCGCGTCAAGCTGCTCGACCGCACGGCCTGGCTCGTCACCGATCCCACCCTCGTCGGGTCCATGCTCGACCACCAGCACACCTGGGTCCGCGGCGAAGGCCTCGCCCCCCTGCTCGGCACCAACGTCCTCACCACCAACGGTCCCGCCTGGTCGACCGCCCGCACGATGGCCCAGCCCTCGTTCCACCCCGCCATGACCGACCACGGCGCCACCACCTTCGCCCGGCACGCAGCCCCACTCCTCGACGCCTGGCCCACCCCCGACAACCCCACCAACCTCGCCCAGAAGCTCGGTCAGCTCTTCGCCTCCGCCGCCCCCCCGATGTTCGGCCTCACGCTCCACGCACACGAAGCCCAGCGCTTCCCCGCCGCCCTCGACACCCTCCAAACCTGGGCCTTCCGGTCCCTCGCCGGCGGCTCGCGTCGCACCTCCGCCGTCCGCGACGCCCAAGCCCTGCTCGACGGCATCCTCGCGCGAAACCTCGCAGCGCCCCCCACCGCCGGCCCCCCCCCCCCCCCCCCGCCCCCTCGCC
>Ga0213833_1000542_pt1 | contig 36616 bp, 25 predicted proteins | sample SWATP21_FD_160575 | JGI IMG/M metagenome (GOLD analysis project Ga0213833, IMG submission 160575) | Coastal seawater microbial communities from Marineland, Florida, United States - SWA TP2 #1 | ecosystem: Environmental > Aquatic > Marine > Coastal | place: USA: Florida | collected 2016-08-14 | reverse complement strand
CGACGCCACCGACTGCGACGACACCGTCTCTGCAGTCCACCCCGGCGCCACCGAGACCTGCAACAGCATCGACGACGACTGCGACGGCACCACCGACGAAGCCTCCGCGGTGGATGCGCTCACCTGGTACGCCGACGACGACGGCGACGGCTTTGGCGACTCTGCATCCACCGCCCTGGCCTGCACCCAGCCCTCGGGCTTCGGCACCGATGCCACCGACTGCGACGACACCGACTCTGCGGTCAACCCGGGCGCCACCGAGACCTGCAACGGCATCGACGACAACTGCGACGGCACGGTGGATGAGGCCTCCGCGGTCGACACGCTCACCTGGTACGCAGACACCGACGGCGACGGCTTCGGCGACCCCGCGTCCACCACCCTGGCTTGCGACCAACCCTCCGGCTTCGGCTCCGACGCCACCGACTGCGACGACACCGACTCTGCAGTCAACCCGGGCGCCACCGAGACCTGCAACGGCATCGACGACGACTGCGACGGCACCACCGACGAAGCCGACGCCGCCGACGCTCTGACCTGGTACGCAGACAGCGACGGCGACAGCTACGGCGACCCGGCCAGCACCACCGACGCCTGCACCCAGCCCTCGGGCTACCTCGCAGACGCCACCGACTGCGACGACACCGACTCTGCAGTCAACCCCGGCGCCTCGGAGTATTGCAACAGCATCGACGACGACTGCGACGGCACCACCGACGAAGCCTCCGCGGTCGACGCGCTCACCTGGTACGCCGACGACGACGGTGATGGCTACGGCGACTCTGCATCCACCACCCTGGCCTGCGACCAGCCCTCGGGCTTCGGCACCGACGCCACCGACTGCGACGACACCGACTCTGCAGTCCACCCGGGCGCCACCGAGACCTGCAACAGCATCGACGACGACTGCGACGGCACCACCGACGAAGCCGACGCCATCGACGCTCTGACCTGGTACGCAGACAGCGACGGCGACAGCTACGGCGACCCCGCCAGCACCACCGACGCCTGCACCCAGCCCTCGGGCTACCTCGCAGACGCCACCGACTGCGACGACACCGACTCTGCAGTCCACCCCGGCGCCTCGGAGACCTGCAACAGCATCGACGACGACTGCGATGGCACCACCGATGAAGACTCGGCGGTGGACGCGCTGACCTGGTTCGCCGACGACGACGGCGATGGCTACGGCGACTCTGCATCCACCACCCTGGCCTGCGCCCAACCCAGCGGCTTCGGCACCGACGCCACCGACTGCGACGACACCGACTCTGCAGTCCACCCCGGCGCCACCGAGCTGTGCAACAGCATCGACGACAACTGCGATGGCACGGTGGATGAGGCCTCGGCCCTCGACGCCCTCACCTGGTACGCCGACAGCGACGGCGACGGCTTCGGGGACTCGGCATCCACCACCCTGTCCTGCGACCAGCCCACAGGCTTCGGCACCGACGCCACCGACTGCGACGACACCGACTCTGCAGTCAACCCGGGGGCGGCCGAGCTGTGCAACAGCATCGACGACGACTGCGACGGCACCACCGACGAAGCCGACGCCATCGACGCGCTGACCTGGTACGCCGACAGCGATGGCGACAGCTATGGCGACGCAACATCCACCTCCAACGCCTGCACCCAGCCCACCGGCTACCTGGCGGATGCCACCGACTGTGACGACACCGACTCTGCAGTCCACCCCGGTGCCTCCGAGACCTGCAACAGCATCGACGACAACTGCGACGGCACGGTGGATGAAGACTCGGCCGTGGACGCCCTCACCTGGTACGCCGACAGCGATGGCGACAGCTACGGCGACGCTGCCTCCACCACCCTGGCCTGCGACCAGCCCATCGGCTTCGGCACCGATGCAACCGACTGCGACGACACCGACTCTGCGGTGTACCCGGGCGCCACCGAGCTGTGCAACAGCATCGACGACAACTGCGATGGCACGGTGGATGAGGCCTCGGCCGTCGACGCCCTCACCTGGTACGCCGACAGCGACGGAGACGGCTTCGGCGACTCGGCATCCACCACCCTGGCCTGCGACCAGCCCACGGGCTTCGGCACCGATGCCACCGACTGCGACGACACCGACTCGGCAGTCCACCCGGGCGCTACCGAGCTGTGCAACAGCATCGACGACGACTGCGACGGCACCACCGACGAGCCCGACGCCGCCGACGCACTCACCTGGTACGCCGACGACGATGGCGATGGCTACGGCGACCTGGCGTCCACCACATTGGCCTGCACCCAACCCACGGGCTTCGGCACCGACGACACCGACTGCGACGACACCGACTCTGCAGTCCACCCGGGCGCCACCGAGCTGTGCAACAGCATCGACGACAACTGCGATGGCACCGTCGATGAGGCCACGGCCACCGACGCCGTCGACTGGTACGCCGACACCGACGGCGACGGCTATGGCGACGCTGCCACCACCGAGCGCGCCTGCGCCCAACCCAGCGGCTACGAGACCGACGCCACCGACTGCGACGACTCCGACTCTGCAGTCCACCCGGGCGCCGACGAATATTGCAACAGCATCGACGACAACTGCGATGGCACCGTGGATGAGGCCACCGCCCTCGACGTGCTCACCTGGTACGCCGACACCGACGGCGACAGCTACGGCGACTCTGCATCCACCACCGAAGCCTGCGACCAGCCCTCAGGCTACCTGTCCGACGACACCGACTGCGACGACACGAGCGCCAGTGTGAACCCGGGCGCCGACGAATACTGCAACAGCATCGACGACAACTGCGACGGAACGGTGGATGAAGACTCGTCGGTGGACGCGCTCACCTGGTACGCCGACAGCGACGGCGATGCCTTCGGCGATGCGCTGGTGACCTACGCCGCGTGTGCCCAGCCCTCCGGCTACGAGTCCGACAACACCGACTGCGACGACACCGACGCCACCATCTACCCGGGCGCATCCGAGACCGCCTACGACGGCGTGGACAACGACTGCGACGGCCTCGACGCCCCCGACGACGACCTGGACGGCTTCGAGACCGCCTGGAACGACGGCGACGACTGCGACGACTCCGACCCCATGTCCTACCCGGGCGCGGTGGAGCTCGCCGACGGCATCGACAACGACTGCGACGGCATCGTGGACGAAGACACCGAGTACGCCGACATGGACGGCGACGGCTTCGCGCCGGCGGGCGGCGACTGCGACGACACGTCCAGCCTCGTGCACCCCGCAGCCACCGAGACCGCCGACGGCGTGGACGAAGACTGCGACGGCACCATCGACGAGGGCACCGAGGTCTACGACGACGATGGCGACGGCCTGTCCGAGGTCGACGGCGACTGCGACGACGCCGAAGCCACCACCAGTCCCCTCGAGGCCGAAGTGGACGGCGACGGCGTAGACAACGACTGCGACGGCATCATCGACGACGGTCGCTTCGACAACGACGTGGACGGCGTGCTGGCCAGTGCCGGCGACTGCGACGACGACGACCCCTCGGTCTACCCGGACGCCCCCGAGCTGGCCGACGGCCTCGACAACGACTGCGACGGCATCATCGACGAGGGCACCGAGCTGTACGACGACGACGGCGACGGCGTCACGGAAGCGGAGGGCGACTGCGACGACACGTCTGCCGACACGCTGCCCGGCGCACCCGAAGCGGTCGACGGACGCGACAACAACTGCGACGGCCGGGTGGACGAAGGCACCGAGGTCTACGACGACGACGGCGACGGCTGGAGCGAGGTGGACGGCGACTGCGACGACACCGACGCCGAGCTGTGGCCCGGTGCCGAAGAGGCCGCCGACGGCATCGACAACAACTGCAACGACCTCATCGACGAATACACCGCCGACGTGGACACCGACGGCGACGGCTACACCCCGGCAGAGGGCGACTGCGACGACACCGACGGCTGGGCCTCTCCCGATGGCGTGGAGGTCTGCGATGGCATCGACAACAACTGCGATGGGGTGGTCGACGAGCACCTGGAATGTGGCGGAGACCCCCTCGCCGAAGACACCGGTGGCGACACCAGCAAGGGCCACGGCGGGTGCAGCACCGCGGGCGGAAGTGGGGGCTACGGCTGGCTCGCCCTGGGGGCACTGGGTGTGCTCGCGGCGCGCCGGCGTCGCTGGGCTGGCCTGGCCCTCGCGACCACCACTGCGGCGTGTGGCGGCGTAGAAAACAAGGTGAGCCTGCACCGCTCGGAGCTGGAGGCCGACCCGGTCGTCGACCTCGCCGAGGTGGGCGTGGGCGAGACGGTGGTGGCGGAGCTCAACCTGTACGCCGTGGGCACGGGCGATGTGGAGCTGGACACCATCGAGAGCGACCACCCGGCGTTCGTGGCCGAGGGCTGGCCCGACCTTCTGGAAGAGGGCGAGATGGCCACGGTGCAGGTGGTCTACAGCCCGGACGTGGCTGCGTGGGATGCCGCCACCCTCACCATCAAGGGCGACATGGCTGATGGCGACGTCACTTCCGTGGTGCGGGCCCGGGCGGGCCTCCGCGGGCTGACGGCACTGCCTGGCCGCCTCGACTACGGCCCGGTCGCGGGGGGCGCGTCGCTGGACCGCATGGTCGACATCGGCAACCACGGCGACCTGCCCGACACCTTGGTGGCTGCCACGGTCAGCTCCCCGGACTTCGAGGTCACCGGGCTCGACGGCACCGTCCTCCACGCGGGCGAACACCAGGCCTTGTGGGTGACGGTCACGCCCTCCACCGAAGACGCTGTGTCGGCCACCCTCGTCCTCGAGTTCGAGCACGCGCCGCCCATCGAGGTTCCGCTGGGGGTCAACGACTGCGAGGCGGGTCCGGCAGCGGCCTACGACCAGGACGGCGATGGCGTGGCTTCCTGCGCCGGAGACTGCGACGACACGGACCCCGCCGTGGGCCCAGGCGCAGCAGAAGTGGCCAACGGTGTGGACGACAACTGCGACGGCACCGTAGACGAGCACACCACCGGCCACGACGACGACGGCGACGGCTGGTCCGAGGCCGACGGCGACTGCGATGACGCGAACCCCGAGACGTCCCCGGATGCCGAGGAGGTGTACGGCGACGGCATCGACAACGACTGCGATGACGTGGTGGACGACGGAACGGTGGACCCGGATGGAGACGGCTTCGCAGCGACCGGCGGCGACTGTGCCCCCGAAGACGCGGCCATCCACCCGGGCGCCACCGAGGTCGAGAACGGTGTCGACGACGACTGCGACGGCATCATCGACGAGGGCACCTCTGCCTACGACGACGATGGCGACGGCTACTCCGAGTCGGCCGGCGACTGCAACGACCACGAAGCGACCACCTACCCGGGCGCCACCGAGCTCGAAGACCGCATCGACAACGACTGCGACGGGGCCATCGACGAGGGCACCACCTGGGCCGACGACGACGGCGATGGCTGGACCGAGGCAGCGGGCGACTGCGACGATGCCGACAGCACGGTGTTTCCGGCGGCGCAGGAGGTCACGGGCGACGGCATCGACAACAACTGTGACGGCACCACGCTCTAGATTTTCGGTGCGTAGGTAACGCACCGAAAATCTATCCTCGTCTTTGCGGGGGCAAGCCCCCGCGCCGCGCATCAAGATGCGCTCCCCCACGGCATCATCGCTGCGCGCTGCTGCCGCCGTCCGACCCGGTGGGCCGGCCGGGATGACCGCGTCGGCGTTTCCGCCGCGGTCATCTCGATTTTCGGTGCGTGGGAAACGCACCGAAAATCTATCCTTGTCTTTGCGGGGGCAAGCCCCCGCGCCGCGCATCAAGATGCGCTCCCCCACGGCATCATCGCTGCACGCTGCTGCCGCCGTCCGACCCGGTGGGCCGTCCGGGATGACCGCGTCGGCGTTTCCGCCCACTCTCGGCAGCTCAGCTCAGGCTCAGCTCAGGTCCAGCTCAGGTTTCGGAGGCCTATGGGCCCGGCGCAACCACACCTGCTGGAGCCCGAAATGCCCAAGCCCTTCGAACAAGAAACTCGCTACAACATCATCTCGAGCATGGAGGCGGTCGTCAGCCTGGCGATGCAGGTCGACGCGGGCCTGCTGTCGGCGGTGAAGGGTGCCTATGTGGGCATCACCGGCATGGCCGAGCTCGCCGCGGAGGCGCCCTACTGCGACGACCCCCTGCTGCACGACCTCTTCGAAGAGATCTGGGACGAAGAAGACGACGGCAGCGACGACCCGGCCGAGAGCTACGATGCCACAGTCGCCAGCCTGAAGCGCCACCACGCGCGCATCGCCGAGGAGCTGGGCGGCCAGAGTGCCGCGAACTTCCGCAGCTTCACCCTCGAGCTGGCCCGACGCACCGTGAACGCGGCCGGGGGCGGGCTGCTGGGCCTGTCGAGCGACACGTCCGCCAAGGAGCAGGCCTGGCTGGAGCGCTTCGCCTCCGACTTCTCCTGAGCCAGGCCCTCCACCCGCGCGCGGAGCGTGTCCCGATGCCCCCTTTCACCCACGTCGAGCGGTACATCGTGTACCGCGCCGCCCTGTGGGCTTCGATGCTGCCCGGCCAGGCCGACGGTGCCCACTTCTTCGCCCGCACCAAGAGCTTTCTGGTCGGGTTGCGGGCGTTCAAGACCCTCGCCAACGAGCCACCATACAGCGAAGACAGCCTGCTGCACGACATCTTGTCGACGGACTACAGAGACTTGGAGGTGCCGGAGAACGTCCGGTTCGAGCAGACCGAAGGAGCGGAGGAGACCTACGAGCAGCTGCTCCAGATGCTCCGCGAAGCCCGGCAGCTCCTGGTGGACAAGGCCGGACCCGAGACAGCCGACCTGTACAGTCGTCTCGTGGTCGAGGTGGCCCGCCGCAACATGAACGCCAGCGGCGGCGGCCTCCTCGGGATGTCCGAGCACCTGTCGGAGGTGGAGAAGGCGTTGCTGGCCCACATCACCGATGTCATGGCGCCAGGTGATAGCCCCGAGGAGTGCGCTTGATGTCGGCGCCCAGGCGGCGGGCCTGGGAAATGAGGGTGTACAGACGCGTGCGGGCCGACTGCGGGCGCATTCGCTCTCCAGCCCACACCCGGTCGATGAGCTGGCTGGCCGACAGGGGAGTGGCGCTGTCTTGGAGGGCACGGAGGAGCCGGTACATTCGGGGCCGCTGCTGGGCGAGCACGGTCAGGTCGCCGGTCCGGACCGCATCGGGGGCCGGGCAGTCCGCCACCAGCCCTTCGAGGACTTGCGAGACCATCCGCAGGCTCACCTCCACGTGCACCATCCCCGGCTGTCCCGGCGCACCGAGCAGCATCTGCCGCACATCGTCGACCCGGCGCCGAGTGGGCGTGGACAAGGGCACCCCCGTCCGCGCGGCCAGCACCGCCACGCCAATGGCCCACAGTGCAGCCGAGAACGCACCGGCCAGGTCGGTGCGGGAGGGCGAGGTGGAGGCCCCGACCGCGACAAAGGGGGCCCAGTCGGGGTCTTCGTGCAGGAGCAGATCCCAGAGGGCACAGACCGCACGGAGCGCGTGGGCGGGGTCGTCTGGACTGTCGGCCGGGAGGGTGTCGACCAGCTGCTGCAGCCAGGTGGGGTCGTGGACGGGGACGTCGACCAGAGGGCTGTAGCGCAAGGGGCCGCCCCGCCAGGACACCAGCTCACCGGTGGACAGGGCCAGCATCACGGCCATCAGAGGCAGAAAGCCGCGCAGCAGCTCTGCGAGACTGCCGGCTGCGAGGTCGGCAACTGCGAGGAGGGCGGGCAGGGCCCGGGCGGGCTTGTCTTGGAGCAGGGCGAGGTTGAAGCGCTGCAGGTGCACGCGGACGGAGAGAAATGGTGGTGGCGGCACCCGGCGGGTGAGGTCTTGCTCGCAGCTGCGGACCGCGGCCTCGGCTTCATCCAGGCGAAGGGCACAGAGGAGCAGGTTGGCCCGGGCGATGGTGAGCTCGATGCGGCTGGTGTGGTCGGGGGCGAGCAGCGTCTCGGCATCGGCGAGGAGGTCGATGGCTTCCGCACAGAGGCCTTGATGGGACAGCACCGTGGCGATGGTGTAGAGACGGTCGGCGGCAGTGCCGGGGGTGTCGTCTGCGGGGTCGAGCGAGCGGAGGTGCCGGAGGGCCTCCTTGCGTTCAGACAATGTGGGGGCCCACATGGCGAGCAGGGTGTGGGCCCGGCGGGCCGTGGCAGTCGTGGCCGGGGTGCCATCGAGCAGCGTGAGGGCACGGCGCGTGTCGCAGAGCGCGGCGCCTGTGTGGGCGTGCACCATGCTCGTGGCCCGTCCGACCAACGCCAGGGCGCGGAGGGCGGGCTGGTGGGTGTCTTCGGTGAGCAGGACGGCTTCATCGACCACTGCCTGCAGCTCTGCCTCGCCACCGCCTTGCCGAAGCTGTTCGGCCCGCACCACGAGCAGAGGCACCCGCAGGTGGATGGGCAACGGACCGCCTGCGAGCAGGTCCTCTGTCACCTGGAGGTGCAGAGACAGGGTGGTGTCATCCCGGTCGGTGGTCCACGCCACGATGGCACTGGCTGCACGCAGCGCGAGCGGCACGGTGGGGTCGGAGAGGGCGGCGATGATGGGCTGCTGGTGGGTGGTCCACCACGCCTTCGCGCCGTGTCTGCCAGCCGGGGTGCCACGTTCCGCGAACCACCGGGCACCCCGATGCATCAGCGCGTGCGCCCCGTGGGGCGGACGGACAGCTGGTGGGTGGTGGGAGTCGTTCATCGGCAGTCTGACGTTGCAATCATCGGTCGCCCGCCAGCGCGAGCCGGCGGGTGTGCTTCAGGAGGGCGTGGAGACCTGCGCAAGGTCGGCGGCCAGCGTGGCTTCCAGCTTGCCGGAGGGCAGCTGAGGAGCGGCATCCAGCCCGGGGTCGGTCTCGAGCGCGCCCTTGAATTCCCCCGTGACAATGCTGATGCCCTCTCGACGCAGCACCCGGTGGATGGACTGTAGCACGAGGTTCTCCTGAGTGTTCTTCAGGAGCCGGTCGGTGCAGTCGAACACGATGCCGAACGTCATGCCGTGTCGGTCCACCTCGATGAACTTCACCCAGTTCATGCCCAGCTTGTCGCGGCCGTCGACGGCGGGAGTCTGGTCGATGGCCTCGGTGAGGAGGCGGACAATCTTCTCGGGGTCGTGGTGCGGGTGGAACGACAGCTTCTGGAAGATGAAGTACCCCACGCCAAACTCGTCGATGTGTTGGTCCCAGTTCAGCACTTGCGCCGAGGCCACGGTGTCGTTGGGAATGTGCAGAGTGGCATTGGCGAAGGTCTGGATCCGCGTGGTGCGCCAGGTGATGTCGATGACCTTGCCGGTCTCCCCGTTGACCGTGATCCACTGGCCCACGCGAAACGGCTGGTCGAGGACGATGGACAGGCCACTGATGATGTTGGAGAGCGTCTTCTGGGCCGCGAGAGCGATGGCCAGGCCGCCGATGCCGAGCCCGGCGATGAGCGAGTAGACGTCGAAGCCCGCGTTGTCGAGGGCCATGAGGCCGCCGAGCAGCCACACCACGAAGGTGACCACCCGGCCGACGGGCGGCACCATCTTGGGGTCGATGCCGAGGTCGTGGTCGTGGATGTACCGGACAGAAAACTCGAGCAGCCAAAGGCGCAGCAGGCGTCCGAGCAGGACCGTGGCCGCCACAATGACCAACACCCCGAAGCCCCGCTCCACGGCTCGATCCAAGGGAACGGACAAGGTGAGGGCGTGAAGACCGAAGCGCACACCCGTGATGGCGAACAAGAACCCGAGCGGCCGGCGCAGGTCGTCGATGAGCTTCTGACCCACACCGGCGTTCGACTGCTTGGTGGCCGCCCGCACGGCACGTTCCAGTGGCCACCGCAGCGGGCGAAGTGCCAGGAAGGTGACCACCGTGATGGCAATGGCGAGCAACCACTGCTGCCATGTGTTGCCGAGCAGCATCCAGGTTCCGTCGGTCATCCCAATCATGCGTCGCCTCCTCGTGATGGACCCCGGAACCCTACTTCAGGTGGCGCGAATGGGGGGGAAGCCGCCTCGAACCCGGTCGGCAGCGAGCTCCCCGCCAGGATAATCGCTCAGGGAGTGCTGCAGCCAGATTCCGTGCAGTCCATGTCCACGCCGTCATCCAGGTTGTAGACCTCCCACGTGGCCGTCCCGGTCCCGGCGAGGATGAGGTCGTCGGGCGTGTTGTCGTGGCTGCTGCCGTCGGTTCCCCAGTTCACACCCGTCATGCCCACCACGGGGTTCTCGCCGCTGGACTGGTAGGCGTCGATGAGCAGGCCGCCGGCGTAGCTCGTGCCGTGGTTGCCGTAGAAGTCGGCGTTGTCGATGGAGACCGCCACGTCGCCGTAGACCTGCATCCCGCCGCCGTACTTGCCCTCGTTGTCGTAGAAGCCGATGTTGTCGAAGTCGACCACCAGGGGCTTGCCCGTGTAGGCAGCCACGTCGATGCCGCCACCGGTGCCGTCTTCACACTCGTTCTCGCGGATGTCGGCGGTGTTGATGGTGAGGGTGTGGGTGGCCGACGCGATGGACGACGAGTCGAAGCGGATGCCACCGCCCTCGTCAAAGGCGTAGTTTCCGAGGACCTCGACGGTGTGGAGGGACAGGTCGCAGTCGCTGGCGTCGATGCCACCGCCGGTGCCCGAGACCGTGTTGTACCGGACCGACAGGTTGTCGAGCAGCACCGTGTTGCCGTCGCACATCAGGCCGCCGCCGTAGCTGGCCGAGCCGTTCTGGAGGTTCACGCCCGAGATGTGGATGGTCGTGCCGCCGGTGTAGGCCGCCACCACCCGACCCGAGCCGCCGGCGTCGAGGGTGGTGGTCCAGGGGTCGTCGGTGGTGATGGAGACGTCGTGCTTGAGGTCGAGCTGGGCGTAGTAGGTGCCGCTGCAGAACAGCAGCCCGCCGTCTTCCGCCGAGGTCCAGGAGCTGGGGGCGGCGCTGGTGCCCGAGAAGTCAGCGGTGAGGTCGGTCTGCACACCGGCGGTGTCGGTCCAGATGACATCCCCCGCGGCGGCACCGTCGCAGTTCAGGTCGGGGTCGCCACAGGTCTCAATGGCGCCGGGGTGGATGGTCGGGTCGGCGTCGTCGCAGTCGACGCTGGCCGCGTAGCCGTCGCCATCGGCATCCGGGTCGGTCTCGCCTTCGCCTTCGCCTTCGCCTTCGCCTTCGCCTTCACCTTCACCTTCGCCTTCGCCTTCGCCTTCGCCGCTGTCGTCGTCGGTTGTGGCCGTGCTGCCGGTGTCTCCACCGTCCTCCTTGTCGACCTCGAGGTCGCAGCCGGTGGTGAGGAAGAGGAGGGCGGACAGGCCGAGGAGGGTACGTGCGGACATGGGGTCTCCCGTTGCGCTGTGTCGGGGACAGCACATTGCGGTTGGGTTGGGTTGCCGTCCGGGGAGGACGGTGCCGGGCGGGGTTGGTTCCCGCTTCCGACACAATCCATCTACGCTGGCCCCCCTGGCGCGTCCGTTACCGACGATAACCGGGGGTTACCGCGCGCCAGCTGTCGACGGAGGCTGCCCTGGTCGTTTGGGCCGCGCCACCTCGTTAGGTTCGACGCAACGGGCGAGCCCTTGCGTTCCCTCGCCTCCGGGGCACCGATGCTCGTCACCTTCCTCCTCCTCGTTGCTGCAGTCATCCACCTGCTTCCGGTGGTGGGGGTGGTGTCCGCAGCCCGGGTCGAGGCGCTCTATGGCGTGTCGGTCGACTCCCCCGACATGGCCGTGCTCCTGCGCCATCGGGCCGTCCTGTTCGGGCTGCTCGGCGCGGCGCTCGTGGCCGCTGCATTCGTCCCCCAGCTGCGGCCCCCCGTCATCGGAGGTGGGCTCATGAGCATGGTGTCGTTCGTGGTGTTGTGCCTCCACGAGGGCACCGGCCGGACCGGCCCTCTGCGCAAGGTGGTGGTGGCCGACGTGGTGGCCATTGTCGCAACGGTTGGCGCGGGTGTGTTGGAGATGTCGGGCCCAACTGGCGCGTAGGCGTCGGGGATGAAGCACCCACTCGGTCGTCGCCGTCTCCGCATCAGCCCCGAGAACTGTTGGGAATCGGCGCGAGCAGGGCTTCCAGCAGGGCTTCGGCCGGGGTGAGCCAGGGGTGGAGGACCTGGACCCTCGGTACATCCTGCATCTGGATGTGGGCGAGGAACGAGGGCGGAGGGGCCCCATCGAGAGAGATGACCTGGAGGGGCTTTTCGAGAGCAATGGCGGCTCCGGCCTCGAAGGCACACCAGGTCGACTGGCGCGCGGCGGGCGAGAGCACCAGCACGAAGCGGTCGCAAGCGCGGAGGGCGGAGAGGATTTCGTCCCACCAGCGGGAGCCGCCCGGGATGGAATCACCGCAGGAAAACACCTCGAGGCCGAGGGCTCGGAGGGCCTCGATGGCGGGCTGGAGCCGGTGTTCATCGGCGGTGGCGTGGCTGAGGAACACGCGCACGACGCCACTCGGAAGGGGGACAGCCCGGTGGAGTGCACCGCTGAGGTTTCGCCACAGCAGGGTGGGTTGGTCGGCCTCGGCGACCGGGACGATGGCGGCCCCGGGGAAGGCGCCACCGAGGAGGAGGGGGTCGGCGCCGACGGCGAGCACGCGGGTGGTCTCGGCGTCGACACGCTGCAAGGCCGGTCGGAGGTGATGGTGGTCGGTGCCGTCGGTGACCACGACCAATGCCTCGGTGCGGATGGGGCCGCGGAGCTGATGCAAGGCGCTGGCCCGATGGGCGTGGGCGAGGCGCTCGACGACGCTGTGGTAGGCCGGCCCGCTCGCGAAGACCTGTGGATGGCTCACGGTGCGGGTTCGTGTGCAGGTCCAGCCCTCGACAGCGTGGGCGCCATCGCACAATGGGAAGGAGGATGCTCGACCACAGATGCAGCGACGTCCGGACATGAGGGCTCCAGGCAGAAGCACGTATCGGGGTGGTCTCCGTGACGTCGAGAGAGGCGGTCAGGGGCGTCCTGCCCATCCGGATGGTCTCACCCGCCGCCGTGGATTGCGCTCCGGGGCACCGCAGGGGCGTCAGCAGTGTTCACCCGCCACCCGGCCCACTCGCGATAGGGGTCCGGACCGCCGCCCCCGAGGTCCCGCATGTCCACCTTCTCCGAGCTCCAGCTCCTCTCCACGCTCGTCGCCAGCCTCGATGCACAAGGCATCACCCAGCCCACGCAGATCCAGCGCCAGACCATCCCGCTGCTGCTGCGGGGCGAGTCCGTGCTGGGAGTGTCCCAGACGGGCAGCGGCAAGACCCTCGCCTACGCGCTGCCCTTGCTGCACACCATCAAAGAGCTGGAGCTGGCTGGAGACCGCGTCACCGAGGCCGGTCGCCCTCGAGGGCTGGTGCTCGTCCCCGGTCGTGAGCTCGGCGAGCAGGTGGCCAAGGTCTTCAAGGGGCTCACCCACCAGACACGGGTGCGGGTGCGGGTCGCGGTGGGCGGCACGGCAAAGCGGGTCTCTCGCCGGTCTGTTGGCGGTCCCTTCGAGATTCTGGTCGCCTCTCCCGGACGCCTGCTGCACCTGATGGGCCGGGGAGACGTGGCGCTCGACGACGTCCGCAGCGTGGTCTTCGACGAAGCCGACCAGGTGGTGGACCCCGGCTTCCTCCCCGTCGCCCACCAGATCCTCGACGCATGCTCCCACCGTGTCCAGGCCATGCTCTTCTCCGCTACCCTGCCGGACTCACTGCGCGGCGTCATCCACCAGCTCCTGCCCACCCCACCCGTGGTCGTGCGTACCGAGGGCAGTGGTCGCCTCGTCTCTGCACTCCAGACCGAAAACCGCCGGGTGGTCGACGGCGAGCGCTTCCCCCTGCTCCGCACCATCCTCGCGGAGGCCCCCGACGCCGGCACACTTCTGTTTGCCAACACACGAGACCAATGTGACCGAATCGCGACCTGGCTGGGTCGGCTGGGGGTTGACTATGTGCTGTACCGCGGCGAGATGGACCGCATCGAGCGCCGTCGCAACCTGGCGGCATTCCGCAATGCGGAGGTCAATGTGTTGCTCACCACCGACCTCGGGGGCCGCGGCCTCGACATCGCGCGGGTCGACCGTGTCATCAATGTGCACCTGCCCCGCGACATCGAAAACTACGTACACCGGGCCGGTCGTACGGCACGGGCCGGGCGCACCGGGAAGGTCATCAACATGGTGACCCAACGCGACCGACGCCTGATGGAAGCCGTCTCTGCACTGGAGGCCTGAGCCACACCGACCCCGTGCGGAAGTAGACAGACGGGGACGGCGCGGCTGTCTGCGGGGGCACGGTTGCGAAGTTCGAAAAAGCGCTTTCGGGTGCTCGGGACCGGCGGGTCTGACCAGGACACGGAGCGTCTCATGTTGCGATCTCGAGGACTGGATACCCGAAAGCACCTCACTCTTGTCGTCGCGGCAGCTGCGTGGGCGTGTGGGACAGCGGACGTCGCCTCGTCCGAGAAGCACGCCGGGTCGGCCCCACCCACAACGGTGCCAGCGGACAGCGGCATCGCCCTGGACAGCGGTGCCGTCGACGACAACGAACCCGCGCCACCGGAGCCGAACGGCGTGGGCGAGCTCGGCACCCCGAGCGACGCCGGCGACCTGCCCGAAGGCACGCCGTGTGAGGAATTCTCGCACGTCCAGCACCTCCCCTGGGATGAGCGCCCGTCCGCCTGTCCCACAGGAGACTGGTGCATGAAGAAAGACGACGGCCCCTACGAAGGCGCGTCCACCTGGTACGGGCATCCCGGCGCGAGTCGCTTCATGACCATCACGTGCAAGATTGGGAATCGCTGCCTGCGCTTCGTCGGCATGAACAACTGCCACTACGACCTGTACGACCCGGACACCAACGTCACGATCGAACCTGCAGACTCGGTGGCGTGGGCTCGGAAAGACGGCCACAGCTACTCGAACTTCCGCGTGCGGCTCCCGGGTTCGGACACCATCTACAACTTCATGTCTCGTACCGTCGAGGCCCGCGACGATCCGCGGGAAGCCATGTATTGCCCGTCTGACGTCTATTCTCCCGAGGGCGTCGAGCCCGTCGACTTCGACCCCAACCAAGGAGACCAAACCAAGGGGTGCGGCGCCGAGGGCAGCCTGCTGTACATGTTCGGCGACGACCGGGGACCGATTCCCTACGATACGAACGAACGCAACGCGTACGACTGGACGTACCAGCAAGACGGCGAAGAGTAGTCGACACGCAACGGTGGGCGCGAAGACGTCCCGGCATCATCCGATAAATATTCCACCACTGGAATATTGCAGCGCCATCCTATATGCTGGCCACCCCACTCGGAGACCCGATGCCATCGCTCCCCACCTGGTTGTGGCCCACCCTGGGCGCGCTCATCGTGCTGGCCGTCGCAGCCTTCGCAGCCTGGCGCACCTTCACGGGCCCCATGTTTCGCCCAGGCTCAGTAGCAACACGGCCCGACCTCGACCCCGTGCCCGGCCCGGTCGACGCACCGTGGCAAGTCCAGCCCCACGTCACGCTCGCCCACATCAGCGCGGGCTCCGGTCCGCCCTTGTTGGTGGTCCACGGCGGGCCCGGCATCGCCCCCACTCGGCTCGCCCCCGGCCTCGAGGCCCTCACCAACGCCTTCTCGGTGCACGCCTTCCACCAGCGTGGGTGCGGCGACTCGTCTCGCCTGTACAACGGCGCCACGACCGACAACACATACGCCAACATCCAAGCGCTCGAGTCGACGCTCGGCGTAGGCGCCCAGCTCGCCGACATCGAGCGCATCCGACGCCTCCTCGGCGAGGAACGCCTGCTGCTGGTCGGGCACTCCTACGGGGCACTGCTCGCGGCACTGTACGCGGCTGAGTTCCCCGACCACGTGGCTGCGCTCGTGTTGGTGGCACCCGCCGACATGCTGCTGTTCCCTTCCCCGCACGGCGGCCTGTTCGACCAGATGCGTGCGGCGCTGCCCGCCGACCAACACGCTGCATTCGACGCCTGGAAGGCCGACTACCTCGACCTCTCCGGTGTGTTCGCCAAGACCACCGCCGACCTCCAGGCGCTCGACACCCGGTTCATCGAGCTCTACCAGGCCGCCGCCGGCCCCCTGGACGCTGTCCCCGACCCCGGCCACCTCGGCGTGTGGCACGCCCGCGCCCAATACTTCAGCGGCGGAATGCGACACGACTGGCGGCCGGCCCTTGCACGCATCCAAGCCCGCACCCTGGTCATCCACGGCAGCCAGGACCTCCAGCCCGAGGATGTGGCCCGAATGTACACCCACGCTATCCCCGACTCCCACCTCGAGACCATCGACGGCGCGGGCCATGTGCCCTGGTCGAGCCACCCCGATGCATTCGACAGGCTGGTGCGTGCATTCCTGCGGGCACGGTAAGGGGTGGGCCCCGGAGGACCGTTGGCACCACGCGCCACCAGCCTGATCGACGCGATGCTGCTGCTCCTGTTGGCCGAACAGCCCGGCACCAGCGGCTACACGCTCGACGCCCTGGTGGAGCAGCGAGGCTACCGGGCGTGGGCCGGCATCGGCAGCTCGTCCATCTACGCGCGCTTGCGCAAGCTCGAACAGCGCGGCTGGGCCACCTCTCGGCCAGGCACCGAAAAGCGTGGCCGGGGGCCGATTCCCCGCTTGTTCACGCTCACCCACGACGGCGGACGGGAAGCCCTGTCGTTCATCCGCACGGGGCTGTCCACCACCCGCGAGCACGACCCCCGCTTCAACCTGGCCCTGAGCGGCATGGAGCTGGTGGGCCATGCCGAGGTGATGCGTTGCCTGCAGGCACGCCGGCGCTTCCTCCAGGCTGAGCACGCGCGCGTCTCTACACTGAGCACACTCCCCCACAACCACAGCCGGCCCGCACAGCTGCTCTTCTCCCGCTCGCTCCACGCCATCGCCGCCGAGCTGTCCTGGCTCGAGACCGTGCAGCTCACCGAGTCCCCCCGCACCCACAGCATCTTGCGCGGCGGCCAGCGCTGCGTGTGGGAGGTCGAGCGCCTCTGGAAGGAAGCCGACCACCTCGCGCCCTTCGACTGTCCGCTCACCGAGTTCTCCACTCTGTGGGACCTCGACATCTGGTACGGCGACCGCAACACACCCACCGTGGGCAGCGTGCTCGAACACCTCGCCCGCATCGAAGCCGCCGACCTCGCCCACCCCATCATCCTGTCCGACACCGGGGTGGTGATGGATGGCATCCACCGACTCTGCAAAGCACGACTGCAGGGCCACACCACCATCCGGGCGGTGCGTTTCCCGGTCACCCCCCAGCCCCACCACCAGGAACCCTGGCCCCGAGAATAGCGCGCCCATCCCCCTCCCCAGCGGCGTGGGCGACCCGGCATAGATTGGTGACAGATTCCGCGAGACGCGGGCCGACGTAGGGCGTGCATGGCGACGGAACGACTCCGTCCACCATCCCTCTGTGTGCCTCTACGGCACGGGAGCTGCCATGCGCCTGTCGACCACCCCACGCACGTCCCTTCGTCTCCTCGCCTTCTTCGGGCTGGTCGGCTGCGAGCAGGGAGCCATCAAAGACACCGCGTCGCCCTTCGGTGTGGAGGCGTGCGACGGAGTCGACAACGACGCCGACGGACAGGTGGACGAGGGCTTCCCCGACGCCGACAGCGACGGCATGGCCGACTGCGTGGACGAAGAGGTGTGCGACGGAATCGACAACGACGGCGACGGGGAGGTGGACGAGGGCTTCGAGCACTATGGAGACGTCGACGGAGACGGCATTGTCGACTGTGGTGGGGTCGAGGTCTGCAACGGCCTCGACGACGATGGGAACGGCCTGGTGGACGACGGCCCCGACTCCGATGGAGACGGCACCCCCGACATCTGCGAGCTCGACGTCTGCGACTGTGTGGACAACGACGGCGACGGCATCTTGGAGGAAAACTGCGAGCAGCAGCTCCAGATCACCGTGACGGCAGACAACCAGGGCGACTACTTCGTGGACGGAGTGTGGGTGGGCGAGACCGACGACTGGGAGCAGCCCCGGGTCTTCACCGCCACCGTGACCGGCAATGTGCACCATGTGGCCGCCAACACAGTCGACACCACGAGCCCGTTCGGCGGCTTCCTGGGGTCGGTGAAGCTCGACGGCCAGCTCCGAACCACCACCGGTGACGGCTCCTGGCTGGGGGCACGCGGCGCCCCACCCGTCGGAACCGCCTGGACCACCTCCACCACCGGCCTCTCCGCGGCGGGAGGCACAGACTGCATCTGGACCGGCCTGAACGCGTTCTCGGGCACCGGGGCCCGCTGGGTGTGGATGGATGACTGCCACACCGCACTGCGGGAGACCGACGAGGGAGACCGGGCCTACTTCGTGCGGGAGGTCGAGACATGCGCCGTGGAGGAGGTGTGCGACGGTCGCGACAACGACGGCGACGGAGAGGTCGACGAGACCTTTGCCGACAGCGACGGAGACAGCATCGCGGACTGCGTGGACAAGGAGGAGTGCGACTGTGTCGACAACGACGGGGACGGGCTGATCGACGAGGACTGCACCTACGAGCTCGAGGTGCTGTGGACGGGGGACGACGTGGCCGAGCTGACCATCGATGGCCAGCCGGTGGGGGTCAACAACGACTGGGCCCACGTCACGTCCACCGTGGTCGCCATCAGTGGCGGCGTGCACCACATCGCCGCCGAGGTGTCCGACCTCGATGGCGGCACCCGGGGCTTCCGCTCGGCCATCTTTGTCAACGGCCTGCTGGCCATGTCGACCGGGAACGGCCGCTGGCACGGTGCTTCGGGCGTACCCTCCGACCCTGACTGGGCCACCACCACCGCTGGTCTCCAGCCGGACACACCCGCGGACTGCACCTGGCCCCTCTCACCGCAGCTCGCCGGCATCAGCTCGGACTGGGTGTGGGACGGCGCATGCGAAGGCGAACGAGCCAACCGAGCGGCCTACTACGTGGCCGAGCTGTTGGTCTGCCCCGACCTGGAGGTGTGCGACGGCATCGACAATGACGGCGACGGAGACGTGGACGAGGACTTCCCCGACACCGACGACGACGGCATCGCAGACTGCGTGGACACCGAGGAGTGCGACGGCCTCGACAACGACGGCGACGGCGACGTGGACCCGGGCTGCTGGGGCGCCTGTCCGGTGCCCACGCAAATCCTGGAGTGCGAGGTCAACATGTCGGACGGCAGCGTGAAGTGCAGCGACGGAACGGAAGGGCCCATCACGCCTCTGCCCGCCGACCCCGGGTACATCTACGAGGTCGACATGAGCACGTGGACCTCCATGACCACCGAGGTCGCCATCACCAACGCCACAGACTGGGCCTTCCACTGGGCCAACTCGCCCACGAACAGCGGCTGGGGCGGCGACGCCGGGGACTTCGAGAACGACACCGAGGCCTACATCTACAACACCTCCCTCCACCTCTTCGGCAACGACACCTTCGGCACGCCCTTCCTCGCGAACGGCACCGCCCTCGACTACAAGCCGGGCTCGTCCGGACGCGCTGTGTTGTGCGACTCGTACTTCGGTTGGACCGGCCACGACACCGGCACCACCCTCGAGCACGCCGGCCCCGAGGTGTTTCAGATCGACGGCGACGAGCCCGATGCCCACACCGCCAGCGGGCTGAACGACACGCTGGTGTACGTGGGTGTCGACACGGTGGCCCGCAGCCCCGGCTTCAGCCGCAATGGAGGGAGCACCGACTCGGTGCTGTTCTTCTTCGGCCGGTAGGTGGGCCCGACGCGTGGCCCACCCGCCCGGGATGTGGACATCGGTGGGGGTGGTCTTCCGAGCCGGGCAGTAGACTTGCACCAACCCGGAGGCCATCCATGTCCGCCCCCCATCCCTTCCTGTTCTTCGACCACGGCCACCTCGAAGTCGACCGAGTCGGCAAGTGCGAGGAGGTCTTCATCTGGTTCGCACGGGCTCCCACCCCAAGCGAACGCAAGCACATCGTCGCCACGTGCCCCGAGCCGCTGCGGTCGTTCCAGTGGGGAGACCGCTTCGCCTACTTCGGCAGCCCGGGCGACATGTACGACGGCCTCATCGCCGACACCTACGGCTCGGATGCCTTCAAAGCAGCCACCGAAGCCAACATGAAGGCCATCGACGAAGGCCGCTTCGACGACCTCGACGAAGCCGCCACCAATGTGTGGACGGAGCTCTTCGAGGCGGTCCCCAAGTTCGCCGCCGCCCTGGATGCCTGGGCCATGGCGGTCCACGAGCGGGTGCCCATCGTGTTCCTCAAGGGGCCCCACGGCACCGACCCCGACGACTGGGGTGTGTACAGCGAGGCGGAAGCCGGCCGGGCCATGCAAGCCATGCGCGACTACGAAGCGGCGAACCCATGGGTGCTGGATGCCGCCACGGCAGGCGACGAGCCGGTGGAGCCCGCCCCCGAGTCGGGCCGCAAGCGCGCCCCGCGGGTGCACAAGTACCAGGTGATGCCATTGCCCCGGTCCACCGTGGCCGAGTACTACGGGTGGATGAAGGCCGACATCTCGCGCCGACTCCCGGCCACGGGGGCACCAGATCCGCAGCCCTCCATCCCGTCCACCTCGGACAGCCCGTTGCCTCCCGATGCCGACACCGCGTGCGCCCAGAGCGCGGAGCGGGTCCGGTCCGGCGATGTGGCCGGTGCCCACGACCTGCTGGTGACGTACATCTCGGCGGGCCGCCCGCTGGACTGGGGCGTGCTGAACAACCTCTGCTACACCCTACGCAACCTCCACCTCGACGCAGGTGCCCGGGCCACCGCCACAACCCTGGTGCGACGGGCCCTCGAAGCCGACCCCACCCTGCTCCGCAGCTCACGGCTGATGGAGGTCGTGCTGGCCGTGATGAACGAGAACGGTGCCGCTGCAGAGTCGATCGACCTGGTGGCCACCGCACGCGACGCCGGCCTGCAGTGGACCCCCGGCGTGCTCTGCAACACGGTCTACAGCGGCGTGAGGAGCACGGACCGCGCGGTGGCCACACGGGTTGCAGAGTGGCTGGAGGCAGCGCTGCGGGCCGACAAGACCCTCGGGAAGACCAACCGAGTCATCCACGACAACGCGGCGTGCCTGTACTGCTTCCTCGGCGACATCGACCTGGCACTGCGGCACTTCAAGAAATTCAAGGGCCGACGCAAGCTGTCGATCGACCCGTACCGCGCGGACCCCGACTATGCGCTGCTGATGACCGACGACCGCTTCCTGGCACTGTTCGTGCCGAAAAAGGGGCGGTAGGCCCTCCGAGATTGCAGCCGGTCGAGCCGTCGCCCCCTTCCAACCGAACGACTTCAGGTCCGGGGCCCCCTCCGCCTGCTCCAACGCAGCCGCGACAATCCGTGACATCACCATGCAACCGGCGTGGAATCGACAGACGCAGTATCGTGGTCCGTTCCCCGCCCCGGAGGGTCCCGCGATGCCCGACTATCAGCAGCAGCAGACCACAAACCAGACATCCTCGAACAGCTCGAGCAGCAGCTCCCAGTCCGGTGGCTTCAGTGGGTCCGGAAACCAGGCCGCGCTCGAACAAGTGGTCGTGTACCTCACGCAGAACAGCGTGACGCACGAAAACGACGAGATTCCCGAGACTCTGGCCGCTCTGAAGAAGGCCGACAACGACGGCCTCGGCAAGAAGTCGCTGCTCCCCATCTCCGACCCCTACGGCAACGGTCACCAGACCTACAACTACGCCCTGGGCGAAGACAAGGCCCAAGGCCTCACCTGGTGGCACGACGACGACTCCCTCAAGTCCGGCCAGGTCCGGCTGAACGGCGAGGTGCTCGACATCGGCGCCAATGCCTACGCAAATGGCGACGACGCCGCCTTCCTCGGCAAGATGCAGGGCGACTGGAAGAAGCTGCTGGTGCACGTGGGCCTCTCCGAGGACAAGGCCGCGGAGGTCATCGCCGCCCTGCTCACCGACGCCGACGGCAAGGCCAAGCTCACCGAGTCCGGCGGGCGGGCCAGCAACGAGCTCATCCAGTTCATCGGCGTTCTCAACCGGGCAGAGAACGGCGAGTTCGAGATCTCGTCCCTCGTCATCTCCGGCCACCACTACTCCGGCTCCGACGAAATCTTCGGCGAGCTGCCGGGCCACGTCTACGACACCGCCAGCCGGGTGGGCGACACCCTGTCCATGAAGGACATCGAAGCCCTCGCCACCGTGTTTCCCAAGGCCTACAGCCAGGTGGACAGCTTCATGTTCAGCGCGTGCAACACGCACAACCTGGGCATGGAAGACGACCAAGGCAACGACCTCTCCACGCCCGAGTGGGTGTCGGGCGTCTTCCCCGAGGCCGAGAAGATGGCCCACTGGGAAGGCATCGCCCCCGGCTCCGACCTCGCTGCGTTCTGGTCGGGCGAGTTCATGCTCGACGTCGCCAAAGAAGACAGCGGCCAGGACGCCGCCTTCAACGACGCCATGTGGCGCTCCACGAAGAAGGGCAAGAACCACCGCTTCGAGAAGGGCGCCGACGGCACGTTCACCGACGTGAACACCAAGAAGAACGGCAGCTCGTACGTCTACAACGACTACAAGGGCCTCCGGAACAGCGGCGGCGAAGCGTTCACCAAGCGCGACGACCTGAAGAAGTACCTGTACCAGAAGTGACCGTGCGGACCGCCCCTGTACTGCTGCTCCTCGTCGCCGGACCCGCCGCCGCCGACCCGTGTGCACAAGAGCTTGTGTTGGGTCGAGGCCCGCTCTCGCCAGGTGCAGACCGAGTGCGGGAGGCTTCCGTCCGAGTCGACGTGACTCTGGCCCGCGAGCTGCACGACGACCTGCCCATGCTGGTGGTGTCCAAGCTCGACGTCACCTGGACCTGGCAAGGCGGCTCCGGTTGGGTGCTGCACGGTGCCGACGGTGTGCGTCCAGACGTGGTCGCGCCGGGAACCGTCGAAACAGGTGGCCAGCTCCCAGCGACCCCGACCACCCGCCAGTGCGAGGCACCACCCGTCGCCTGGACGCTGACGTCACCCACCGAGCAGCACGTGGTTCGGTGGCACCAGACGGCCATCACCGCGTGTCGGCTCCGCGTTCCGTTGGATGTCCCGCTCGCCGACGGGGAGGCCCTCCGCGTCGAAGTACACACCCATGGCGTGGTTCCGCCCCTTCCTATCACCCCGTCCCTTCCCGACGGAACCTCGGTCGATGGAGCGGCCTGGCTTGTGCGCAGCGCGGGCGACCTTGTGTTGGATGTGCCCGGCTGCAGCTGAGCATCACTCCATCGGCACCGTGATGAACAGGTTGCCCACGCACATCTCGTCCTCGGAACCCTCTCCCCAGTTCGTGTCGACCGGCGCCCCGCCCGTCTGGGGGTTGTCGGCGCTGTTGTCGAAGGTGCACTTCAGCCGGAGCGAGTCACCATCGCGGAAGTGGATGGGCTCGGCGAGCCGGTAGACCCGCTGCCAGTCGAAGTCCCAGGGGTCGACCGTGAGGATGGGCGACAGCGAGCCGTCGGCGTGGGTGACGTCCAGCTCACCCCGCACGCCGAGCTTGTGTAGGTGCAGCAGCGACGAGTGGACGTCGAAGCCGTCCGACATGTCGAGCCCGCCCACCAGGAACTCGAAGAAGCCCCTGGGGTCGCCCTCCACCTCATGCTCCACCGCCGGGTCACCCGCCGGAATGTCCATCCCGCCGATGGGCCACTGTCCCGACAGCCAGGGCGCGAAAGCACCCGGCCACTGCACATCGTCGGCCAGCTCCAGCACCAGCCCCGTCCGGTCGTCGAGGTCGGTCACGCCAGGGTCGAAGTAGTGCATCTGCAACACAATCCACGAACCCGGGGGCACCTCGATGCCGCTGCCTTCGGGAAACCGGACGCCCCCCATCCCGGGCACCCACTGAGCGAGCTGCTGGGCTGGAATCTGCGAGGACGCATCACCCGCCGGGCCGCCGTAGCACTGGTACCCGGGCAGAGGGTCGGCGTCGTCCCAGTCCTGCAGCTGCTCGAAGACCCCCTCGCCCATCACGTTGTCGGGCCGGAACAGGTAGGCCGCCACATGGTGGACCACGTCGCGGTTGTCGACGTCGGTGTCGAAGCCGGTCACCCACTTCGTCTCCGTGTCTTCGGGCCACGGGATGACGAAGCATCGGTAGTCGTCCGGGTCTCCAACCACGGTGTAGGAGACGTCGGAGCGGAGGGTGAGGTCGCCGTCGAGGGGAGCGGCCGACACGTCGTCCCACGGCTCTCCGGCCTCTGATGGGTCGCCTTCTGGTGCTCCAGCGTCGGCCCAGGCGCGGAAGAGCGCGATGTGGTCGTCGGAGAGGCTGGGGTCGTCGAGGTACTCGGTGAGGCCGGGCTCTGCGCCCCATGGGGGCATCGTGCGTGCCTCCACCGAAGCGGCGATGGCGTCGGCGAGTGGGGCGGCCGTGGCGTAGTCGCCCAACGAGAACGGGCCAATCTCGCCCTCTTGGTGGCAGGACACACACCGCCCCTGGACGATGGGCGCGATGTCGCGGTGCCAGGTGGGTGTGTCGTCAGAGGCGTCGCCGTCGGCCTTCTCCGACGCGCAGGCGGTCACAGCAATGCCGGTGAGCACCAGCAGACCGGGCCACACGGGGGCCGACAATCGAGTGGATGGGGCCACGGGGTGCGTCCGGGTTGGGGGTTGGATGGGACCGGGCAAGCCACGACCGAGGGTACCGGCGGGCCTCACAGCCGGTCAAGCCCGTCGTCGTGCACCTTCTACGGGTTCCGGGCGCCCCACCCCGACGCGAGCACTGGCCCTCCAACCCTCCAGGCGGTCGCCCACAGCGATAGGGGGCCGCCCCCCAGAAAGGAGTTCCCATGGAATCCACTCGCCAACAGGTCGGCTACGCCCTCGGCGTCAACATCGCCCAGTCCCTCGCCCAGCAGGGCCTCACCGACTTCGAGCCCGCTGACCTGCTCAAGGGCCTGTCCGACGGCCTGAGCGGTGGTCCGTTCGCGATGGAGATCAACCAGATCAACGCCATCCTCCAGGCCGCCGCCCGTGCCGGCCAGGAGAAGCGCTTCGCCAAGAACAAGGACGCCGGCGAAGCCTTCCTCGCACAGAACGGCAAGCGCGACGACGTCACCGTGCTCGCATCGGGCCTGCAGTACGAGGTCATCACCAGCGGCAGCGGCAAGAGCCCCGGCCCCACCGACCGCGTGACCACGCACTACCACGGCACTCTCGTCGACGGCACCGTCTTCGACTCCAGCGTGTCCCGCGGCCAGCCGGCCTCGTTCGGCGTCAACCAGGTCATCAAAGGCTGGACCGAAGCGCTGCAGCTCATGAAGGAAGGCGACAAGTGGCGTCTCTTCGTGCCGCAAGACATGGCCTACGGTGCCAACCCGCGGCCCGGTGGTCCCATCGAGCCGTACTGCGCGCTCATCTTCGAGGTCGAGCTCATCAAGGTGGGCTGAGCCGCCTACCGGAGCCCGTTGGATGGCCAGCTTCAACCACAGCGCTCGCTGCGTCTTGCGGAGCACCGCGGTGTCGTCTGGCCACGACTGGATTGCGTTCCTGCGTTGTGTCGAGGCCTTTGCAGCGTGCTCCGGTCGTAGCTTCCACAGCGTCCTGGCCCGAGCCGGCATCGCCCCTGGAAGCCGCCCTCGGACCGCCCAGCTGCAGGCGGCCGTGCGGTGGATGAAAGCGGAGCGCGACGCCCTCCTCGCCGAGCGCCGCCACTGGATGGCCGTCCAACGAGAGGCCAAGCGCAGGGGGCGGCGCGCCGAGATTCCCGAACCGCTACAGGCTCTGGAGTCCGCCAGCAGACACGCCTTCCATCCGAGAGTGGGCGTGTTCGGGTGGCAGGAGCTTCGTGAGCGAGGCCCGGGAGACCACCTGCGGCTTTCGTTCGACCGACCGGCGCCCCCGCTCTACCGAAGCCGCCGCGGGTACATCTCCATCGACCTCCGGACCTGGCCCGAGCGGGTCCCTCCGAGCGGTCTCGCCGAAGCCATCCTCGACCAACATGGCCGCAGCACGGGCACTCGGATCTGGACCACACGGGACCGGGCCCGCGGCTGGACCGTCGAGGACGTCCACACCACCACCCTGCGCCTCCGTCGACTCAGCTACTCCCGCCCAACGCTGTGGGTGGTCTGTTCGCCGACCGACCCCGACCTCGGGCTCGACCCCTCCGTGCTGGAGGCGTTGAAGCATGCACGCTGGGCGGTCGGACGGCTCGGCGCGCCTGCTCTGGGATAGCACCCGCCGACTCCGGCCCTCGGATTCCGACTTCCTCGCGGTAGTCTCTGCGCTACGGAAGCGATTGGCCACCGGCTGCCGGCCCCACCCGAGCCATCGAGGTCCCCCTTGCGCACGAGCCTGGCTGCCAAAACTCTGCTCCTCGGCGCGGCGCTTTCCGGGTGCACCCCTTCGGTTCCCGGGTTGCCCGTCCCTCCAGACACCCCGCTGGCCGGCCCCACCGACAGCGGCACGGACACCGGCACCGAAGACGAAGCGCTCGACCCGTTCAGCTTCTTCGTCACCAGCCGGGTGGCTCTGCAGGAGCTGTCGGGCAGCGAATATGGCTTCGGCGGCGACCTCTCCTACGGCGAGACCGGCCCGGGTGCGGGTCTGCGGGGTGCCGACAAGATCTGTGGCGAAATCGCCGACCGGAGCATGCCCGGAGCCTCGGCCAAGCAGTGGCGGGCATTCCTGAGCGCAAGCGAAGGCGAGGATGGGGCGCCGGTCCACGCCATCGACCGCATCGGCGAGGGCCCCTGGTACGACCGCATCGGCCGGCTGGTCGCCCCCACCAAGGCCGACCTCCAGCACACCCGCCCCCTGAACGGCGACTCCGACATCGCCCTCGACCTCCCCAACGAAAATGGCGTGCCCAACAGCGAAGTCGACCCCGGTGCCGACATCGCCTCCGAGCGCAACCACCACGTTCTCACCGGCTCCACCGTCGACGGCACCCTCTACCCGGCACTGTGCATCGAAGAGTCCCACGAGGAGGGCCTGGTCGACGCCTGCAACCGTGCGTGCAAGGAGTCCCGGGGCCTCAGCATCGAACACTACACCTGCGAGAGCTGCGAGCTGCCCATCGAAGACGAGACCCTCCTCGACCAATTCTGCATGGTCGCGTGCGAAGGCCTCGATGGGTACACCGCCGACTGCTCCACTCCGGTCACCGCCGACTGCAGCAGCTGGACCACCGCTCACGGCGACTCTGCAGCGAGCCGCCCCCGCGTGGGCTTGTCTTGGCCACGCGAAGACCGCTCGGTCGACCAGGGTTGGAGTTCGTGGTGGAGCGTCGGCGGGTGTGCGCCCATCGGCAGCACCACTCCAGACGAAAGCGGTGGCCGACCGGAGGTGGGACAGCCCGGCTCCTACGGCGCCTTCTACTGCTTCGCGCTGGAGCCATGATGCGGTGGATGGTCGCAACCCTGTGGGTGGTGGGCTGCAGCAGCGCCCCCAAAGACGCCCCTCTCGACGGCACCCCGTCCGACTCTGCAGACGACACACAAGTCGACGCCAGCGACTTTGGCGGCGTGGGCACCTTCCAGCTCGAAGTGGCCCCCCCACGCGGCGACAGCCCCGGTGAAGCCGCCATCCTCGGCACTGTGTTGGATGGCCCCAACCCCAGCAACCTGGTGTGGGAGGTGGCCTCCACCGATGGCGACTGCGAGCTGCTCACCCCCCGGGTGCCGTTCTGCGACCCCGGCTGCGACAGCTCCGAAGCCTGTGTCGAAGACGACGTCTGCCAGCCCTACCCCACCACCATCGAGGTCGGCAGCGTGACCGTCGAGGGGGTCCACACCACCGCCGGAGACACCTCCTTCACGATGGAGCCCATCGCCGGCTACTACCAGCCCGCCGCCGACGTCGACCTCGCCTACCCCCCATTCGCCGAGGGCGACGTCGTCACCTTCACCGCGAGCGGGACGGCCGACACCCCCGCATTCGCCATGACGGCCAGCGGCATCCTCCCGCTCGAGGTCACCTCCGACACCATCACGCTCGTGGACGGCGAGGCCGTCGAGGTCGAGTGGACGCCCGCGAGCGAGCCCGACCACACGGTCATCCAGCTGAGCGTCAACGTCAGCTACCACGCCGGCACCAAGGGCCTCATCTCGTGCCGCACGCCCGACTCGGGCTCGCTCGTCCTGTCCGGCGCGCTGCTCGACGACCTCAAGGCGCTGGGGCTGTCCGGCTGGCCCATCATGGTCTTCAGTCGCACCAGCCAGAGCACCACCGATCCCAGCGTCGACGTCGACCTCCTCATCGAGTCCTCCGTCACAAAGAACGTCGAGATTCCGGGGCTCATCTCCTGCAACTCCAACGCAGACTGCCCCGAGGGACAGACCTGCCAGCCCGACTTCCAGTGCGGCTGAGGACGACCACTGTGAGGGCATTGTGGCGATGGACCATGGCCGTCTTGGTGGGCTGCCAGACCCCGGGCAAGGTCGACGTCGCCGACCCGGCCGACACGTCCACAGAACCCGCCTGCGAGACCCTCCCCGAGGCCTGTCTGCTGGGCGACCAACCCACACCCTTCGCAGTGCAGCTCGGATGTGCCGACGACTTCGCCCTGCTGGCCAGCGACCCCCTCGACGCCTCCATCCCGGGTGCCCGCTCCGCAAAGACCGTGGTGGACCGCCACGACGGCAACGCGCTGTACATCCAGAACAGCCGCGACTACCCCATCCACTACGCCTTCTGCGCCGAGCACCTCTCCGGTGACGGCCTGCCGCTGGTGGCCGACCTCGCCACCTTCAACAGCGTGGAGTACTTCGACCCCAACCGTCGGTTCATCCTCGGCGCCGTCACCTTCTACGAGGAGCCGGGGGTGTGGGTCTACGAGATCTCCCCCTACGACACCGCTTCGGCCGAGCTCATCACCACCGCCTACGACCAGCTGAAGGCCAACACCTGGTTTGGCTGCGACCTGTACTTCCACCCCACCTCCGAAGACATCGAAGCGCGTGTCGCCGACCTTCCCGAGCATGTGCAGGTCATCACCACCAAAGAGCTGTTCGAAGGCATCACCTACCAGCCGCTCAACCCCGGCACATCCATGGGGTTGCTGTCTTTCTACACCGACACCGACCTCCACGACCACATCCCCAACTTCCGCGAGATCGTCGTCCTCGACGCTGTTCCCAACGACATCTCCGTCGTCGCGGGCATCATCACCAACACCTTCCAGACCCCCCTGTCCCACATCAACGTGCTCTCCCAGAACCGCGGCACACCCAACATGGCATCCATCGGTGCGTTCGACGACGACACGCTCCGTGCGCTCGAAGGACAGTGGGTGGAGCTCACCGTTGGGACGATGGACTGGAGCATCCGAGCGGTCAGCCGAGAAGAGGCAGACGCCTGGTGGGACGCCCACAAGCCCGACCCCATCGAAGTCGACCCAATGGACCTCTCGGTCACGGCCCTCACCGATGAGTGGGACATCCTCGCCCCCGACGCCCCCGACCTCACCACAGCCCTCGAAGCCGCCATCCCCGCGTTCGGCGGAAAAGCGGGCCACTACGGCGCCTTGGCCAGCATCGGCGACGCCGTTCCGCATCCCACAGCCTTCGCCATTCCCGTCTACCACTACCACAAGTTCATGACCGACAACGGCCTGTGGACGGTGGTGGACGACATGCTGGCAGACCCCGACTTCCAGGCCGACGCCGCCACTCGCCAGGACCACCTCGCCAGCCTCCGCGCGCAGATCGAAGCCGGCACGGTCGACCCCACGTTGGTTGCCGATGTGCAAGCCAAGATAGTCGACGGCCACGCCGCAGGGCTCTATCCCCAGACCCGCTTCCGCTTCCGATCCAGCACCAACGCTGAAGACACCACCGGCTTCAATGGCGCCGGCCTGTACGCCTCCAAGTCGGGCGACCCCAGCGATGCCTCCGACCCCATCGACGACGCCATCAAGACGGTGTGGGCGAGCGTCTGGTCCACACGCGCCTTCGAAGAGCGGTCCTACTTCAGCATCGACCACACCCACGTTGGCATGGCCATCCTCTGCCACCGCTCCTTCCCCGACGAAGACGCAAACGGCGTGGCCATCACTGCCAACATCTACGACACCGCCGGCATCGACCCCGCGTTCTACATCAACGTGCAGGTGGGTGAAGAGTCGGTTGTGTTTCCCGAAGATGGCGTCACCACCGACCAGATCATCTACTACTACTACACCCCTGGCCAGCCGGCGGTCTACATCCAACACAGCAGCCTGGTCCCTGCAGGCGAGACGGTGCTGTCGGCCCGGCAGCTCCATGCGCTGGGTGGCGCCCTCGACGCCGTCCACACCACCTTTCTCCCCGTCTATGGCTCGGAAGACTTCTACGGCATGGACACAGAGTTCAAGTTCGACCAGAACCCGTCGACCGGCGAGCTCCAGCTCTACATGAAGCAAGCGCGCCCGTACCCCGGTTGGGGCGGATAGACGGTCCAGGGCCAGACGACCCGACCCGCCCCCATCGCCGGAGACGCCCATGTCCACCTCGTTCCAGCCGTCCCTGCTCGCCCTGGTCGGCGCGGTGATGTGCACCGCCTGCGGAACCACGCCCGACAAGGATGCCGTCGCAGACCCGGCACACTCCGTCGACACCACCGACAACGACGACGACAACGACGACGACACGGGAGCCGACGACGACACCGGGACACCCGACGACACCGTCGAGCCCGAGTTCTGCAGCGGCACCACCCAGCACCGCTGGGACATCACCGACACCGAAGACGTCGACCTCTTCCCCGACGGCCTCCTCGAAGCCCCCAACCCCGACAGCCCCACCGGCCGCTCGGTGGTCATCGACGACACCACCGCCCGCTGGCTTCCCGGCACACCCGCCATCTTCCTCGACGGCGTGCGGTCCTTCAGCGGCATGTCTGGCTTCGGCACCATGGGCGGCGTGCTGCTGCGATTCAACGACGGTACGGTCTCCGACGTACCCCTCACCGCCGACGACAGCCTCACCAGCGACGGCTGGCAGCTCTACGACCTCGGCACCACACCGCCCACACGCGTTCCCTTCGCGGTCGACCTGCAGGAAGGCGGCGTCACGGCAGTCGTCTCCCCCCTGCGACCCCTGTCTGCAGGCACCGCCCACGCCTTCGTGCTCACCACCCACGCCACCGCCGACGACGGGGGCTGCATCGCGCCCACCGCCACCACCCGGGCCCTGCTCCACGGCGACTCCCCGCCCGACCACCCCCACGCCGCCGAGACCGCCGAGCGCTACCGCGCCACACTCGACACCCTCGACCTCGCCCCCGACCACATCTCCGCCATCACCGTCTTCACCACCCACAACGAGCTGGGCGCCTGGCGCGAGGTCGCCGCGCTGGCCGAAGACGACCCGGTGAGCTGGGGGGCATTCTCCGGCTGCGAGGACCGCTCGGGCATGCTCGAGTGCACCGCCAACACCACCGTTCTCGACCGCCGCAACGCCGACGGCCTGGTCGACGCATCCGTCACGCCCGACGAACAGCCCATCCCGGTCTCGGTCTGGCTGCCGGGCGACGGCACCGACGGTCCCTTCCCGGTCGTGGTCTACGGGCACGGCCTCGGCAGCAAGCGCAGCGAAGGCCGCCTGGTGGCCGAGATGGTGAGCGAGCTCGGGGTGGCTGTGGTGGCGATGGAAGCCGTCCAGCACGGCGACCACCCCACCACCGGCGGCAGCGGCGGCACCGACACCGACGCCATCGGCTTCCTCGGCATCGACCTCTCCACCGTGTCGCTCAACCCGCGGCTCATGCGCGGCAACTTCGACCAGACCAACCTCGACCGCCGGCGCCTGCTGCGGCTCCTCATCGAACAGCCCGACATCGACGGCGACGGCCACAACGACTTCGACCCCCACCGCATCGCCTACATGGGCGCCAGCCTGGGGGCCATCCTCGGGCCCCAGGTGCTCTCGGTGTCGCCCGAAGTCGACGCCGCCGTGTTCAGCGTCGGCGGCGCTCGGCTGATGAACATCGTCCGCGACACCAGCGCCCTCGCCGACTTCGAGTTCCTCATCATCTCGCTGGTTGGCTCCAGCGAGCGCTTCGACCGCCTGCTGCCCGTGGCCCAGCACCTCGTCGACCCCGTCGATCCGGGCGCCTGGGCCGCCCACCTGGTCACCGACCGCTTCGACGACGCCCCCGCTCCGCACCTGATGGTCCACGTGGCCATGGAAGACGAGGTGGTGCCCATCTCCGCCGGCCATGCGCTCGCCCGCGCGCTCGACCTCCCCCACATGGGCCCGGTGGTGGAGTCGGTTCCACTGCTCACCGAGGTCGAAGGCCCGCTCGCAGCCAACGGCGTGGACGGCGCCACCCACGCCTTCTTCCAGTTCGACCGGGTCACCAGCGGCAGTGGCGTCGCCCCCGCCCGCCACACCAGCACCCCCAAGAGCCTCGAAGCCGAAGTCCAGCTGCGGGCCTTCATCGAGGGCTGGCTCCACGACGGTGTTCCCGTCGCCGTCGATCCCTATGCAGAGCTCGGCACGCCGCCACTGTAGGCTCGGTCAGCCGAGTGCGCGGCGGTGCCATCGGTCGAGCGCCGGGTCCACCTCGGGCAACACATCGGCCAACCGATGCGGGTGCTCCAGGGCCTCCCCACACAACGGCGCCTCGATGCGGTCCATTCGGAAGAGGCGAGAGGCGTCTTTGTCCAGGTCCCAAGCCAGGATGTACCAGGTGGGGTGGTGCAACACAAGCGCCAAACACTCGATTCGCCGAGTCGAGGATGTCCCGCCGGCGTCCACATAGTCGAAGCGAAGCGACACCCCTCCCGTGAAGCACCGCTCGAACACCGGCAGCAAGCGGTCGTCCACCTCGCCCAGCGTGGCACGCACCGCCTCGCTCGCCGGCGCACCCACCAGGATGCGCTGCTCGAGCCGCTTCATCGCCCGCCGACGCTCCGGGGACAGCGCCCGGCACGCTCGGTCGAGTGCCGCGGCCGCACTCGCGGCGAACGGGACGTGGGGCGTGGCCTTCAAGACGGCCACAGACAGGGCCAGGCCGATGATTTCCGACACCTCGAAGTGCACCGCGCGCGGGCGGCTGTCGGGCGCGATGGCCACCCCACCACCCGGTCCCGGGGTCGCCCGGATGTCGTGGCCGGCATCCCGGAGCGCAGCGATGTCGCGGTAGGCCGTGCGCTCGGACACCCCGAGTGTGTGCGCGACCGCTGGCACGGTGGTGGCCCCCCGATGCAGGAGGTGGAGGAGGCGCTCTCGGCGGGCTGCAGTCTTCATGGGGACAGTGTCGCTCCTTACCCTGACAGAAGGTGTCAGCATTACCACCTGCCGCCGGACAACCCTGTCATGGACTGTCAGGGTCTCGTGTGATGACCCGCATGTGCAACCCAAGCCGTCCAGGAGACGACGCATGTTCGACCCATCCACGTTCCCAAGCTCCACCATCCTCCACGTCAACGGCGTGGCCATCGAGGTGTTCGAGGCCGGCGAGCCCGGCAGGCCCATCGTGCTGTGCCATGGCTGGCCCGAGCACGCCTTCGCCTGGCGCCACCAGGTGCCCGCCCTCGTCGATGCCGGCTACCACGTCATCGTGCCCAACCAGCGGGGCTACGGTCGGTCGGCCCGCCCCGCCGAGGTCACGGCCTACGCCATCGACCGGCTCACCGGCGACCTCGTGGGCCTGCTCGACCACTTCGGCTACGAACAGGCCACGTTCGTCGGCCACGACTGGGGCGCGATGGTGGTGTGGGGCCTGGCGTTGCTGCATCCCGAGCGGGTCGACAAGGTGGTGAACCTGGCCCTGCCCTACCAGGAGCGCGGCGACCGGCCGTGGATCGAGATGATGGAGACCTTCCTCGGCAGCGACAACTACTTCGTCCACTTCAACCGGCAGCCGGGTGTCGCCGATGCGGTCCTGGACGCCAACACCGAGCGCTTCCTCCGCAACCTGTACCGCAAGAACCTCCCGCCCGGTCCGCCCCCGCCCGGCATGGTGATGATGGCCCTGGCTCAGGCCGAGCAGCCCGTGGGCGACCCCATCCTGACCGACTCCGAGCTCGCCGTGCTCGTCGAGTCCTTCGCGTCGACCGGGTTCACCAGCAGCATCAACTGGTACCGCAACCTCGACCGCAACTGGCACCTGCTCGCCCACGCCGACCCCATCATCCGGCAGCCCACGCTCATGATCCACGGCACCCGCGACCCCATCCCGCCGTCTGAGCGGCTGACGGTGTTCGTGCCCAATGCAGAGGTGGTTCACTTGGACTGTGGGCATTGGATCCAACAGGAGCTGCCCGAAGACACCAACCGAACCATCCTGGCCTGGCTGAAGCGACAAGACGGCTGACCGTACCCGAGGTTCACCTTCGTACCGGCCAGCAGGCACACTCCAGGCTACCTCCTCCCCGCACCCACCCCGCGGGTTGGAGGACCGGACGTGATGGCCAGCCGCACAGCAACCGCACTCTTGCTCGCCGGCGCTCTGGGCCTGCCATCGCCCGCCGCCGCCACGGAGGTCCCGCCTGCGCCTCACCTCGGCGGCACCTGGCGCTTCGACATGCGCATCGTGAGCCACGCCGACATCCCCGTGCTCGGCGTGGCCGAGATCCGCTCCCGCACGGTGTATCTGGCAGAAGTGACCGGCCCGCCCGGTGCCCCCTCGGTGCGCACCAGGGTCTGCCGCATGGACGCCCACTCCACGCAGGCCATCGCCACCACACAGATTCCGCAGGCCTTCGTCAACGCCATCCCCGAGCGCACTGTGCCGGTGCAGCTGGTGCCCCGAGACGGCGCCTGGTCCGTCCACATCGACATGACCCCCCACCACCTCGGCTACAACCCCCGGCTGTCGCCCGATGGCGTCCCGAGAAAGCGCTCCCACCCCGCCGTCACCGACTTCGAAGGCGATGGCCTGCCCGGCGGCACCATCCTGCTCGACGCCCCGCTGTTCGGCATCGTGCAGATCTATGTGGTGCAGCACGCACACACCATTCTCGACGGCACCTGGACCGGCTCCGACACCTGGACCGGCCAGGCCACCGTGCGGGAGTTCGAGCAGCGCTCCATCGGCGCCAGCAACCGACTGTTCGCCACCAACGCAGACGTCACGGTGGACTCGTCTCAGAGTGGGTTCCGCTGGACCCGCGTGCCCGACGGCACCTCGTGTGCAGCACTTCGCAGTGGGTTCCAAGCCCCCGGTGCCGACTGGAACTGAACCCAACTCGGGCCGCCAATCCGTCAGAAACGCACACCCCACCCCAGTTCCGGCGCACGAAATCTACCCGTAATGCACAGGGACCCACCCGGAGGCCCGCACAGCTCTGTATGTTGCGGGGGCACCAGGTACCCCCCGATGCGGGTGGAGGCACAATGAAGACGGCGTCGACACGCTGGTTTGCGGCCTATTCTTGGCTCCTGATGCTCCCGGCGTGGAGCTGCATGGAGTCGGACCTGTCCTCCAAGGCGTCCGGCGATGCCTACGGGGGCGAAGGCGAAGGCGAAGGCGAAGGCGAGGGAGAAGGCGAAGGTGAAGGCGAAGGCGAGGGAGAAGGCAGCGCCGACCCCTACGAGCCCGAGGTCGAGTCGGCCTACACCGCCCTGTTGCCTGCTGCGACCGACGAACACGTCTTCATCGCCAACCCGGACCGGGGCACCGTCACGCGGGTCGAAGCGGATGGCCTCGGGGTGGACACGGTCTCTGTGGGCCTCGACCCCTACGTGGTGCGCACCACCGCCGACCACAGCGCCGCCGTGGTGTTCAACCGGGGCTCCGACGACGTCAGTGTCGTCGACACCGCCACCCTCGCCGTCGACCAGGTTCCCGTCCGCCCGGACTTCAACCAGCTGCTCGTGTCCCCCGACGGGCGCTGGGCCGTGGCCTACCACGACGCCGAGCGACGCACCTCCGGCGACCTCTCCGACGACACCTGGTCCTTCAACGAGGTGTCGCTCATCGACATCCAGGCCCGCACCCACATCCCCATGGTGGTGGGCTTCAACCCACGCAAGGTGGAGTTCACGGCCGACAGCGCGCGGATGGTGGTGGTCAGCGACGCCTACCTGGCGGTCGTCGACCTCACCGTGCCCGAGCCCGAGCCCGTGCGCGTTCCCATCGCCGAAGACTCGGTGGAGCCGCCGCTGGCCGAGGAGGTCGTGCTCACGCCCGCAGGCCGGTACGCCATCGTGCGCCAATTCGGCGGAACGTCGCTGGTGGTGGCCGACCTCGAGACCACCGAGGTGGACTGGATCGACGTGGGCGACTCTCCCACCGACCTCGACGTCACGCCCGACGGACGCCACGCCATCGCCGTGGCCCGCGGCAGCAACGAGCTGTGGGTGTACGACCTCGACGACATCTTCGCCGAGCCCGAGGTGGTCGCCCTTCCCGAAGACGGCGTGTGGGGCAGCATCGTGATGAGCCCCGACAGCAGCCGTGCGCTGCTCTTCAGCACGGCGTCCGAGGTCTCTCGCTACGCCAGCTGGGACCGCACCACGGGGGAGCTCGACGTCCACACCACCGTGAAGCCCATCGAGAGCATCTCCATGAGCCCGGCCGGCGACACGGCGCTGCTGTTCCACGCCCGAGCCAACGGCGACACCGACCCCGAGTCGGTCTTCTACTCCGAGTACGCCGTCACGCTGGTGGATCTGGACGACCACTTCTCCAACCCCATCCGCCTGCCGGCAGAGCCCACTGTGTTGGCACACACCGAAGACACCGACCTGGGCTTCATCATCATGGCTAGCCCGCATCGGTCACAGTGCCCCTATAGGCTCTGGTGAACGGGGTTCGTCCAAGTCTACGGTAGTCCGAGGACTCGATCCGCTCGATTCTTCGATGGATCGAGCGCTCGATTGCTCGAATTCGC
>Ga0213833_1000538_pt1 | contig 36740 bp, 24 predicted proteins | sample SWATP21_FD_160575 | JGI IMG/M metagenome (GOLD analysis project Ga0213833, IMG submission 160575) | Coastal seawater microbial communities from Marineland, Florida, United States - SWA TP2 #1 | ecosystem: Environmental > Aquatic > Marine > Coastal | place: USA: Florida | collected 2016-08-14 | reverse complement strand
ACACGGACGGCGATGCGTTCGGCGACTCTGCATCCACCACCGACGCCTGCGCGGAGCCGTCTGGCTACACGAGCGACGCCACCGACTGCGACGACACCGACTCTGCGGTCAACCCGGGCGCCGACGAGTACTGCAACGGCATCGACGACAACTGCGACAGCACGGTCGATGAGGCCACCGCAGTCGACGTGGTCACCTGGTATGCCGACACGGACGGCGATGCGTTCGGCGACTCTGCATCCACCACCGACGCCTGCGCGGAGCCGTCTGGCTACACGAGCGACGCCACCGACTGCGACGACACCGACTCTGCGGTCAACCCGGGCGCCGACGAAACCTGCAACGGCATCGACGACAACTGCGACAGCACCATCGACGAAGCCACTGCCGTCGACGCCCTCATCTGGTACGCCGACCTCGATGGCGATGGCTATGGCGACGCCACCGCCGACCAGCTCTCCTGCGACCAGCCCTCCGACACCGTCACCGACGACAGCGACTGTGACGACACCGACGACTCGGTCTACCCGGGCGCCACCGAGACCGCCTACGACAGCATCGACAGCGACTGTGACGGCTTCGACGCGCCCGATGTGGACGGCGACGGCTTCCAGACCGACGCGGTGGGCGGCGATGACTGCGACGACACCGACGCCACCGTGGGGCCGGGCCTGCCCGAGCTGGCCGACGGCATCGACAACGACTGCGATGGCATCGTCGACGAAGACACCGAGTACGCCGACATGGACGGCGACGGCTTCGCACCGGCCGGCGGAGACTGCGACGACGATGACGCCGGCGTGCATCCCGCGGCGAGCGAGACCGCCGATGGCATCGATGAGGACTGCGACGGCACCATCGACGAGGGCACGTCGGCCTATGATGATGACGGCGACGGCTGGTCGGAAGATGACGGCGACTGCGACGACTCCGATGCGTCCACCGCCCCCGACCTCGCAGAAGTGGACGGCGACGGCGTGGACAACGACTGCGACGGGGTCGTGGACGACGGCCGCTTCGATGCCGACAGCGACGGGATGACCGAGGACGCCGGAGACTGCGACGACGACGACGCGACGGTCCATCCGGGTGCCGTCGAGCTGGCGGATGGCCTGGACAACGACTGCGACGGCCTCATCGATGAAGGCACCACCGCCTACGACGACGACGGCGACGGCTTCTCCGAGGACGACGGCGACTGTGACGACGGCGACGACCGCACGCACCCCGAAGCCACCGAAGCGCTGAATGGCGTGGACGACGACTGCAACGGTGTGGTCGACGAAGGCACCGAGGTCTACGACGACGACGGCGACGGCTGGTCCGAGGTCGACGGTGACTGCGACGACGACGACGACACCACGTTCCCCGGCGCCGAGGAGGTCGACAACGGCCTGGACGACGACTGCGACGGCCTCGTGGACGACCACCTGTCCCATGTGGACTTCGACGGCGACGGGTACGCGGAAGACGACGGCGACTGCGACGACCTCGACCCGTGGGTGGCCCCCGGTCAGGCCGAGCTGTGCAACGGCGTGGACGACAACTGCGACGGCCAGGTCGACGAGGCCGATGCCTGCACCACAGCCGACCTCACCGATGCGCAAGACCTCGAAGACGCCAGCGGAGATGTGGGCAAGCGCGGGTGCAGCACCACCGGTGGTTCGGGTGGTCTGTGGCTGGCGCTGCTGCCCCTGGCTGCGGTGGTTGGACGCCGCCGGAAGGCGCTCCTGGCCCTCTCCGTGGGCACCGCTGCGTGTGGAGGCGTCGAGAACAGCGTCTCGGTGCACATCCCCGAGCTGGAGACCGAAGATGTGGTGGACCTCGGCGACGGTGCCGTGGGCGAGACCCTCGACGGAGCGCTCCACCTGCGCGGGGTGGGCACGGGCGAGGTCACCATCGACGCCCTCGTGGTCGACCACCCCGCCTTCTCGGTGGGCGCGTGGCCCGACGTTGTGGAGCCGGGCGCCGACATCGCCGTGCCCGTGCAGTACATCGGCACCGCTCCGGCCTGGGACCAAGGCTGGCTGGAGGTCCAGGGCGACATGGTCGACGGTCCCATCACCGTCGAGCTGCGGGCCCACGCCGACATCCGTGCGCTGCACGCCTCCCCGTCCGAGCTGCACCTGGGCGCCGTCGATGCCGGGGGCACCCATGAGCGGCGGGTGTGGGTGCGCAACACCGGTGGCCTCGAAGAGACGTTGACCGGCCTGCAGGTGGACGGTCCCTTCACGGTCGACGGCGACACCGGCGTGCTGCTGCCCGGCGAAGAACGCGCGCTCACCGTCACCTTTACCGCAGCAGACCGGGCGGTCGAGGAGGGGCTCCTGTGGATCGAGCGCACCCATGGCGACCCCCTGCAGGTGCGGCTCACCGCCAACGACTGCACCGCCGGACCCGCCGAAGACTTCGACCGCGATGGAGACGGCGTGTCGTCCTGCGGGGGCGACTGCGACGACGACAACGCTGCCCGTCGACCGGGTGCTGTCGAGGTGTCCGACGGTGAGGACAACGACTGCGACGACCTCATCGACGAGGGAACCACAGGCGCCGACGACGACGGAGACGGGTGGTCCGAGGAGATGGGCGACTGCGACGACACCGATGCAGCCATCCATCCCGACGCCGAAGAGGTGCCTGGCGACGGTCGGGACAACGACTGCGACGGCACCGCCGACGACGGAACGGCCGACCCCGACAGCGACGGCTTCACGGAGGCTGCAGGCGACTGCGCCCCCGACGACTCTGCCGTGCACCCGGCCGCCATCGAGACCGCCAACGGCGTCGACGACGACTGCGACGGCCTCATCGACGAAGGCACCACCGCCTACGACGACGACTGCGACGGCTACACCGAAGCCGACGGGGACTGCGACGACACCGACACCGCCGTGGGCCCCGGAGCCAGCGAGACCGCCAACTTCGTCGACGACGACTGCGACGGCGATGTGGACGAAGGCACCGACTACGCCGACGACGACAGCGACGGCTACACCGAGCTGGGCGGCGACTGCGACGACACCGACCCCGACGTGAGCCCGGCCGACACAGAGGTGGTGGGCGACGGCGTCGACAACGACTGCGACGGCACCGTGGAGTAGGCAGCCAGGCGGTGATGCTGTGAGGGAGCGCATCTTGATGCGCGGCGCGCGGGCCTCCCCACGGGCGCATCCCCGTCCTTCCCCGAGACGCGGTGGGTTCCCTACGCGCCGGACATCGAGTCCGCCGGCACCTCATCATGCGGCAAGCCCAACCGCAGGGTGCCCGCATCCGGTCGACGCTCCAGCAGCCGCTCCGGCTCGGGCAGGCCCGCCTTCGCATACGCCCGCCGGGCCCGGTAGATCTGCATCCGCAGCGCAGAGGGGTCCATCTTCAGCCCTCTCAGGAGGTCTTCGCGGTGCACCCATCCCCGCTCGGCAAGGGGCAGGTGGTCGTCGCCCGCGTGCTGGCGGGCCAGGTGCAGCAGCAGGAAGTTGTGGGTGCGCGCCCCGAGGTCGTGGATACGCCCGCGGAACAGAGCATCCAGCTGGACATGCTCTTCGTCGCGGCTGGGCCGGAAGCGCAGGCGGATGCCCATCGCCGTGCTGGCTTCGAGGGTGGCTTCGGTGCGGGCCGGGATGGTGATGCGCCAGGTGCGGTGGTCGACCGACACCACCTCGCCATCCACCACCGGCCGTCGCTCCGCCCTGGACTCGAGCAGCCACATCCCCTCGCCGTCTCGGAACAAGGTGACTTGAGGGTCGGATTCGTCGGGAAGCACCAGCAGGCCGTCCGTTGCCGCGCGTGGTTCCCCGCCGTCCTCCGGGGCAGCCACTGCCACGGGTGGTGCATCGTCGGCAAACACCCAACCACAGTCGGCGTCCCCGAAGCCCACCCGAGCGCCCTTCTCGAGCACGTGGTCTTCGCCCGTGGGCAGCCGCGTTCCGTCGACGAATGTGCCGTTCCGGCTGCCCAGGTCGCGCAGGAGCCACCGACCCGCCCGCCAGACGATTCGAGCATGCTCACCGCTGACATGACGGCTCTGGAGGCGCACCGTGGAGCCCGACGAGCGGCCGATGACCGTGCGGGCATGGACCGGCACGCGGACGCCGGAGTCGGGGTGGTGGAGGCTGGCCATGCCCTCGGGTATCGGGCACGGTCCCGACGCACCAATTGCTCGTGTGCGGGAGGAAGATGTGTTGACACCGGTGGGATGACCACGCACGCTCGGGAAGGTCGGGTGACTCGGGGAGGGAAGATGAATCGTTCTCACGCACTGCGCGGCGTCTTGGCCGGTGCCTGGCTGGTAGCAACGCCCACCGCTGAAGCGATGGACACCCCCGTCAACATCTTCGCGGGTGTCCATGTGTCGTGGACGGGCGGGCAGGGTCCCGGACTCGGGCTGGTCTTCAACCCCCAGCTTGCGATGCGCGGCGAGCAGAACAGGTGGCCTCTGCTGGGCTTGGCCATCACCCCCACCCTGACCCCCGGACACGGCGCCGACATCGCGTTCTTGCTGCAGGGGGGGCTGGGCGTCGATGCGGATGTCCAGTGCACCGGCGGTGGCGTGCTCGACGTGGACCGGGCCGTGCTGGCACAGGGGGGCATGCGGCTCGCGGACAACCGAGCCCGGGGTGTGGTGGGTGGCCTCCTGGCACCGCACTCGAACCTGCGGCTGGAGGCGACGGGCGGCTTTGTCGACGACGCTCCGGTGCGCGGCGCGTTGAGCGTCGGGGTCCCGGTCGAGATCACACCGCCGTGCATCGTCGAAGTGACCGAAGGCCGTCCTCTCCGGAAGGCCGATGGCGGCTGTCAGGCCGCACAGGTGTGGTCGGCCGGACCGCTGCCCGAGGCCGCCGAAGCGTGGGCCCGTCGAGCGTCGGATGAGCTGGCAGCCGTTCGCGCGTTTGTGGAGCTCGCCGACCACCTCCGCTCCCGAGGAGCGCCCGCCGAGCTCGTCCGAGCCGCCGAACACGCCGCGGAAGACGAAGTGCGCCACGCTGCTTTGTGCCTCGGCATGGCCGCGCGGCTCGGCGGCATGGCGCTGAGCGCCCGAGCCCCGTCCGCCACCGGCCGACCCACACCATCCCTCGGGGTGATGGCAGCCGAGTCGCACCTCGATGGCTGGGACAACGAGGGTCGGGCTGCTGCCGAGGCCGCCGGGCGCGTCGCCACCACCGCCGACCCCATCGCCCGTGGGGTCGACCAGGTCATCGCACACGACGAGGCTCGGCATGCATCCCTCGGCCGGTCCATCGACGGCTGGGCCCGGCATCGAGGAGGTCGCACGGCGCGCTTGGAGCGAGCGGTTTGGCTGGAGCGCTTCGACCACCGGTGATCGCTGCTGGCGAAAATATGATGACCGGTCTATAGTTGGGGCCCGCCCCGGAGGAATCGTGTCGAAGGGCCAGCTCACCCGCCAGCGCATGGTCGACACAGCCACGCAGCTGTTCGACCGGCAGGGCTATGCGGCCACCGGCCTCTCCCAGATCTTGAAAGAAAGCGGCACCCCGCGGGGCTCGTTCTACTACCACTTCCCCGATGGCAAGGAAGCTCTGGCCGAGGCCGTGGTGCAGGCCCACGCCGAACAGTTCGGGGCCAACATCTCCGCGGTGCTGTCTGCCGCGCCAGACCCCATCACCGGCGCCCGCATGGCCGTGGGCCTGTTGGCGGTCCAGGTGGCTGAAAGTGGCTGCACCACGGGCTGTCCGGTCACGTCCATCGCCTTCGAGCAGGCGGTGTCGTCCCCCCGGCTCCAAGCGGCCACCCGTACCGCCATCGACGGCTGGGTGGCGCTCGTGGCCGACTTCCTCGTGGCTCACGGCACCCCGGATCCACAGGCCCGCGCCACGGTGCTGGTCGGTGCCGTGCAAGGTGCGCTGGTCCAGTGTCGCGCCTACGGCAGCCGCCAGCCGCTCGACCACCTCTCCACCCTGGTGCCCGTCCTCCTGGGCTCCTGACCCCCGCTCGCCCCCGACGCAACGGCGTCGCTTGAACCTGGGAACATAATATGACGACCAGTCCACATACCCAGTCCACCCGCCGTGCCGTCGTGACCGGAGCCACCGGCTTCGTGGGCCTGTGGTTGGTCGCCGAGCTCACCCGGCTCGGTGTTCCCGTGGTGGCGCTCGTGCGGTCTCCCGAGCGTCGACGCACCACACTCCAAGCCGATGTCTCCCGCCTGGGCGGTCGCGGCAGCCTGGTCGACACCGCCCCCCTCGACCTCGACGCCGCCGACCTCGGCCTCGACGAAAGGGGCCTGGCAGCACTGCGGTCCGCCACCGAGGTCTACCACCTGGCCGCCCGGTTCGGCTTCGGCCTGGAGCGCGATGTAGCCCACCAGGCCAACGTCACCGCCGCCGTGCAGCTCGTCGCCACGGTCGCGGGCTCCGCGCACCTGACCCGCTTCGTCCACATCTCCGGCTACCGCACGCGCGGCACAGAAGGGCGGGCCCTCGACGTCGACAATCCCGCTGCTCTCGACGCCTTCTACCAGTCCCACGGCGCCTACGAGGCCTCCAAGCTCGAGGCCCACCAGCGTGTCGCCACAGCGGCGGCCGACCACGGTGTGCCGCTCACCCGTGTGTCGCCCGCCATGGTCATCGGCGACTCCCGCACCGGCGAGACCACCCAGCTCACCGGCCTCGCCGACGTTCTCCAGAAGCTGTGGGACGGCCAGCTGCCCGCGCTGGTGGGCTCGGTCGACACCTGGATTCCCGTGGTGGCGGTCGACATCCTGGCCGCCCTCCTCGCCCGCCTGCCCACCGACCCCACCTCGGAAGGCGACCACATCCTCGTTCTCGACGACCGCACCCCGTCACTCCTCCAAGTCGTCCAGCGCGCGGCCACCCGCATGGGCCGCTCCGCACCGCGGCTCACCCTCCCCGTGCCGGTCGTGCGTGCCCTCCCCGAAGCCCTGTCCGGCGTCCATCCCGAGGCCCTGTCCTTCGTGAGCGCCGACCGCTACGACACTGCTACCCTCCGGGCCACTCTGCGACGGCTGGGCATCGAGATGCCCGATGTAGTGGGTGTCATTGACCGGTGGGTCGACCACCTCGTCGACACCCGCTTCGGCGCCCGTGCCCCTTCCGGTGGGCGCACGGAAGCGGTCGGGGGCACCCGGGTGTGGCTGCGCGGGACCCGCGATGTCCCCGAAAACGTCTTTCTGCACGGTGTCCTCCTCGACGGTGACAGCTGGGGCCCCGTCCGGTCCGCCATGAGCACACCCGCCCTCGTCCCCGACCTTCCCGGCCTGGGCCTGAGCGCGCCCGGTGGTGGCTCTCCCGAAGCGTGGATGACCAGCCTCCTCGCACCGGTCACCCGCCCCGTCACCCTCGTCGGCCACTCCCTCGGCACCGCGTTCGCGCTCGCCTACGCCGCAGCCCATCCCGACCGGGTCGAGCGGCTGGTGCTCGTCTCACCGTTCTTCCTCCAGGCCCGCGCCAGCTGGGCCCTTCGACAGCCCGCTCTGTTCGGACCGGTCGTGTCGGTGATGCCCCGGTCGTCGCTTGCGGAACAGGTCGGGGGGCCCCATCTCGTGCTGGACCACATCCTGCCGGTCGCCCAGCGCTTCTCCGTGGCCCGACGCCATGCCGGGTGGCTCGCATGGGCCTCCTCCGAAGCAGTTCGTGCCCAGCTCACCGCATTCCTCGACCAGACCACCCTGCCCGTCGACATTGTGGTGGGGGAGCACGACCCCCTCCGTTCGTCCACCCGGCACCCGGTCACGGTCATCCCGGGCACCGGACACTACCCCCAGCTCACCCATCCGGAGGCGGTCGCCGCGGTGGTGAGTCCTGCTCCCAGGTAGTGAAAGGGGGAGTGCTTTGGTGAGGGGCCCCCTCCGACCGCTTCGCGGCCACCTCCCCCCTGAAGGGGGAGGACATCGGCGTTCTCATCGTCCTCCCCCTTCAGGCGGAGGGGGCGCCTGAATGGCCCTGAACACCGATGATATCATCGTTCTCACAGTCCTCCCCCTTCAGAGGTCCCCAACCCGCACAAGTGTCCAAAGGGCCTGAGAACAGACGCCCTTCGCCGTCGGGAGGACTGTTGTGCCCACGAACTCGGTCAGCCTCGACCGAGTCGTTCGGAGCGTGAGCGCTAGCGAACAAAGCGACGAATCTGGCACCAACCCGTCGAGTCGTCGTCCCCCGAGCCCACCGAACCCCAGACCCGACAGCCGGCCCGGGACCAGACACAAGCCTTGGAACCTTGCGAACCATCGCCCGTCGGCACCGGGCCCGCATAGGGGGTCCAGGGGGACGTACGGAGTAGTCCCCCGGCCGGAGGGGCCCGGGGAGGACGGAGTTCTCCCCGGAAAACAGGGTGTCTGGGGGAGCAAGGCGCCGGGCGCGAAGCGCGCAGGAGGCGCCGCGGTAGTCGCTCCGAAGGAGCAGTCCCCCGCTGATGCACGAGCAGTCAGCCCGGAGCCAACCTCAACCGAGGATGCGGTGTTTGTCGGTGGAGTGCACGACTTGTGCGGGGAGCTCTCCCTTGATGGGGAGGACTCTTGGGCCCCCTCCGCCCGCTTCGCGGCCCTGCTGCGCAATGACTACCGCGGCGCCTCCGATGCGCTTCGCGCTCGGCGCCTTGCTCCCCCTGAAGGGGGAGGACATCGTCGTTCTCACCGTCCTGAGTGGCCATGAACGCTGATGACCTCATCGTTCTCACAGTCCTCCCCCTTCAGGGGGAGGTGCCTGCGGAGCAGGCGGAGGGGGCCCCTGGATGGCCCTGAATGCTGATGATGTCGCCGTTCTCATCGTCCTCCCCCTTCAGGCGGAGGGGGCGCCTGAATGGCCCTGAACACCGATGACATCATCGTTCTCATTGTCCTCACCCTTCAGAGGTCTCCAACCCGCACAAGTGTCCAAAGGGCCCGAGAACAGACGTCCTTCGCCGTCTGGAGGACTGTTGTGCCCCCGAGCTCGGTCAGCCTCGACCGAGTCGTTCGGAGCGTGAGCGCTAGCGAACAAAGCGACGAATCTGGCACCAACCCGTCGAGTCGTCGTCCCCCGAGCCCACCGAATCCCAGACCCGACAGCCGGCCCGGGACCAGACACCAGCCTTTGAACCCTGCGAACCATCGCCCCGGAAAACAGGGGTGTCTGGGGGAGCAAGGCGCCGGGCGCGAAGCGCACAGGAGGCGCCGCGGTAGTCGCTCCGAAGGAGCAGTCCCCCGCTGATGCACGAGCAGTCAGCCCGGAGCCAACCTCAACCAAGGACCCCAGTGTTCTGTCGGTGGAGTGCACGACTTGTGCGGGGAGCTCCCCCTTGATGGGGAGGACTCTTGGGCCCCCTCCGCCCGCTTCGCGGCCCTGCTGCGCAATGACTACCGCGGCGCCTCCGATGCGCTTCGCGCTCGGCGCCTTGCTCCCGCTGAAGGGGGAGGACATCGTCGTTCTCACAGTCCTCCCCCTTCAGGGGGAGGTGCCTGCGGAGCAGGCGGAGGGGGCCCCTGGATGGCCCTGAATGCTGATGATGTCGCCGTTCTCATCGTCCTCCTCCTCCAGGCGGAGAGGGCCCTGAATAGCCCTGAACGCCGATGACATCATCGTTCTCATCGTCCTCACCCTTCAGAGGTCCCCAACCCGCACAAGTGTCCAAAGGGCCTGAGAACAGACGTCCTTCGCCGTCGGGAGGACTGTTGTGCCCCCGAGCTCGGTCAGCCTCGACCGAGTCGTTCGGAGCGTGAGCGTCAGCGAACAAAGCGACGAATCTGGCACTTACCCGTCGAGTCGTCGTCCCCCGAGCCCACCGAACCCCAGACCCGACAGCCGGCCCGGGACCAGACACAAGTCTTGGAACCCTGCGAACCATCGCCCGTCGGCACCGGGCCCGCATAGGGGGTCCAGGGGGACGTACGGAGTAGTCCCCCGGCCGGAGGGGCCCGGGGAGGACGGAGTTCTCCCCGGAAAACAGGGGGTGTCTGGGGGACGGAGTCCCCCGCTGATGCACGAGCAGTCGGCCCCGAGCCAACCTCAACCAAGGACCCCAGTGTCCTTTCGGTGGAGCGCACAACTTATGCGGGTACGAGACCCCGGGACTTCGCGGCGGAGGGCTCCAGGCCCACTGCGCGTGCATCAGCGGGGGACTGCTCCTTCGGGGCGACTACCGCGGCGCCTCCCATGCGCTTCGCGCCCGGCGCCTTGCTCCCCCGAACACCCCCGCGCCTTCATCGTCCCTCGCCACGTCCTCCCCCAAAGATGTCCTCTCCGGCTGGCGCTCCGTCCTCCAGCACGCAAGGAGAACACGACCCCCACTGAGAGCATGGCTTGACCCGCGGCAGGATCATCATCGTCGGCCTGGTGGCTGGCTGGCTGGGCGCCTCCACCGCTCTGGCGGCGCCCACCGCCCCGGCCCCACTCGACCCCTCCACCCGCACCGAGCGCTTCGCCGAAGGTCTCTCCGGCCAGCTCACCGTCGCCCTCGCCAACCATCCCGTCGTGGCCGCCGACTTTGCCCGCTGGCACGCTGCTGTGGCGTCTGTGTCTGGCGCCAGATCGCTGCCGTCGCCCACCGTCGACTTCGGGGTGTTCCTCCGTTCCGTCGAGACCCGCGTGGGCCCCCAGGTGGCGCGGGTCGGCGTCCGTCAGGCCGTGCCCTGGCCATCTGTGCTCAAAAAGTCCGGCACCGCTGCGTCTGCGTCCGCCGAAGCCGCCGGCGCCCGCTTCGAAGCCACCGTGCTCGACGTCGCGCGCACCGTCGAAGATGCCCACTGGGCGCTGTGGGCCGTCCGCCAGACCCGCGCCATCCACACCGACCACCGCGAGCTCCTCGCCGGCCTGTCCGCCACCGTCCGCGGCCGTGTAGAGGTGGGGGCCGCCAACCTCGCCGACCTCCAGCAGGTCGACCTCGCCCACGCCGTCTTGTCCGACGACATCGCCCGCATGGACGAAGCCGAGCGCGCCGCCCTCGCCGGCCTCCGAGCCGCCGTGGGCGCCTGGACCGACGACCCCCTCCCCACCCCCGAGTCCCCCGGCGGTTCCTGGCTCCCCGACGAAGAGCTCCTGCTCCTCGAAGCCGCCGCCACCGCCCATCCCCGCCTCCAGGCCGCCCGCCACGACGTCGCCGCCGCCGAAGCGCGTGTGGATGTGGCCCGTGGACAGCGCCTTCCCGGCTTTGTAGTGGGCGCCGACTGGGTGATGGTGGGCGATGGCGAGGGCACCCACGTGGCCCCCGAAGAAAGCGGCCAGGACGCCCTCGCTGTGGGCCTCGGTCTGCAGGTTCCATTGTGGCAGAAGGCTGCTGCCGACCGGGTCACGGGCGCCGAAGCCGGAGTCCGCGCTGCCCGGGCCACCGCCGACCAACGTGCCCTCGACGCCCGCGCCCAGCTGCACCAGGCCATCGCCGACGTCGAGTCGTCTGGCCGCCGCACCGCCGTCATCCAGGGCACTCTGCTTCCCCAGGCCGAAGCCGCCTATGCTTCACTGCTGGGCACCTACACCGCCGGCTCCAGCTCGGTCGCCCAGGCCCTGCTCGCCCAGCAGGCGCTGCTCCAGCTGCGGGTCGACCTGGTGCGTGCCCAAGCCGACCACGCCCGCGCCCGCGCCCGCTTGCGGTCCGTCTGTGGCCGCGACGTCTCCTTCCGCCGCCTCGTCCAAGTGGAGCGCCCATGACCGGAACCCGCCTGTGGGTGGTGCGCGGGATCGTCCTCGTGTTGGTCTTTCTCGCGGGTGTGATGGTGGGGTCGACCGGCTCCGAACCCGCCGGCACCGTCGCCACCACCCCCGACACCTACACCTGCTCCATGCACCCCAACGTGCAGCAGCCCGAGCCCGGCCTGTGCCCCTTGTGCGGCATGGACCTCATCCCCAACACCACACAGACCGCCGCCGCCTCCGACCGCATCGTGCTCTCCGACCGGGCCCGCGCCCTGGCCCGCCTGCGCACCACTCCCGTCCGCCGCCAAGCCGACGCCACCGCCGACGTCCGCCTGCTCGGCCGCATCGAGCCCGACGAACGCTCCCGCCGCAACGTCACCACCTGGATCGGTGGCCGCATCGACCGCCTCACGGTCAACACCACCGGCGAGTCCGTCGGTCGCGGCCGGGTCATCGCCACGCTGTACAGCCCCGAGGTCTACAGCGCCCACCAGGACCTCATCGCCGCGCGGCGCCAGGTGGAGCGCCTCAAAGACAGCCCGTCCGATGCCCGTGCGCTGGCCGAGGCCGCCCTGTCCGCCGCCCGGGAGCGCCTCCAGCTGCTCGGCGTGCCCGACCGCGAGCTCGCCGAGCTGGCCGCCGCCGACACCCCCACCCGCGCCATCCGCATCCGGTCCCCCTTTGGCGGCACCGTCATCGAGCGCGTGGCCACCGAAGGCGCCTACGTCGAGACCGGCGCCATCCTCTACCGAGTGGCCGACCTCTCCCGGCTGTGGGTGCAGCTCGACGCCTACGAAGCCGACCTCCCCCTCCTCACCGTCGGCCTGCCCGTCACCCTCCGTGTCGAGGGCCTGGCCGGCGAGGTCTTCGAGGGTCGCATCGCCTTCATCGACCCCACCGTCGACCCCGACCGCCGCACTGCGCGGGTCCGCGTCGAGGTCGACAACCCCGAGGGCCTGCTCCGGCCCGGCATGTTCGCCGAAGCCCTCGTGGCCGGGCGCCAGGCCACCGACGACGAAGCCCCTCTCGTCATCCCTGCCAGCGCACCGCTGTTCACCGGCAAGCGCTCGCTCGTGTACGTCGAGTCCGACGGCGCCGATGGCCTCGCCTACACCCCCCGCACCGTGCGCCTGGGCACTCGCCTCGGCGACGTCTACCCCGTGGTGGCGGGCCTCTCCGAAGGGGAACGGGTGGTCAGCCGGGGCGCCTTCGCCCTCGACGCCGACCTCCAGATCCGCGGTGGCCCCAGCATGATGTCGGCCGCCCCCGACGACACCCCCGCCCAAGCGACCGTGCCCACCCTCAACCTCGCCTCGGTCGAGCGGGCACAGCTCGCGCCCGTGCTGTCGGCCTACCTCGCCATCCAGGTGGCCCTCGCCGAAGACGACCACCCCACCGCCAAACAAGCCGCCGTCACCCTCGGCGAGGCCCTCCAGGCCGTCACCCTCGGCGGTCCGGTGGGCGAGGCCTGGGCCACCCTCGCGCCCGCCCTCACCACCCACGGCCAGGCCATCGCGGGCTCCTCCGACATCGAAGCGGCACGCGGCAGCTTCGAGCCCCTCAGCCTCGCGGTGGAAGCCTGGCTGCGGCAGCTCGGCAACCCCCTCGACGCCCCCGTAAAGGTGGCCTTCTGCCCGATGGCGATGGGCAGTGCCGGTGCGCGCTGGGTGCAGCAGGGCGATGTGGTCGACAATGCCTACTACGGCGCCATGATGCGCAACTGCGGCGAGTTCGTGGAGGCCGTGCCGCCGGGTGCCCACCTGCCCGCAGCGGGCCCATGAACCAGCCGCCCTCCTTCTGGTCTCGCCTCGTGGGTGGGGTGCTCGAGCTGCGCGTGGTGGTGTGGGCTCTGGCCGCCCTGCTGCTCGCCGTGGGCATCATGGTGTCGCCCTTCGAGCTGCCCGGCGCCCACCTGCTGCCGCGCGACCCCGTCCCCGTCGACGCCATCCCCGACGTCGGCGAGAACCAGCAGATCGTGTTCACCGAGTGGGTGGGCCGGTCCCCCCGCGACGTCGAAGACCAGGTCACCTACCCCCTCACCACCGCGCTGCTGGGCATTCCCGGCGTGAAGACCGTCCGCAGCTCATCGGCGCTTGGCTTCTCCACGCTCTACGTCATCTTCGACGACGACGTCGCCTTCTACTGGTCGCGCGCCCGGGTGCTCGAAAAGCTCGCCTCGCTGCCCGAAGGCACCCTCCCCGACGGTGTCTCGCCCACCCTCGGCCCCGACGCCACCGCGCTCGGCCAGGTGTTCTGGTACACCCTCGAAGGCCAGGACCCCGCCGGCCACACCGTGGGCGGCTGGGACCCCGACGAGCTGCGGTCCATCCAGGACTACACCGTCCGCTACGCCCTGCAGGCCGTGGAAGGCGTCAGCGAGGTCGCATCGGTGGGCGGCTTCGTGCGCGAGTACCAGGTCGACGTCGACCCCGACGCCATGCGGGCCGCGGGCGTCACCCTGCCGCAGGTCGCCGATGCCGTGCGCCGCTCCAACCTCGATGTGGGCGCCCGCACGCTGGAAATCAACGGTGTGGAGTACCTCGTGCGCGGGGTGGGCTTCGTCGAAGACCTCGCCGACCTCGAGCAGACCGTCGTGGTGGCCCGCGACTACACCCCGGTCCGGGTGTCCGACGTCGCCCGCGTCACCCTCGGGCCCGCACTCCGCCGGGGTGCACTCGACGACGCCGGCGCGCCCGCAGTGGGGGGTGTGGTCGTCGCCCGCTACCGCGAGAATCCCCGCGCAGTCATCGAAAAGGTGAAGGAGCGCATCAGCGCCCTCCAGCCGGGCCTGCCCCGCCGCACCCTCGAAGACGGCACCATCTCGCAGGTCACGGTGGTGCCGTTCTACGACCGCACCCACCTCATCGACGAGACGCTCTCCACGCTCTCCACGGCGCTGTTCCAGCAGCTGCTGGTCACCATCCTCGTCGTGCTCGTGATGCTGCGCGACCTCCGCAGCTCGGCCCTCGTGAGCGGCCTGCTGCCGGTCGGTGTGCTCGCCACGTTCGTGGTGATGAAGCTGGGAGGCGTCACTGCCGACATCATGGCCCTCGGTGGCATCGCCATCGCCATCGGCACCATGGTCGACATCGGCATCGTGTTCGTCGAGAACATCGACCAACACCGAAGAGCCACCCCCCACGACACCGAGGGCGCCGTCCGTCGAGCGGTCTCCGAGGTGGCCCCGGCCGTGGTCACATCGGTGCTCACCACCCTCGTGAGCTTCTTGCCTGTCTTCGGCCTCACCGAAGCCGAGCTGCGCCTCTTCGCTCCGCTGGCCGTCACCAAGACCGCCGCCATGGCCGTCGTTCTCGTCCTGGCCATCCTGCTGCTGCCCGCCATCGCCGTACTGGTCGTCCGCCGCTCCGGGCACGCCCGCGGGCCGGCCCTCGGCTCCAAGCTCTGGCCCGTGCTGGCAGTGGCTGTGGCCGTGTGGCTCGTGGCCGACTGGATGCCGCTCGGTGTGGAGCGGGGCTTCGTCCTGAACCTGCTGTTTGCGGGTGTTCTCATCGGTGGGGTGCTGGGCTCGTTGTGGGCCTTCGAGCGGGTCTACCCAAGGCTGCTCCGCCAGGTACTTGCTCACCGCACCACCTTCGCCATCCTGCCGCTGGGGCTCGTCACCTTCGGCCTGGTCGCGTGGCTCGGCCTCGACCGGCCCCTGTCTGCACTGCCCCCCACCATCCGCGACTCTGCGCCCATCACAGCCGTCCGCACCACCTTCCCTGGCCTCGGCCGCGACTATCTGCCGCCCTTCGACGAAGGCGCCTTCCTCTACATGCCCAGCTCCATGCCCCACGCCTCCATGGGCGAGGTGCTCGGCATGATGTCCGACCTCGACGCCGCCATCGCCCAGATCCCCGAGGTCGACCGCGTGGTGGGCAAGCTGGGTCGGGCCGACAGCGCGCTCGACCCCGCCCCGGTCTCCATGATCGAGACCGTCATCACTTACCTCCCCGAATATGGCGAGAACGCCGACGGCGAGCGGGTCCGCCAGTGGCGCGACCACATCCGCTCCCCCGACGACATCTGGACCGAAATCACCGCCGCCGCCCAGATCCCGGGCCTCACGGGTGCACCCGTGCTCATGCCCATCCAGGCCCGCATCGTGATGCTGCAGTCGGGGATGCGCGCACCCATGGGTGTACAGGTGCTGGGCCCCGACCTCGACAGCATCGAGCGCTTCGGCCTCCAGCTGGAAGCCGTGCTGCGGGGTGTTCCCGAGCTCTCGTCGGAGACGGTCTTCGCCGACCGGGTGGTGGGCAAGCCCTACCTGGAAATCACCCTCGACCGCGAGGCCATCGGTCGCTTCGGGCTCACCGTCGCCGACGTCCAGCAGGTCCTCCAGGTCGCCCTCGGCGGCACCACCCTCACCCGCACTGTGGAGGGCCGCGAGCGCTATCCCATCCGCGTGCGGTACATGCGCGAAGACCGCGACAGCATCGAGGCTCTGGAGCGGGTGTTCGTCCCCACGGCGTCGGGCGAGCCCATCCCGCTCACGCAGGTGGCCGACATCGTCTACGTACGCGGTCCCCAGGTCATCCGCGGCGAGAACACCTTCCCCACCAGCTATGTCCTGTTCGACAGCCAGGCGGGGGTCTCCGAGGTGGATGCCGTCGAGGCCGCCCGCCACCACATCGACCACGCGCTCGCCGCCGGCACGCTGTCCCTCCCCGACGGTGTGTCCTTCGACTTCGTGGGCTCGTACAAGAACCAGCTGCGCTCCGAAGCCCGGATGCGCGTGCTGCTTCCCGTGGCCGTGCTGCTCGTGTTCGTGCTGCTCTACCTGCAGTTCCGACGCGTACGGCACACGCTGGTGGTGGGGTCGGGGGTGGCGGTGGCTGTGAGCGGCGCCTTCATCCTGCTGTGGCTGTACGACCAGTCCTGGTTCTTGGCGCTGCCATGGGTGGGGGACTCTCTACGCGAGGTGTTCGCAGTGCAGGGAACCCACCTGTCTGTGGCCGTGTGGGTGGGCATCCTGGCGCTCATTGGCGTCGCCACCGACGACGGCGTGGTGATGGCCACGCGCCTGCGGTCCGAGTTCGCGCGCCGGTCTCCCGAGTCGGTTGAAGCCGTGCGCGAGGCCACGGTCGCCGCCGGGGAACGCCGCATCCGGGCTTGTCTGATGACCACCGCCACCACGGTGTTGGCGCTGCTACCGGTGGTCACGTCAACCGGGCGGGGGGCCGACCTCATGGTGCCGATGGCGCTGCCGCTGGTGGGCGGGATGGCCGTGGAGCTGGTCACTCTGTTCGTGGTGCCGGCCTTGTGGTGCGCCGACGCGGAGCGACAGGTTTCCCGCGCCGGGTGAACGCTGCCGGGGGCTCCGAACACCTCTCCTCCCTCCGGAGGCACCACCGTGTTCCAGTCCACCACCGCTGTTCCGCCTGCCCGCGACCGGGTCGTGGCGGGTGGTCTCACGGCCACCCTCGCCGTCGCGCTGCTCGCCATGGCCAGCGCGTCCGAGCCGCCCCCTCCGGCCGACCCCATCATCGAGCCCGCACCCCTCGTCGAGCTGGTCTCCACGCCACGTCCTCCTCCGGCGGGGGGTGGGGGCTCGGTCTCTCCGCCACCGAAGAAGCCTGCGGCACCCCGCGCTACCGCGCCGCCGGTCCCACCCCCAGTCGAGCCACCCCCTGAAGCGCCGCCCCCCGAGCCTGCGGTCGCCGACCTCACGCCAGCGGATGCGGGGAACACGCGTGGAACACTGCCCGCATCTGGGCCGGGCACGGGCGAGGGTTCGGGAGCAGGACCGGGCACTGGACCGGGGCCCGGTGGACCGGGAGTCGGTCCGGGTGGGGACGGGAACGGTCCGGTCGCTATTCCCGGAAACGCCGTGCGGGCGCGCCGAAAGGTGGAGCCGGTCTACCCGAGGGCCGCCCACGACCTCAAGCTGCCCGAAGCCCGCTGCCGCGCCCGCATCACCATCGACACCAAGGGCAAGCCCACGGATGTGTCGGTGACCGGGTGTGCCACGGTGTTCCACGCCGCCACGGTGCGCGCGATGATGCAGTGGCGGTTCTACCCGGCGCGGGTCGATGGAAAGAAGGTGTCGGCGTCGTTTGTGGTGCCGATTCGCTTCCGTCCGTAGGTTCCTGGTGGTGTGGGCCCCCTCCGACCGCTTCGCGGCCACCTCCCCCTGAAGGGGGAGGACAAGGAGGAGGACATCGTCGTTCTCACAGTCCTCCCCCTGAAGGGTGAGGGGGCCCGCGTTCTCGGTCGCTGTGGCCACTTTCGCGGGTAGGAGTCCCTGAATGGTGAGGACATCGTCGTTCTCACAGTCCACCCCCTCTCAGGGGGAGGTGCCTGCGGAGCAGGCGGAGGGGGCCCGCATTCTCGGCCGCTGTGGCCACTTGTGCGAGTAGGAGTTCGAGACTCGGAAGGCCCTGAAGGGGTAGAACATCGTCGTTCTCACAGTCCTCCCCCTCTCAGGGGGAGGTGCCTGCGGAGCAGGCGGAGGGGGCCCGCGTTCTCGGCCGCTGTGGCCACTCTTGCGGGTAGGAGTCCCTGAATGGTGAGGACATCGTCGTTCTCACAGTCCTCCCCCTTCAGGGGGAGCAAGGCGCCGAGCGCGAAGCGCATCGGAGGCGCCGCGGTAGTCATTGCGCAGCAGGCCTGCGGAGCAGGCGGAGGGGGCCCCTACCAGGCCAGCGGGACCTCCACCTCTTCCCCGTCCCGCTCCAACACCAAGGTGATGCCCGGCCCGCCCCAGTGGCTCAAGATGGTCATGGTGAGGGCGGTCTCGCCCTTTCTGGCTTCGTCGAAGAGGTCGATGCCGCCCATCAGGGCCGTCACCACCCGGTCGCCCGGCTCCATGCCTGCTTCATCCGCCGGACTGCCAGGCCGCACGTCCTCGACCACCAGCTCGCCGTCCTCCATGCCGAGCGAGAAGCCGTTGGTCTCGAGGGCCGGTGCCCTGCTCGACCGCAGCTCCACCCCATCGGTGATGGCGCCTTCCTCCACCACCACGTCAACCGTTCCGAAGGGTGCGCTCAGGGAGCGGAGGGTCCAGGTGCCAGGAGGCAGGCCCTTGATCTCGAAGGTGCCGTCGCCCTTGGACTGCCCGACCATGGGTGTCGAGCGCGCGGAGCCCTCTCCAGGACGGATGGCGAGGATGGTCTCGCCGGACCTGGGCTCGCCGGTGAGTCCATCGACCAGGATGCCTTCGATCGCACCGTTTGAGAACACCTCGATGGTGCCGAGGTCGGTGGTTCGTCCCTCGCGGACCGAGGTGGGGGGATGGATGTACGTGAGTGCGTCCATGTCGGAGGGCTGGGCTTCGATGACAATCTCCCAGTCCCCGTCGCCCAGGCCGGTGAACGTGATTGTGCCGTCGGTCGTGCAGGACACGTCGCTGACCGACAGGATGCCGGTGGTGACATCGAGCGGACCGCCTGGAACCCGCACGGCGAATGCCTGGCAGGCCGGCGTCGGGACGCCTCCCACCTCGACGCGACCGGTGATGACGCCCCTCCCGCGAAAGTCGAGCCACGCGTCGTTTTCACCTGGTGCGACCAGCGTGGAGACCCCGTTGGCGCGGACGGCGACTTCTCCGTGCTCCGGGCCGCCGGACCAGCTCTTGCAGTTGCAGACGGTGTCGCCCGTTGCCGGGTCTTCGTTGCAGAACTGGCCGAAAGGAAGGAGCGGCGCTGTGCACATCACCACCGTCTGGTTGCAGCGGTCGTTGCGGCGGCCCCTGCAGTGCACGCGGATGCTGCGGGCAGGCTCGAGAGAGAAGTCGACCTCGATGGTGTCGGCCTGCTGCTTTCCGCGGGAGCCGGTGTCGGCGGGGAGGGCCTCCGGGTAGATGTGTTGGCTTGCGGTGGATTCTTCGAAGCCGAATGCCGAAGCGGTCAGGTAGAGGATGGTGTGGTGCTGTTCGGAATGGCGGGGCAGGTTGAAGGCGTAGCGCCCGCTGGAGTCCGAGGTGGTGTGCCCGATGGAGTTCTCTCGCCACTCGATGACGGCGCCTTCGATGGCGGTGCCGTCGGGGGAGGTCACGGTTCCGGTCACCTCGATGGCGTCCTGGAGCGCCAGCCGCACCAGCGCTTCGGCGCCGGCCGTGAGCGTGGCGTCGCGGGAATATGCGGCCAGGGTGGGGTGGTACGCTTCCACGTGCACGTCGCCACAGTCGAGGTCATCCAGGACCACCGCACCTCGGTCCCCGGTCACGTCGAGCGCCCGCCAACGCGACCCATCCCCATCCCCACGAACCTCGATGTCGACCCCCGGCATGGGCTCACCGGTGGCGTCGAACACCTGCACCCGCACACTGCAGCCCTCCTCTCCCTCCTCCCGCACATCGAGCGTCCGAACCGCCAGCGGCTCGCTCTTGGCGAGGTCAGCTGCCGCCGGCTCGGGCATCACCGCCTCGTAGGCCGACCACCCGAAAAACATCACCAGCCCGGCCAACACCACCGGGATGGCCACGAGCACCGCAGCCCACTTCAAGCAGCCGGAACGCTCCATCGAGCCCCCTCATGTGGGCGCAGCCTACGCATCCGTCCACAGGCCTATTCTATCGAGGCACCACGCGGAACCGAGGCTGGCTGATCCGTCGTCCCCGGCACGCGGGACACTTTCCGGGACGCGTGAACCGGGCGCGCTTCTCGAACAGGAAGCCGCACCCCATACAGCGTGCCGGAAAGGTCTCCAGCCGCAGCTTGTCGCGCTTGAGGCTCTTTCCGAGGTGCTCGAGGTGGCCGGGCAGGTCGCGCTCGGTCACCCGCACCTCGGCCGACAGCTCGGTGAGGGTGAGGGCCTCGTCGACCATCAGGGCCGTGCGGAGGGCCTCGCGGACGGACTGGCCTCGGGGACCGGGACTGCGCTCGTGCATGGGACCTCCTGAGCCGGGAGAACCACCACCGCCGGCTGGCCGCAGAGTGGTTGCGTCGTGTAGCGTGCCACGGGGATGTCGGGCATCCCGACTGGAGGGACCATGGGACGGTGGATGCGCCTGGCTTGGGTGGGTGGTGTGCTCGCACTTGGCTGTACCGACGACAAGGACACCGACGAAGACCTGAGCGTCGACTTCGGCGGCTCGGACGACGGTGGCTCGGGCGGCGATGACGGCGGCGACGACGGCGGCGATGATGGGGGTGACGACGGCGGTGATGACGGCGGCGATGACGGTGGAGACGACGGCGGCACCGACGGCACCGGCACCGGCACCGACCCCTGCGCCACCATGCTGGCCGACACCTACCCCTCCGCCGGCTCGGTCGACGTGTACTTCCGGACGCCCATCGAGCTCGTGTTCGTCAATGCATGGGGGGACGAGGCCATCTCCGTCTACGGGGCCGACGGCACCGAGGTGGCAGGCACCGTGGAGCGCTTCGACGACGGCAACACCGTGCGCTTCACCCCCGATGTGGGCATGCCGCCCGCTTCGGACGTGGTCGTGAACGTGGACACCTGCGGCGGCTCCGAGGCCTACAGCTGGTCGCTGTCCACGAGCGAGCTCGGCACCCCGCTCGACTGCGACCTCAGCGGCGCCACCTTCCACTTCGACCTGGCCGACGGACGGTTCACCCACCCCGACCCCGCCGTGGCCTCCCTGCTCCTCGACGTCATGGACGGCGGCATGGCGGTCACTGTGGCCTCGATGTCGGCCGACAGCGCCGAGGTCGTGCTGGGCTTCGGCAGCGCCAGCGCCCAAGACACCTGCATGGCCACCGCCGACCTGGACGCAGCCTTCACCGACCCCAACCTGTTGGTCTCCTCGGGCGCCCTCCCCATCTACTACAGCACCGACGACTCCTTCGAGCTGCACAACACGCAGGTCGACCTCACCGCCTCGCCGGACTGCACCCACGCCTATGTGGGCGAGCTGAAGGCGCTCCTCGACGTTCGCGATGTGGCCCCTGCTTTCGAAGACCTCATCGGCACAGACGACCCCGACGAGCTCTGCGCTGTGCTCGCCTCCTTCGGGGTCTCCTGTGAGACCTGCCCCACCGACGGCACCACCTACTGCATGGACATCCGCATCACCGACATGCCCGCGCAGGCCGTGTCCTACACCATGACGTCCCGCTCCCTGGAAGACCTCGCATCGGACAGCACGTGCTCGGGGGCGGGAAGCAGCTGCAGCCACGCCCCTGGCCGACCGTGGGCATGGGGCATCGTGGCCATCGGGCTGCTCGGCCTGGCTGTGCGCCGGCGCTGAACCCTACCGTTCGTCGGCGCCTACATCTGGAGCACCGTCGTCGCGGGCATCTTGGTCGATGTCGGTGCCCGGGGAGGCGTCTTCGAGGTCCGCCCCCGCGTCCACTGCCGACGAGCTGGCTGCCAGGTGGAGGTCGTGCCCGGCGGCGTCTTCGAAGTCGGCCGAGGTGGCGGTCTCGATGTTGCCGGCGAGCGTGACCTCGGCGTCGCGGGGCCGCATGGGGTGGGAGACCAGGTTGTTGCCCACCAGGCTGTTCTGCGTGCCGGCGTAGCGCCACTCGATGCTCGAGAACGGCGCGCTGGTGCTGTAGACCGTGTTGTGGACGACGGTGGCCCCACACGCGCTCGCCAGCGCGATGCCCGAGTCGAAGCCGAAGCCCGATGCGAAGAGGTCGGGGTCGTCGGCCAGCACCGTGTTGTTGACGATGACGCCGTCGACGTCTTCCACGAAGTCCGTGACGTCGTCGCAGGAGGTGTCCTCGAACTCCCGCGGGGTGGACGACGCCTCGCCCAGCAGGCCCAGGCCGATGCCCCGTGCGCAGTTGACGATGGTGTTGCGCTCGATGTGGGTGTCGGCGTTGTACTGCCAGAAGTGGATGCCGTGCTCGGACAGCCCCACGTCGCACCAGAAGCCCGAGATGTGGTTGTCGTGCACATGCCAGCCGCGGGTGCGGTGGGCGTCGATGCCGCCGGTGTAGCAGTTGTCCCGGATCTGGGGCCGGCCGGTGTCGGTGAGGCGGATGTCGGAGCAGCGGATGACGCCATTGTCGGCGTAGGCGGTGCCCGACTGGTTCACCTTGATGCCCTGCTGGCCGGGGTCTTCGACCACCACGTTGTGGATGACGGTGTTCTCGATGGTGGTGTCGGCGGGGTTCACGTGCACGGCGTGGGTGTAGGCCCGGCGCAGGGTGAGGTCGGCGACGGTGACGTTGCTCGCCTTCACGCTCACCATTTGCGTGGTGACGTATCCGCCGTCGAGGATGACATCGGCCGGGTCGCCGGTGGCCCCGCGCAGCGAGATGCCCTCGACGTCGACCCACAGGTACTGGCCGTCGAGGTTGTAGGTGCCGGCAGCGAAGCGGATGGTGGTGCCGGGGTCGGCGCCCGAGATGGTGGACCGCAGGGTGCTCACGTCGTCGGGGGTGACGTCGATGATGGTGCCGGTGGGTTCGGGGAGTGGGGCGCAGGGGTCGACCTCGGTGCCGCCATCGTCGCCACCATCGTCGGTTCCGCCGTCGTCGCCCCCCTCGTCTCCGGAGCCGCCGTCGTCTCCGCTGCCGCCATCGTCGCCTGGGCCGCCGTCATCGCCGCTGCCGCCGTCGTCGCCCGAGCTGTCGTCCGACCCCGCGGGGGCTCCGGTCTCGTTGCTGCCCGCCTTGTCTCCTGCGCATCCGATGGCCCACCAGAAGAGCGCTGTCATCCACCAAAGCTGTCGCATGGTCACCCCGGTTGTGGTCGAAGTCGGGGTGAACGGTAGCAGCCAAAGCGGCCGCGGTGGGTGGCCGAACGCCCTGTGGCACAAGCTGTGACAACGTCACAGAGGCTGCTTGCAGAGCGGCCACCCCGGAAGTGGAGTGGCCGCCAGGTGAGGTGGACTCAGTCGTGGTCGCCGGTGTCGTCGTCATCGTCGTCGTCGTCGTCGGCGTCGTTGTCGTCGTCGTCGTCGTCGTCGTCGTCGTCGTCGTCGTCGTCGTCGTCGTCGTCGTCGTCGTCGTCGTCGTCGTCGTCGTCGTCGCTTTCGTCGTCGTCGTCGTCATCGTCATCGACATCGACGGCTTCCCGGCCGCTGTTCGAAGTGCCACCGGCTTCGCTGCCGCCAATACCAAAGAGACCGTTTTCGCTGGTGTCACACCCCATGAGAAGGAGGGTGATCAGCGCGGCCAGCCACAATGAAATGCGTGTGTGCATGGGGGTCTTCCGGGAGTGAGGGTTCAGGAGAGGCAGGACATCCCGCCTGCCCTGAACAAGATGGCGTGTGCGAAGGCACATCGGGCCGCACCCCCCCCTGGCCGACAGCGGGTTCTGTTTTCAGCCGTGGATACGTGCCGCGGGCCCTATCCACACGCTCCCGCGTACCGACCCGCCTTCTCCTCGGCCGACAGGGCGCTGCAGGGCTTGTCCATCAAGCCGTCCCCATCGCGGACGAACAGCACCTTCTCGCCCGCTTTCAGGGTGAGTGTGCCGTTCAGCAGGGCGTCCCCCGTTGGCGAGAAGGCCCGAAACACATGCTTTCCGGGCGCCAGACCACACATCTGCAGGCTCGAGTCTTGTGGGTCGGAGGCCAGCGCCCACGTGTCCACCACGAACACGTGCTCCAGGAAGGGCTCGGTGATGACGGTGACACAGCCGCCGTCGGGCGCCTTTTCGGGACGCTGGCCACCTGGAACCACCACCACGCCGGTGGTGCGGAGGAAGCCGCTGTCGTGGGTGACCGTCACCTTGGCGTTGTCGGGGACGAACACGGCATGCTCGAAGGTGTACATGTCGCCTTCGCCCTCGTTGACCAGCTGCACCACGTGAACCCCCCCGGTGAGCGCCTTCTCGTGGTGGTCGGCCCCCAGCCAGTCCACGTGCAGCGGACCCGAGTACCCCTTTACTTCCAGCTCCCCGGCGGAGGCGGTTCCGAAGACGACGGCGAGCAGGGCGACAGCGGACATGGGGACTCCCGGATGGTGATGTCCCGGGAGTCCTACTCCGTTTCCTCCGTGGCGTGTGGCTACCAGCCCGCCTCGTCGATGATGGACTGGCCCGACACCACGTACACCGCGCCCGCATTCCAGCCGGCCTCGCTGTCCTGGTCGGCGCCCACAACCACGTCGTCCACGCCGTCGTCGTCGAGGTCTGCGGTGGCCAGGGCGGTGCCGAAGTTGCCCCACTTGTTCTTGCCGGCCACGCAGACGGTGGTGAGGCTGCTGTCGAGGATGTCGACCTCGCCCAGCCAGGTGCCACCGGTGGCGGTGTCCAGCTCGGCCGACGACACCACACACATCACGCCGGTGGTGGAGCGGGTGTTGGTGTCGGTGGCCTTGGGCGCGCCGATGAGCAGCTCGGGCAGGCCGTCTCCGTCGAAGTCCGGTCCGGCGGCGATGGCCATCCCGATGCGGTCGGCCGACTCGCTCGACACCAGCTTGAGGGTGGTGGTGTCGGAGAGCGTGAAGTCTGCGGTCACATCGCCGGGCACGATGTAGACGGCGCCTCCGTTGCGGCTTCCGTCGTCGTTGTAGGGCGCCGAGACCATCACCTCGTCCACCCCGTCGCCGTCCAGGTCGCCCAAGGCCGCCACCCGGTACCCGGCTTCGTCGCCGTAGGCCTCGCCGCTGGCCTCGTAGCCGTCGGTGCCCACCTCGCAGTCGCTGGAGGTGCACGAAGATGCGTCGGCAAGGGGGTCCATGAAGAATGCGGCGCCCACGCGTCGGGCGCTGCCAGACTTCCGCAGCCGTGCGCCGATGACCAGGCGGTCGCCCGAGGCCCCATCGCCGTAGAAGTCGAAGGTCTCGCCGATCTGGAGGTGGTTGACGTCGCCATGGTAGGCCACGAGGGTGCTCTTGGTGTCGGTGTCGAGGACCCGAACCTCGCCGCGGTAGGTGCCGGCCGAGTTGTCCATGGAGATGCCGATGGCCAGCTCGTTGCCGTTGGCGCTGTCGCCGTCGCCGTCGCCCACAGCCACCTCGGCGCCGAATTTCATGGTGGTGCCGGACGTGCCGGCTGCGAACCAGTCTGCGGCCCACGCATCCCAGTCGCCGTCGGACAGGGTCTGGTCACCGTCCCAGGCCACCACCACGCCCTGCCCGTTGTTGGCGTAGGCAGCGGCGGTCTCGCAGGCCCGGCAGCCGGAAATGACCTCGGGGTGGCCGTCGCCGTCGAGGTCGCCCGACGCCATGCTCCAGCCGCTGGCGTCCATGCCCCACACGTTGAGGCCGCTGCGCTTGGCATCGGTGCTGCGGTCCCCCAGGGCGAAGTCCGCGGAGACGGGCCCATAGACCACCCACATGGCGCCCGCCTCGGAGCCGCCGTCGTCGTCGGACCATGCGCTCACGGCGAAGTCGGCGTCGCCGTCGTTGTTGAAGTCGCCCACGGCCAGGTCGCGGCCCAGGAAGTCGGCCTGCGAGTCCGAGGTGACCTGGAGGATGTCGAGGTCTGAGTAGGAGAGGCGCTGGCTGGGCGGCTGGGCTGCGGTGGCGCGGGAAGCAGAGGGGGCGGCGGGGGCCGGGTCGACGCAGGCGAGGCCGAACGCGGCGATGAGAACGGCGGGATTCCGGCTGGGCATGGAGCACTCCGTGGCGTGGGTTCGTCCAGCCACGGTACGGCCGCTGCCCGCGCGACACCTCCCTCCAACTTCGGACCTCGGTCGGTGTCGGGGCGCCGGCCCTACTTGATGCGCATGCCGTCCTGTGCGCCTTCATCCACGCCGAGCAGGAAGAGGTGGGGGGCTCCGGGACCGGCCGCGACGACCATGCCTTCGGACATCCCACCCTTCATCTTTCGGGGGGCGAGGTTGGCCACCACCACCACCTGTCGGCCGATGAGCGCTTCGGGCGTGTACTTCTGGCGGATGCCGGCGATGACCTGGCGCTTCTCGAAGCCCAGGTCGACCGTGAGCCGCAGCAGGCGGTCGGCCTTCTTGATGACCTCGGCTTCCACCACGGTGGCCACGCGCAGGTCGACCTTCATGAAGTCGTCGAACGAGATGGTGTCGGCGACGGGGGTGTGGGCGGGCGGGGGCGGCTCGGCTGCCACGGGCTCGGGCTCGGGGGGCGGCTCGGCGGGCTTGCTGGCTTCCACCACGGCATCCACATTCGCCTTGTCGATGCGGCTCATGAGGTGCTTGTACTTGCGGATCTCGGTGCCCAGCAGGGGGGTGTCGAGGCCGTCCCAGGAGATGGGGCTGTTGAGCAGCGTGGCGGAGTCTGCAGCGAGCTTGGGCACCACGGGCGACAGCATGGTGATGAGCGACCGGAACAGGTTGATGCCCTGGGTGCACACCTGACGGCCCTTCTCGAAGGTGTCTTCTTCTTTGCAGAGGGCCCACGGGGCGGCGTCGTTGATGTACTTGTTGGCGATGTCGGCCAGGCCGCTGATGTGGCGGATGGCGCGGGCGTACTCGCGGGCGTCGTAGAAGGCCCCGACCTCGGTGCGGGCCGTGGCGAACTGTTCGGCCATGGCGGGGTCGTCGAGGGTGTCGGCGAGCTGGTTGCCGTAGCGCTTCTTCAGGATGCCGCCGCAGCGGCTGGCGATGTTGACCACCTTGCCGAGGAGGTCGGAGTTCACCCGGAACACGAAGTCGTCGAGGGAGAGGTCGATGTCGTCGACGCCGGAGGCCAGCTTGCTGGCGATGTAGTAGCGCAGGGCCTGGGGATCCAGGTGGTCGAGCCAGGTGCGGGCGGCGATGAAGGTGCCGCGCGACTTGCTCATCTTGCGGCCGTCGACCGTGAGGAAGCCGTGGCAGTACACCTTGGTGGGGGTGCGGTGCCCGGAGCCGTGCAGCACGGCGGGCCAGAACAGCGTGTGGAAGTACGCGATGTCTTTGCCGAGGAACTGGATGAGCTCGGTGTCGGTGCCGGGTGCCCAGGCCTTCTCGAAGTCGGCTTCGCGGCCGTTGTCTTTGCACCAGCGCCAGTGGCTGCCCATGTACCCGATGGGGGCGTCGAGCCAGACATAGAAGTACTTGTCGGCTTCGCCGGGGATCTGGAAGCCCCAGTACGGCGCCTCGCGGGAGATGTCCCAGTCGCGCAGGCCGGCCTCGAACCACTCTTCGAGCTTGTTGCGGACCTCGGGCTGCACGTGGTCGTTGGCGAGCCACTCACGCAGGAAGGGCTCGAACTTGCCGAGCTCGAGGAAGAGGTGCTCGCTGTCGCGGACGACGGGCTTGGCCCCCGACAGCACGGAGCGGCCGTCGATGAGGTCGGTGGGGGCGTAGGTGGCCCCGCACTTCTCGCAGGCATCGCCGTATTGGTCGGGCGTCTTGCAGCTGGGGCAGGTGCCCTTCACGAAGCGGTCGGGGAGGAACATCCCGGCTTCTTCGTCGTAGGCCTGGGCCACGGACTTGCGCTTGATGTACCCGCCGTCGTGGAGGCGGTTGTAGATCTTGCTCGCGCAGATGCGGTTTTCTTCGGAGTGCGTGCTGTGGAACACGTCGAACTCGACGAAGAAGTCGCGGAAGTCGGCGCTGTGCGATGCGTGCATCTCGTCGATGAGCTGCTGGGGGTCGATGCCCCGCTTGCGTGCAGACAGCATGATGGGGGTGCCGTGGGCGTCGTCGGCACAGACGTACAGGCAGTCGTTGCCGATGAGCTTCTGGTACCGCACCCAGATGTCGGCCTGCACGTACTCGACGAGGTGACCGATGTGGATGGGCCCGTTGGCGTAGGGGAGGGCTGCAGTGACGATGATGGAGCGTGACATGCGCCGCGCGTAATCCGCCGGACGCGCGCCGGGAACGGTGGAGGTGCCCCGACGCGCAATCTTCGCCGGAGCGGACGGTCCTACTCCTGGTCCACAGGCGAGACGAAGCCCGGCGGCTTGACGGCGAGCACGGAGGACTGGGCTGCCTGGAGCACGCGCTCTGCGGTGTTGCCGATGAGGAAGCCGGCCACGCCGGTGCGGCAGACCGTGCCCATGATGATGAGCTCGACGCCGAGCCGCTCTGCGATGTTGGTGATGACGACGGGGGGCTCGCCCTCTTCGAGGTGGATGCGGGTGCGGCTGCGGTCGATGGCGTGGCCGCCCACGATGTCGTCGAGGAGGACGCGGTAGCGGTCGCGCCAGCCTGTGCCCGGGTCGTCTTCCCTGGCGGACGGGGGGGCGTCCTGCATCCCCATGGTGTCGGTGCCTCGCCAGGCATGCACGATGTGGAGCTCGGCGTCGAGGTGGTCCATGGCCAAGGCGGCGAGGGCCAGGATCTGGGTGTTGAGCGACCGGTGGTCGGGGTCGGCAGCGGTGGCGTCGATGGCGGCGAGGACCCGACGGACCGACGGACGGGGGCGGGGTCGGACCACCCAGACGGGACAGGGACACTTCCGCATCAGGTGGTGGACGGCGGGGTCGAGGGCCCGTGCGGGATGGTTGGCGTCGACGATGACGAGGTCGTGGCGCTCTCGGATGACGGACCGAATCACCTCGAGCCAGGGGCGACCGGGCAGGATGAACGACCGGGCATCCAGGCCACGGGTCTTCAGCTCGGCGGCGGCGCGGGCCAGTCGCTCGGCATGGGCGGACCGGTCCACCGCTTCGACCTCTGCGGCGGTCAGGGCCCGCGATGGGACGAATTCCAGCGCCTCGGCGAGGGTGAGCGTGGACCCGTTGGACACGGCGAGGTCGGCCGCGAGGGTGAGGACGTCGGCATCGAGGGCGCCGCCAAGGTCGACGGCGAGGATGTGCTCGAAGCGCCCGGGTGGGCTGTGGGGACGCCAGCCGCCACCGAGCCGGAGCTCGTGGGTGAGCCGGCGGGCGAAGCGGGTGAGCTGGTCGTCGGTGAGGCTCTGGCGGACCTCTCCGGTCCCTTGACGGTTCAGCCAGCACTCGAGGAAGTCGGGCTGTTCGACGCGGGTGGCCAGAGTGGCGAGCAGCCGCAGGTGCTGGCCGGGGTCGGTGGTGGGACCGACCAGGAAGAACAGGCCCTGGACGGTGTCGGGACGGGCGTCTTCAGGGGCGCCGGCAGGGGGCGCGATGGTCACGCCGTTCCGTGCGCGGACCATCCACAGCGCGTGCTTGTGGCAGGTGTCGAGCTGGATGTGGGGGACGGCGAAGCCACCGGACACGGGGACCAGGCCGCTGTGCACGGCCCGCGAGAAGGCCTCGTGCAGTGCTTCGGGGCTGTGGGCGGCGGACTCGGCGAGTGGGGTGGCCACGAGCGCGGCCACGTCGTCGAAGGTGGCCGACTCGTCGAGGTCGATGAGTGGGGCGCTGGCCACGAGCTCCTCGTAGGGGTCGTCGGGGCGCAGGCCGGTCTCTTTGAGGATGGTCCACAGCTCTTCTTCGAGGGCATCGAAGCGGTCTCGGCCCAGGCGCTCGAACCAGTGCAGGATGGCGCCGCGTCGCACCACCCGCTCGCTCGCGTAGACGACGTACCAGGCCACGCCCAGGCCCACGAGCCCGAGCGTGAACAGCTGCGCCATCCGGCCCATCTCGATGATGAGGGCGAGCGAGAGGAAGATGCCGGCGAGCTGGGTCCAGGGGTAGAGCGGCGTGCGGACGGTGGGGTGGTAGGTCTCGAGCCTGGACTCGCGCATCACGATGACGGCGAGGTTGACCAGGGCGAACATCAGCAGCTGGAAGGCGCTGGCCAGCTTGGCGATGCTGACGACATCGAGGGTGAGCAGCAGCCCCACCACCACGCCACCGGTGACTCCGACCGCGAGGGTGGGGGTGCCGAAGCGACCGACCTTCGCGAAGGAGGTGGGGATGAGGCGGTCGCGGCCCATGGCCAGGAGGTACCGCGACGCGGCCATGATGCCGGCGTTGGCGGTGGAGCCGAAAGCGGCGACCGCAGCGACCACCACGAGGCCCACTCCGGCGCGACCGGGCAGGAAGTCGAAGACGGTGCTGGCGGCGGTGGCGATGGGGGTGAGGTCGGTGGCCAGGACGTCGTGGGGGACGACCATCACCAGCACCCACGTGCCGGTCACGTAGATGCCTGCGGCGACAGCGAGCGACATCACCATGCCGAGCAGGATGTTGCGGTCGGGGCGCTCGACCTCTTCGGCCACCCCGGAGACCTTGGTGAGGCCGGCGTAGGAGACGAACACGAGGCCCACGGTGCCCAGGATGCCGTCGATGTCGGAGTCGGGCGCGGCTGCGAGGCGCTCAGCCGACGTGGCGATGAGGCCGGTCTCGGCCACGCTGGACAGGCCGAAGGCCACGAATGCCGTGAGGATGCCCACCAGCGCGTACACCATCCACCGCTGCAGCCGGGCGGTCTCTTTGGTGCCCACCAGGTTGAGCAGGGTGAAGCCCACCGCGAGCGCCACGGCGAGGATGTTCATGTCGACGTCGAGGAACAGCCCGAGGTACGCGCCGATGCCGATGAGGGCGAAGGTGTTCTTCAGCCCCATCGCAATCCACGTGCCCAGGCCGCCGATGGTGCCCACGAGGGGGCCCATGCTGCGGTCGAGGTAGTAGTAGGTGCCGCCTGCCCGGGGCAGCGCACTGGCCAGCTCGGCTTTGCTGAGCATCGCGGGCACCACGAGGAGCGCCGACAGCCCGTAGGCCATGATCATCCACGCGCCGGCGTGGTCGAAGGCGATGCCAGGCAGCAGGAAGAAGCCCGAGCTGAACATGGCGCCGGTGCTGATCGCGAAGACGTCGATCAAGCCCAGGTCGCGCCGGAGACGGGTCTTGGAGGGGGGGCTGGCCATGTCCCGATGGTGGTGGACGGGGGGCGGTCCTGCCAACCGGAATGCGCTCTTGGTCGACTGTGAGGCGGCGTCGCCGAGGTGGTGGTCCGCTCGAGGAGTGGGGCATCAGGTGAGCGGGGTGACGGGCCGCTCCCCTGCGCACACGAACATGGTGAACCCACCCCCGCGCGAGAAGGTGTGGTTGGCCACCCCTTGCCGCACCCGCTCGGACCACGCCTCGCGCACGTTCCAGAGGGTGTCGAAGCGGCTGGCCGCGCCGCCTCCGGCTTCCCAGTGGCGCCGGGCGCGCTTCTTGAGAACGTCGACCATTTCTGCGGACTGGAGCACGATGTGGGCGTCGAGCGACATGGCGCGGTCGTTGTACGGCGGGATGAGCGGTGCGGCGCGGTCGTTGGTCCAGCTGCGCACCCGCTCGAAGCCTGCGGCGTCCACGAGTGCGTGGAGCTTGGAGCCGATGGTCTCGTCGCCATGCCCCAGCGCCAGCTTGCCCTTGGCGCACACCATCTGGAGCTCCACCTGCGCGAGGGCTTCTTCGAGCGACGGATTCTCCAGGCCACGGTCGGGAGACACGGCGTTGACGAGGTTGTCGGGCTCGGCGATCAGGAGGAGGCCACCCGGTGCCAGGACCCGCATCATCTCGGCGAGGACGGCCGCGGCATCGGTGGCGTGCATGAGGACGGTCTGGCAGGTGACGGCGTCGAAGTGACCATCGGGGAAGGGGAGCTGCTCGGCGAGGCCTTGCTGGTAGGTGATGCGGTCGGCCAGGCCACGGGCGCTGGCACGTGCACGGGCATCGTCGAGGAAGCCCTCCTCACGGTCGATGGCGACCATGCGCGCGGCGGGATGGGCGAGCGGGAGCAAGCGCTGGCCCCAGTGGCCCACGCCACAGCCCACGTCGAGGATGTGGCGGCGGTCGGACCAGCGGGTGCGGCGGGCGAGCAGTGCGAGGTAGTCGCTGTTCCACCAGAAGTCGCGCCAGTCGCCTTCGAAGCCGGCCAGCTTGGTGTACTTGGTGGCGTCGAGCTCGTTTTCGGTCTGGGCCATGGGGACCTGCCTGTCTCGGGAAGGCAGGTCTATCACTGTGCGTCCGGGGACAGCCATCGTACTCTGGGGCTTGAGGCACAGGTGGGAGAACAGGGGTGTTTTTGGTGTAGTGAGGCAGCGAGCTCAGCTCCAACCGGGGAGACCAACCTTGCGGGCCCCCTCCGCCCGCTTCGCGGGCACCTCCCCCTGAGAGGGGGAGGACTCTGAGGTTGTGGGGCGCCTCTGCCTGGTGGCTTCGGTGTCCTACGGCTGGCGTGAGTAGTCACCGTCGAAGCGCACGTTCAGACCCCCGCACTTGCCGTTGTCTTCGGCGGACAGCGTGTCGGGGCCCGTTCGGGTCAGGGTGAGCGAGCAGTCGTCCATGGTGACGGTGGCGGTGCTGCCGGTGCGCTTCAGAGGTCCGCGCACCTCGCCGGTGTGGACGTTGTCGGGCCCCATGTGGAACAGGGCCAGGCCTTCGGAGATGACCAGCTTGCCGTTGTCTTCGACGATGGTGAGCGAGCCGTCGCCCCCGCGGTCCCACTCTCCCACCCACGCGCTGCTGGCCTCGACGTGGCCGTTGAAGCGTCCGATGGTTTGGGTGAGGTCGGCCGACAGGGGTTCTCTGCAGGCCACCGACGTGAGCTTCTTGGCGCCCTTGCGCACGACCACGCCGGCTTCGAACTGGTCTTCGGTGCGCTCGACCACGACGGCGTACCGGTGGCCGTCGTTCCAGAAGGAAATGACGTGCTGTTCGGCGTCTTCGCCCATGCGCTTGTGGGAGAGCTCCACGCCGCCGGAGAGGGTGAGGTCGGGGGTGCTGGGCGTGCCGAAGCGGTAGGTGAGCTGGCCGTTGTGTTCACAGATCGACAGGGCATTGCCGCCGGAGACGGGACACGCGAGCCGCATGCGGGCGCCGTCGGGGCAGGGGGTGCTGGCGAGCGCGGTCGAGAGGGTCCACCACCACATCATCGGGCCTCCGGGGCGAGGGAGGGGCGGTGTAGCCGGTTGGGGTGGTCAGGGGTGGGGGTAGAGGAGGCCTTCGGCCATGGGGAACCAGTAGGCGGGGCTGGACCAGGTGGTGTGCTCGTCGATGGCGACTTCGACGTGCCACGCGGGTGGGCTCGCCAGGGCATCCCAGAAGAGGGCGACCACGAAGTGTGCGCTGGGGCGTCCGGAGGGGGGCTCGAAGATGGTGCCGAGCAGGTGGTCTGATGTGAACTCTCCCTGGAAGATGGCGTAGGTGTTCTCTGCGCGGTCGGGCATCACCAGCAACCGTGTGGGGCCCCTTGCGCTGAGAGTGGCGCCATCGACCGTCAGATCGATGACTGTGATGTCTGTGACGAGGGACGGTGCGCAGCTGCCGATGACTTCGTGCGACCGGCCCCAGTCAACTCGGTCGTCCTCCCCCGGCGACCAGGCCAGATGCATCGACATCTCCCCCACCTGCCCGTCCCACGTCTCCACTTCGCCCGACGCCTGCCAGGGTACGTCGGCGATGTGGTGGATGATGGGCTGGCTCCAGTACGGCATCGTCTCCAGGTAGTTGACGGGCAGGTCGATGTCGCAGGGGTCGGGCGGGAACACTTCGGTGGGAATGACGACGTCCGGGTCGTCGCAGCCGATGGCCAGGAGGAGGGAGATGGGCAGGAGACGGGACATGGTGGTCATGCGAGCGGATTCCGGATGCATGCCCAGTATCTACCCGGATGGTCCGACGTGCAACCACCACCGGGCGGTCCTCGCGAGAGAAAACTTCGCTTTTCTCTGTTTAATTGGTTGACGGTGGAAATTCGGCCCTATAGAACGTGGGTGTCTCCTCGACGAAGGACCGCACGATGTCTGCCCGCGCAGCCCACATCCCCCGACCGACCACCCCCCGGCTCGCTGCCGTGGTGCTGGGTCGTCCTGTGCCGCCGGTGGTGCCGGGTGTGGTCCCCATGTGGGGGGTTGTCGTCTAATCGGTCGTTCTGACGGTCTGACGAGAGCCCCCGGATGCGGCCTGAGCCCCCGGGGGCTCTCGTGCGTCTGGGCTGGACGGGTGCCACGCCCGGGTCGAGCGACGGTGTCTTCGGAGCGTGTGTGTGGATGGAGTGCATGGCGACCCCATGGGGGCTGCTTATGTGTGTTTATGTTTAATGGTTAACGGGGTGTAGCGCAGTGGTAGCGCAGCCGGCTTGGGACCGGAAGGTCGCTGGTTCGATCCCAGCCACCCCGACCACCTCCATCCGGGCCCCGGTGTTCCTTCGAGAACGCCGGGGCCTTCGTGGTCCTGGAGCCCGGACCTACGGGTCGTCGGTGTCGAAGCGCTCGAGCAGGCGGGCCTTGTCGGCGGCACCCAGGGGCGCGCCCTCGATGCAGGTGCGGCCGAGGGCTTGGAAGGCCTCGGGCTCGGCGTGCGGCGTCTCGTCGTTCAGCAGGCAGGCCCAGCCGCGGGCTTGGGGGGTGCTCGGTCGGCCACTCGCCGGTGGGCTGGGCATCTCCCAGAGAGCGGCGAGGGTGTGTGCCATGGCGAGGTTGGGCGGCTGGGCGCAGAGGTCGCGGGCGATGGAGAGGGCGTCGGGGCGCTCGATGCGGACGCCGCGGGCATCGGCCACCACGTGGGCGTAGACGTGGTGGGGATGGTGGAGGCGTTGCTCGGGGCCGGGAGTGCAGCCGGGGGTGTTGGCGTCGCAGAGGGCGCGGGTGCGGGCGGGGGTGATGCGGAGGCGCAGGGTGTCGGGGGTGACGGACACCACGGCGCGGTCGAAGCCGATGTGTTGCAGCTCGCAGGTGAGGTGGCCGTAGCTGCCGGTGATGTCGACGGGGACCGGTCCGACCGCCCGCCAGCCGTCGTCGCCGAGGTGGAAGAGGTGGCCGCCTTTGTGGGTGTGGCAGGGGTCGGCGCCGCTCTGGCAGATGCGTTGGTTGGACTCGATGAGCAGCCAGTGGGTGCCGATGGCGTACAGCTGTGCTTCGGGCGGCGGGGCCTGGCCGAAGCTGCTGCCGCTCGGGACGGGCACGGGGTCGCCGGAGGGTCGCCAGGCACCTTCCCGGGGAGTCATGGCCTGGAGGACCAGCTGGCGGGGCTCGGCGTGGGTGGCGTAGACGACCGCCACGACACCGTCGGGGTGCAACAGGGCCGACTCGACCGGGCCTTGGGGGGTGTCGATGGGCAGGCCGAGGACCGTGCGCTCGACCAGGTCCCACGGCACACCTTCGAGGACGCCGTCGCTGAACGGGGCGTCGGTGGTGACGGGCTCGGACGTGCGGCTGATGTGGAGGGAGCACCAGTGGTCGTCGTCGTTGTGGACCGACACCACGGTGCCTTCGGTGTCGACCCGGGCGACCATGACGCTGCGGTCGGAGGACCGTCGGGACGTGGGTGGCAGCGCGAAGCGGGCGAGGAGGGGGTCGGTGTTGGGGGAGGCCCCGACGGTGCTGCAGCCGGCGACCGACAGCGTGAAGCCTGTGAGGATGCCGTCTCGCGAGTGCAGCTGGGCCGCGGGGAGGTGCCGTTCGAGGAGGGGCTCGATGGCGTCGAGCAGGGCTCGGTCGCGGGTGTAGCAGGTGTGGGTGCCGCTCTCGAGGGTCTCGGCGGATGCGCACTCGGGAGTGGGGGCGGGCTGGCCCAGCTGGAGCGGGCCGAAGCCGGTGGGGAGGACGGGCAGCACGGCGTGAGGGGCGGCGGACGCAGCGCCCGGGGTGCCGATGCCGAGCAAGCAGGTGGCGAGGCATGGGACCAGCCAGCGCATGCGTGTCCTCCGGGATGACCCTTGGTGGGGTGCTGCGTGTCTTGTAGCGCAGTGGTCGCGGCCGGGGTTGGCTGGCGGTCCTCCGCAACGCAACAATGGCTTGGTGGGGTGGGTTGGCGGGGGGTGGCGGGGAGGGTTGGCGGGCCTTGTCCAGCGTTGTGGGTGCCTGCGGGGCAGGTGGAGGGGGCCCCTGAATGGGTACGGTGTGGTCGTTGTCACGGTGGGGGACTCTGAGTGGGCCCTCCGACCGCTTCGCGGCCCTGCTGCGCAGTGACTACTGCGGCACCTCCGATGCGCTTCGCGCTCGGCGCCTTGCTCCCGTTGAAGGGGGAGGAAATCGTGGTTCTCACCGTTTTCATCTTTCAGGGAGGTGGGGCCCGCGGACCTGAAGGGGGAGGGCATGGTTGTTCTCACCGTTCTCATCCTTCAGTCGGGTGGGGCCCGCGGACCTGAAGGTGGGGGACTCCGATTGGTCCCCCTCCGACCGCTTCGCGGCCACCTCCCCCTGAAGGGGGAGGACATCGTGGTTCTCACAGTCCTACCCCTTCAGGGGTCTCCAGCCTGCACAAGTGCCCAAAGGGCCAGAGAACGGTTGTTCTTCGCCGATGGGAGGGCTGTTGTGCCCACGAGCTCGGTTCGCCTCGACCAAGTCGTTCGGAGCGTGAGCGTCAGCGAACAAAGCGACGAATCTGGCACCGACCTATCGATTCGTCGTCCCCCGAGCCCATCGAACCCCAGACCCGACAGCCGACCCGGGATCCGGCACCAGCCTTCGAACTCTGCGAACCATTGCCCGTCGGCACCGGGCCCGCACAGGGGGTCCAGGGGGACGTACGGAGCGAAGCGAGTAGTCCCCCGGCCGGAGGGGCCCGGGGAGGACGGAGTTCTCC
>Ga0213833_1000535_pt1 | contig 36908 bp, 31 predicted proteins | sample SWATP21_FD_160575 | JGI IMG/M metagenome (GOLD analysis project Ga0213833, IMG submission 160575) | Coastal seawater microbial communities from Marineland, Florida, United States - SWA TP2 #1 | ecosystem: Environmental > Aquatic > Marine > Coastal | place: USA: Florida | collected 2016-08-14 | reverse complement strand
ATGGAGGCTATTTCTTGTCCAGCCTCGGGAATGAAATATCACCGATGCTCTCCGTGATCTTGGGTGTTCAGTACGTTTTGGTGCATGTGTTGCTTGTCTTACACACAAGGAAGCCCTTGTTCACCGTTGTGGCTGATTGTGTGCAGATACTCGAGCCCAGTGCCCTTGGTACTTTCGATGAGCTACGGTGGCCCAGAACCTTCTGGTGATGTGCTTGATACGTTTGAGTCTGGGTGGATTGCGATGGGCACTCTTGGTATCTCAGTGATCGCCAGCTCGGGCGATACCGGTGCCTACGAGCCGGCTTTGAACTTGAACCGCGGGTGTGAAGCTGGACCCTCCGTGAACTACCCAGCCAGCTCACCGTACGTGCCCGCCCCCCTCTATCCCGTTGTTCAATTCTTCACCATTTGCCGTGTGATTGTGTCTGGATGCATCTCAGGCACGTTACTGGTGTGGGTGCCACACAACTGTCCCCTGGCCCCGAGTCTGGGTCGTACTCTGAGATCGCTTGCAGCATCCAGTCTGGCGCTATCATTACGAGTGGAGGTGGTTGGTCAAAGCAGTTTGAGATGCCAAACTACCAACTGCAAGCAGCCCAGGCAGCAAGTCTCCCCACAGGCGCTCGTGGTGTCCCTGATGTGGCTGTTATGGGGCATAACTTCATGGTGGTCATGGACGACGCCAACAACTTGGTGGATGGCACGTCATGCTCCGCCCCTTCTTTCGCTGGCATGGTGACCCTTTGGAATGACGTTCGCTTGCGCACAAACGGCTCCTCTCTGGGCTTTTTGAACCCCCGTTTGTACGTTGCCAGCTTAGATTTGTTCACCCCCTGTTGTGCGACTGGAACTGTCGTTGCGCACCCCGTGGTTGGGTCGTTGCTGATCGTGTGTGTGTGTGTGTGTGTGTGTGTGTTACAGGTACAACGCCTGGGCTCAGTCAGAGGGGAGCTTCAACGACATCACCCAAGGCAACAATTACTGCCAGGAGTCTGGCGCGTGTTGCGACCAAGGCTATGATGCGGGCGTTGGGTGGGACCCTGTAACTGGGCTCGGTTCGCCAGACTTCATGGCACTGTACCCCTTCATGGTTGGTTCCAACTCAAGCACGTGGGACTCTGGACAGTGCACGGTTGCCCAGCGGGCGTGTGCATACGCCTGCACGTCGTCTTGCAGTGACTCAGGCGTGTGTGGGTTTCATCTTGCCGCATGGGCCATTGCGTTGATTGTCGTTGGTGGTTTGCTGCTGTGTTGTGCTGTCCCTTGTGCCTGCTTCCGTGTCATGAAGGGCCGCTGGATGTTCCAGCGCCAGCCCGTGCAGTACACGGATCTGCAGGCGAAGCTCGATACGGCGTACGCTCCGGCGCCTACGAATGCGTTCGCTGCTCCTGCCAGCCGTGGCACAGTCCGTGTGGATGCGGGGGCGTACGCCACTGCAGATAGCAAGGCAACGCCAAGTGACTATGCGCGTGGCAACGCCTACGCTGCACCCCAGCCCACCGGGAATGTTGGCGCCACTACAAGCTCTGATAACGCGTACACATACCAGCTTGGTAGTCGTGCAGGCGCTGATGAGTCGCTGTACGCAGCGTACGGTGCACAATAGATTGCTGGGATTGGAACAACACAACACATTATCAATTGTTTTCAACACGTACAAGCAACGAAGGTGTACTCAAGGGGAGTCACAACACAACCGTAATCCAGAGAAACTGGCCATACATTGCTTGGATGGCCATCTACTCCACCTCTCTCTAATACGCCAAGCCGTCCGCCATGTTGTCGTCCAGCGATTCTCCGTGAATGCGACAGCCGCCACCGGAGCAGAATCCGTCCTTCAGAACAGTCCGGGGTTCGAAGAACTCACACGATCCTCCACCGCATGTGGGATTGGCGCACGCATAGAACGTGCACTTGCCTCCGGAGCACGACGGTGACTCACAATTGCTAAACATGCACTTGCCTCCCGCACAGTTCACGGGCTCAGTGCAATCCTCGTACTGACACAATCCTGCCTTGCATTCTGTATCACTGCAGTCCGCGTTGGAGACGCATACAAACGACAGTAGTGCGACACAGACGATGGCCACCAGGGCGCGCCGTGGCATGGTTGCTTCTTGCCGCCAGGTCGCAGCGCACACTGACTCAGACACTTAACCTGGATCTTTTCATGTTACATATCGAAACTACCACAATGCAACGGTTCCGCACCGGTTACCTTGACGATCGTAAGTCGAGTACGGACGTCGCGTTTGGCCCGACACGGAGCCTTTCAGTTGGAGCCGAGCGTCTTACCACTTGTATAGCGTGTTTTCGTGCACTCTTGGGGGAGCCAGGGGGACCACACCGCCACGCTTGCGTTGCCGAGCAGCTTTGTTTTGCCCACACTCTCACGCCACCGCACCATGTCCGCCAGCGTGATCCGCGCATCGGAGCTGGAGGCGATTCGCCGTCGCGCATTCATCGGCAAGTTGGTTGTCAATGCCGAGACACAAGCGTTGAAGGAAGAGGCCTCCCGCAGGGCTCGTCTGAAGGCCCAGTCGGAGCAGCGCTCCAAGCGTTGGCCCAACACACTGGAGGCGCAGCGGCGCGCCAAGGCCAACGCCCGTGCGGTGCGCGAGGAGAAGGAGGAGGCTGTACGCCGGGCGCTGGATCAAGAAGAGGAACAACGCCGTGCCCGTGATCGCCTCGCGACGATTAAGATGGCGAATGACAAGCTGCAGGCGCAGACTGATCGCATGAAGATGATGAAGAGCCAACAACTGCTGTCGGATGTGATTGACGTACGTGCTTGCTTGTTGGGTGAGAGGAGAGCATCATGCCGTGCCGAGTTGCCCGAAGGTAATTTTGTTTGACTGGATCGTGTGCCCCGTGGGTTCGTTCGTGGGTGTCTCGTTTGGGTGTCTCGTTTTTGGCTTGCAGGTTCGAGCCACACAGATCTCGTTGAAGAAACGCATCAAGGAGATGGAGAAGAAGCGCGAGCATCACTGGTTTGAGTTGCAGCAGGAGCAACTTGTTGAGGCTGAGAAGAAGGAACTGCAAAAAGCCGCTGCATTGAAGGCGAAGGCATTGAAGTTGGCGTCAGAGCAGAAGGAACAGTTGGAGGTGTACACGCAAGAGTACATCAAGAAACTGACAGAGGAGCGTTTGGAGGGCGAGTTGGTGCGCAAGAAGGCGCTGGAAGAGTTGGAGAAAGACAAATTGGCTGAGGAAGAGAAGCGCAGACATGCGCGCCAGAACAACCTCGACATGAAGCGTGCCAATGAAGAGTTGAACCGCCTCAAGGAGATAGAGAAACGCAAAGAAGCGGAGGAAGCGGAGCGCTTGGAACAGTATGCGCGTGAGAAGGAAGATGAGAAGCGCCGCCGCCAAGACTTTGTGGAGCGCAAGAAGGCAGAGAAGGAGAAGCAAGTCCAGCGGATGCGCGAAGTGGTACGCTTTTAGTGCGGTCGATAGCTGACACCGTGTGGTTGTTGCTGTGGGTGCTCACTCATCTGGTGTGTGACGAACAGATGGAAGCTGATTTCCTGGCGCGCCAAACCAACGAAGATGTTCGCATGCAGAAACAGGCACAATCAGCCCGCCGCAAGGAGGATGAGGCCGCCGCTCGAAAGTGGGTCGTTGTCGTTGTTGTTTGTTTGATTGACACTTGGTGTGCTGTGTGTGTTGCTCACATTTTTGCAAACACTGTGTTGTGTTGTGTACACAGGGCTGAGCGGCGACGCAAGCAAAAGCTTGCAATTGATAGAAGCAGGAGACAGCAACTTGAACGGAAGAGACAAGAAAAGCAGGCTTCAGCCGCGCGGGACTTGGAGATTACCAACGCCTGGAAGCAGGTGCACAAGACAATAGAAAGCGAGGAGGCCGCCGAGGCCGCCGCGCGTAAGAAGGCTGCCCTGGATCACCAGGCATTCTTGCTGCGGCAAATTGCTGAGAAGGAGGCGAAGATTCGCCGTGCCCAGGAACAGGAGCGAGCCGCAGCCAACGCAGCGATTCGAGCGGCCCGTGCTGATGATGAGGCGTTCCGTGTAACGGTGAAGGGGTTTATCGCGGAAGAGTACTCGAAGGGCCACAACGCGAAAGGCGTCGCACGGTCGCTTCACCGCGTCCAAGAGGAGCAACTGCAAGCTGCGACTGCGTTTTACTAGTTTTTGCACACCGAACTGTTCGCAAGCTGTTCAGCGTGCAAGGCCACATGGAAGTTTCGTTTTGATACGGCTGCTCGACTCAAAAATATGCTTTTGGGGAGAAGGGGTGCTATTTTTGTTAGAGTGCACTGGCGTTGCGCCAGCAGCCGCGGTGGTTGCATGTCATGAACAACCAGCACAACGTGGCAGTTGTCCGCATGTCGTTGTTGCGTACTCCCGCTGCCACCAGGCGTTGAACGACACCCCATCGTTACTTTCTTTCGGCCAGGTGGCCATGGCGTGGCGCATCCGCAAATCAAACCTTGCTGCCTTGGGCGTTGCATTTGCTGCGGTGGTGGTATGCATGGTCGCCACCTGGGTTGTGATTGACGTCGTCATTTGGCGAGACCTCCACGAGTTGGACGAATTATGGGAGTTGCATACAAAGTCGGCATTTGCGGCAGGCCGTACGGGGATCGATCTCCAACTGAAGGCGTTGGGCATTGTTGCTTCGGCTTTTGTCGGACGGCTCGGCGCAGAGCCAGTGGAGAGCGCAGAGCTTGTGAAGGTGTTTGAAGCCACGGCCAACATGGGACTGTCCAGTGGCCTTGTCGCGTCCATTTCACTCCAACCTATGGTGTTGAACTCGGAGCGCGCGGCGTTTGAAGCCGCTGTCAACCACTCCATCTTGATGCCACCTCGTGCGCCTGCGCCACTCACCACAAATACGCCATTTCCCCTCAACTATTCAGACGTGTACTTCCCGTTGACCCAGGTGCATCCCATCCCTCCTGGCATGCCTATTGAGCAAGTCCAGTATGTTGACCTACGTAACCGGACCGATGTCCGGTACGATGCCGTCGCTGCTGCAATCGCAAACAACGAGGTGCGTGCTGTCGCTCCCTTCAGCACGCCACTTCTCCCAGGTTGGATTTTGATCCCGTTTTATCAACCCGTGCCGTCCGTTGTCCCCGGACGACTGGTGGATGGGTATATCACACTCTGGGTTCGGTCCCTGGGCGTGCAACAATTGTTCCCGCTCGAGACTGTGGATGGGCAGCTTGACCTCCGCATCGTCGACGTCTCGGACGCAGCCGCACCAGTGCCGGTGGTGGAGGTTCTCAACAGTGATGGCTGTGCGTCTCGCCACGAAGGGACCACTGAAATGGCTGTTGCAGGTCGCACGTGGGAGGTGAGCATGGGCGTGAGCGAGTGCCATTTTGAGTCCATGCTTAGCGAGTGGAGCACGTCCATGACGGTGCTGCTGGGTGGCGGCCTGAGTGCCGTCGTTGCTGCGTTTGCGGCGTACGGCGCGTACGCGCTGCGACAGCGTGCCGCACAAAGCAAAATGCGGTCTCGCTTGGCGGAGACCATTCAGCAAGCCCACACACGGCTGCTGCGAGTCATGAACCACGAACTGCGCAACCCGCTCACAGTCGTCCGTGCGGGCATCGAGATGGTGCAAACACAGATTGACGACGGCGCCAGCAGTACGGGCAGCGACAGGTCACTGGCGGGGGAGGGTGTGGAAGTGCTGTCATGTGCCATGCGGGCCGTGGATTCCATGCAGAGGTCCTTGGACGACCTGCTGGATGTGCAAATGGTGCATGAGAACATTGTGTCTCCCCGCCTGAACTTTGTCGAAATCGACGCCCTGATGCGAGACGTGCGGCACTACACCAACTCAATGTTGGCCGGGACCAACCACGCGCTCCGTGTCCTTGTTTCAGATGACTGCCCTCCCACTGTGCTGCTCGACTATTCGCGAACGCGGCAGCTGTTGGTGGACCTGATTTACCACTCCCACGACCTTGGACAAGGTGCCGACATCACCATCCGCGCGGAACCGGTCAACAAGAAGTTCCTGGTGTGGACGATTGGCCCGCTAACAACCGAGGTCTACACCCGGTTCGCGTTCTACGAGCGCGAGGCAGACAAAGCCACGAAGGCTGGCCTTGTGGCGGAGGTCTGTGGGTCAGGCTGGGTGCCCCGCGTCGTGAAGCAAACTGTGGTCACTGCGGGCATGCACCTGCAATTCACAGGTCGCGACCGATCCAGGTCCATACCGGATACCGAGTCCGCTAACTTCGCGCGGGAACAAATGGCTGTCGTGGGGATGATGGACCCAGCGGTGTGCCAACGCCTGGCGCTGGGTCTTAGTGGTACCACGTTTGTCTCCACGTGCGATAGTGGTGCAGAGACCGTCGTGCTCGTGCTGCCGCTCGATATTCCGAGCGAAGCTGAGGCTTCGTTCAACGAGACACCGTTCATGGAAGAGGCGTCGTCTGGACCGGAGGCTGCAGGCGCGCCCTCACCCGACGCACACTCCTCCGGGATCGAGGAGACGAAGGTCGCCGCCATCGACATGGGTGCAGAGGACTGGACCCCGAGCCCAAGCCCGCCCGTCCGCAGGCCATCGCTCAATCCCCAACAGTCGGCGCGTTCGCTGGCCACCTCTGTGGACACCACCCAGGCCGTGCAAGTTCAAATCGCCGCCACGCCCAAGCTGCGTTCCCCACCGCAGGATGCAGCGGCGGCGGCAGCAGCAGCAGCAGCGGAGGCGGAAGCTGCGGAGGCTACGGCAGCGGCGGCTGTGGTGACGGCGGCCAAAGCGGCGGCCGCCAAAGCAGCCGCATCATCCTCTGGCGCAAGCTCCACCGAGACCAGCACGGGCGGCCCACCAGACCGGGCATCCCCGTCGTCGTCACCGTTAAGCCATGAACCCCACCCCGTCACCACCACACACCGCGACGCCACGCACCCCGACGCCGCCGCCGGAACCACGGGCGCGGTGGACGAGTCACTTGCGCCACCAGGCGTGGTTGACGAGGCTGCCGCCACTGGGGCTGTGCTGGCGCCTCCAAGGTCGGGTCGCCTGCCCCCCGTGATCACCGGCCCAAAACCAACTTCGGGAGGTAAGAAGACGAGAAGGTCGCGGCGACCGCGTGGCGCAAGGCGTGATCGCCGTGCCTCCCACATCGGCAACCTCCTTGCGGTGTCGCCAAAGGCGCTCCAGGTGATTGTCGTGGACGACGAGCCGATGATCCGCAAGATGGTGGTCCATCAGCTGAAGCGCCTTGGTGTCCCGAAGATCCACGAGCTGCAGGACGGCGATGAGCTGTTGCCGCTGTTGGACACCTTGCCGGAGCAACCCACCGCCGTGTTGCTAGACATTGTCATGAAGCGCACTGACGGCGTGCAGGTGTTGTGCGAGCTACGCGACCGGCCTCGTTTCAAGTACCTGCCCGTGTACGCCATGACGTCCAACATCGAGTCGGTGGCTCGGTACCGGGAGTCGGGATTCGATGGACTGCTTGGCAAGCCGTTCTACATCGAAGAGGTTGTGGCGGTCATCAACCACGCTTGCAATGCTGGCCCGTTCCGTGGGATGCTTTCGAGTGCACAGCGTGGCCGCGTGCTCAGCACTCGGCACAGACAGGCTCCAACACCCCGCAAGGAGCTGCTTCCAACGCTGGCTTCGCTCCGTCGCATGGCCCAAGCTCGTGCCGACCGCTTCTTAGAGTCGTCAACGGTGATGCGAGGTGCTCGAGGTCAGACCCAGCTCTAGTGTGAGGCGTTATCCCAGAGCAGTATTGTGGGTCGGCTTTCGTGCGAGGCGTTCTTGTACCAGAGCAGTGTCTGTGTGATTCATGTGTACGTGTTTTTTGCGTTGTGTGTATGCCTGTTCGTTGTGTTCTTTGTGGAATGGTGTCTTTTAGCCCCGGCTGCGGCGTTGAACTCTCAATAATCAACAAAACCTTCCGAAAAGGCTGAAGGCGCCTTGCCTGCTTCATTTCTTTGCCTTCTTGCCCCGGGCTGTTCGACTCGCTGTACCACTCTGTTCCATGCGTCGACTGCTGTCGTGAATAAATCGTCTGTACGGCATGGTCAGCACATCTCCAGGAGCCACCGCGCGGGCGCCGGCGCTGAATCGCACTTTGAACTTCCCAGACTTGCCGAACGAGCTGTCCAACACGCCAACCTGCAGACAGTGCGCATCTCGTATCACATCGCAAACTGCAGGACAGGAACAGGGGGATGGCAGCAGTAGGGGAGCCAGGACATACCGTGCCATCAGGCAGCTTCAACTCCATGCCGATGAACATGGACATGTCTGTGCCCTTTTCGAACAGTGACTTGCCAATCACAGTCAGAGGGGACGAGGAACCAGGCTCGCCATCGAAAATCCTGCAGCCTCACCGTGAGCCAGCGTGGTTTGAACCAAGCACATCACCACAAACGAACCTGTCCACAACACCACGCCGTTCCTTCTTGCGGTACAACTGCAAGGGCCGTAGAATGCTTGGAGCTGGTTCACCACTGATGGGCTCCGGTGCAACCAGCTTCGAAACCTGGCGCCACGCACCACGGCAGCATGTACGCATACAAACAAACAGACACAAAAACAGGACGGAAGACGTCGTCAGGAAAACAACAAACCCGAACCGCAACAAGCGAAAGAGGAGAAAGCAAAACAAAACAGCTTGCAAAGCAGTTGCCAGCCACGAACCAAGCGACCATAAAACGCAACACGACAATCAGCTGCAAACTCCTCCGAGTCTAGTCGTGACCCAATAACGAGACTGGAGAACAACACAACACCGCGATGAGACCCCCTCCCCCATCCTCTGCTTGCCCACCATGAACAACAGCCGCGGCAGTGTACCTTTGCAGCGGCGCAAGGACAGGTGTGTCGAATTGCAAGGCGGCCCATTGCCACTCTGACACGGCGTCATCGTGCCCGCGTGCTTTGTGGGTGTCCGCACTCGACTTAACCCTATGCTTCTCCTTCTTGTGTTTCTTCTTCTTTGAGCGTTTCTTCGCTTTGACAGGGAGGAGCAACTCATCTTGCCACTCGAAACTGAATGCGAGTGATGAACGGAACGCCAAGGCAGCAGGGGTGGGTGAGTCTGGGCTGCACGGCCCGGAACGAGGATGAGGACACGTCGTACCTCGCATCCCAGTCGTACTCCGCAACAGGGATGTTCTCTTTGGCCATGCCGCCCAGAGACGTGCGTGAGTAGCCGTCTGGTGCGGCCATCTCGATGCTCGCATCACCAGCGGCGCCAGCACCAGCTCCAGCACCAGCACCAGCGGCAGCACCAGCGGCAGCACCAGCGACAACACCAGAGTCAGTTCCTTCCGCAACGACAGGACAATCCGAAGCTTCTCCAGTTGTGGTTTCGTTGGTACTACCAAACCGACCGAGCAATTCCTTTGCACCGAAGAACGTGGCCACCGCCATGACTGTGGTGTGCCCAACCGTCACATGGAACTTGGACTTGCTCATGCATCGCCCGCGGAACCAACGAATCTTGCGCACCAAGGCAATGGCAGAGCGAATGACCGGAACTGCAACCGGCTCCCAAAACGCACCATGTGAGTGCTGTGCGCGTGTCTGCCAACAACAACTGCACATGCTCCACGACATGGCTTGGACAACACAGCAAAACACAGCGCACCGCTTCCAGGCGTCGCAGCAATGCCTCGCTCGATCTGTTTGGCGTCAACACTCGCCACGCAAATGCCAACCCTACGAGCACACATGATACGCCGACCCATGTCGAACGACGCAACAATAGATGAGAGTAAACTCAACAAGTGCGAAATGCACGCACAGTCCACCCACTCAACTCACGCACCGATCCCCTTGTCGCACGTTTTGTACGGGCCGGTGGAACATCTGCATGCTTTTTACCTTGCGCTCCAACCCAAGCGCGGGAAGCGCAATCATCTGACAGCACCACCAAGTCAACTCAGCCAGCTGAATGTGCATGCGTATGTGTGTGTGTGTGTGTATGTGTGTGTGTCGGGAGGGCGTCTTGATGGAGAACTACGCACATCATTCACGGCCAGTGAACCAGCAAGCACAGTCCCGGTCATCACCGTGCCCTGATGCAGCGACTCGGCAAGCACGTGAGATATGTAGGCAGGGTTCCCCACCTCACGCCCCACTGCCTCACCTTGCCACGGATGGGAAAGCAGTGGTCAATGGCAAAGTAGAACGGTCCGGATGACGAACGTTCTGGAAGCTGCACACGCGACAGAATATGATCAACAAGGCCAGCCACCGATGTCGACAAGGGCGCGCTTGCGCTTGTCGCGTCCGTCTTGACAGGGGTAGAGGCCAGGGCTGACACAGGAATCTGGACGAAGAGAAACGTTAACACCCACACACGTGTTTGTCAATGCTTGGGTCTTGCAGTAAAAGTACTGCCCCCAGAAAAACACACCATGGGGGCCTTGGCGAACTTCGTGGCTTTGAGCGCGCTGCGGAGTTTTTTGACCGCTTTCGCAACCTGCAGCAACGTGGCAAGACACGACGACGCAATGCGTGGTCAAAACCCAGAATGAACGCGTGTGAAACTCCACCCCTACCTTCGCTTCCCGCACGTCCTCGGGGAGAAGGTCCACCTTGTTCAGCACTAGCACCATGTCACGCGTCATCATCTCGCCGATGACAAGGCACTGTGTGTGGTCCAGCGAAATGAAAACAATCAGTACAACGTACACAGAGGAACCATACCAACGCAGCCACTCCTACCTCCGCTGTCTGGGCTTGAATTCCCTTTTGGATGTCCACAACCAGAAGCATCTGCACACGCACTCACACCGATGCATCAACCACTCGCCGCAAGCACATTGCACACACCACACCGCTCCGTTCAGGGCCCCACCATATCAATGATCTGGGCGCCTCCAATAATGGTCTTGATAAGAGATGCATGCCCAGGGCAATCGACCAGCGTGAATTGCAACTTTTCGAAGCCAGACCCTGAGGCACGAACACAATAAGCCCCACATGCAAACACCCTGCGCACGAGATACGACCGCACCTTTGAGCCGGTCGGGTACATCCGTCATAAACGCCGAGAAGCCCAAGTCAAGTGTTATTCCCCGCTGCTTGCTTTCAGGACTCTTGTCAAGCGCTGCCGTTGACAAGTACTGGCTCAGCGCCCGAACTGCCAAAGGCACGCACCAGGTGAACACCAGCACCAACAGCGTGCCTACATGCACACAGGTACGCACCGAGAGTCGTTTTGCCGCTATCAACGTGACCCAACACGCCCACATTGATGTTCAACACCTTTGATGGGTGAATGGAGGACATGGTTTCCGACCAGCGCCAGCAGACGCAGCGACAAGAAGCGGTGCACGTGCACATCTCAACAAATGTGTGAAATTGACGTGATGTTTTCTAAGCTGCTATCAGCGTATCAGCGATGTCCACGACCGAGAGTCGACTCCTTTGTTCTGGACGAGATGGCGTCGAGCATCGAGCAGGCGTGCCACTGATGGGATGAAACAGACAAGGCGAGGCCGCTTCACTTGCTTTGACGGGGCTGAGTGCGGTCTTGTCACCCGCTTTGGCGGCCTGCGCCGCGTGGGTGGACTTTGATACGATGGTGACGAACCAGCAAGCCCCTGTGCGTTGGGTAGAGAGGAGCGCCGTTCTCTTGATGAGCGCCCCGCTGTTGCACCGGCTTTGCGTTCCCGCAAGAAAGTGGATTCCGAAGCGGCATCTGATCGTGGACGTAGGGGCGTTTCGGGCACCTTTGAAGACGGGACAGCGGCAGCAGGTGGTCTAGACTCCCGAGGCACCCGCTCTTCGATTGAGGGGGCGTGGGAGACGGAGAGAGCTTGTCGAGGTGCTTCAGTATCTTGTGGTGCCTCGATCGCTTGTGGTGCCTCGGTCGCTTGTAGTGCCTCGGTTGCTTGTAGTGCCTCGGTTGCTTGTAGTGCCTCGGTCGCTTGTAGTGCCTCGGTTGCTTGTAGTGCCTCGGTCGCTTGTGGTGCCTCGGCTGCTTGTAGTGCCTCGGTCGCTTGCGGTGCTTCGGTTGCTTGGGGTGCCTTGGTCGCTTGTAATGCCTCGGTCGCTTGTGGTGCTTCGGGCACTTGGGGTGCCTCGGTAGGTTGAGGTGCCCGTGGTACCTCGGTAGCTTGCGGTGCCTGAGTTGAACCCTGCAGGGGCTCAACATGGGAGTCGCGGGCTTTGAGTGTGCGGGGCCCACCCGAGGGTGCAATGGGCGCGGAGCCGGTGCCCTGGACACTATCCGTTGTTGCGCTGGCAGTTCCGGCTTGGGAATCGTCCACGGGACTGGCAGTGCCCACTGCAGGAAGCACAGCACGGGGGTGTTGCTTCCTTCGCCGTTGAAGGACACCTCCAAACTCAGGGACCCCAGGAAAGTCAGCCTGCGTGTCAAGGCGCGACGACCCGACATCGTCGTCCCAATCATCTTCTGGAGCATCGTCAGTGTGCGTGAACAAGACCTGCGTGTTCATCGGCAGCAAACGTTCTGGTTGCTCCGCGCTGGGGTCATCCCCATCAGTTGTCAGGTCCACGCCAAAGTCTGGAGCCTGTGTGCACATCCCTGCCCCTTCAGAGCTGCTATCAGAGTCATCGCCGTGACTCAAACCGCCTTCGGTTGCAGAGGTGTGCTGCGATGATGACGACGGTTGATATGGAGACGGCTGTGTGGCAGGGGGTGTGGGTGCCGATGAGGACGGCAGCTCGGCAGATGTCGAGGCTGATGCTTGGGTTGAAGCCGATGAAGATAGGTGCTCGAGTGGAGAAGCAGGCGTCGACACCACACGGCTCTCCAGCGTGTCCGCAATCTCACCGCGCGACCGGGTTGGGTGAGGTGAAGTGGGTTGAGTGCGCACGGGGGACAATGAAAGCAAGGGCTGCGTGTCGAATACCGGCTCTTGACCTGTGGTCACGCTCTGTGCGTCATCTCCCAGAATCTCCTGAGAGTCACAGTGTTGCGACGCCGCGTGATCGATGGGTGACACTTGAGTGTTGTGTCGCCATTGAGACGGAGAAGCGCGCCGCGTCGCCTGAGAATCCGACGGAGTCGTCTTCAGCTCCGGAGACTGCACGTTCATCATCATCGCATCAGCTGCAACGGGGGGCGGCTGCTGAATCCCGCGTGCTGCTGGGGGTGGTGTGTGGGGTCCAGAGGTGCTGGAGTCCGTCCTACGTCCCGGCGAAGTGCTCGGCAGGTCCACACCAGCAGTGGAGGCCACCGTAGCTGGCGGGGGGGTCTTGGCACGATTTGCTGCGGCCCGAAACGGGGGTGGCGTCTCGACGGATACGGTGGAAGGTGGCGACGAATCGCTGGTGTCCGGCACACTGCCACCAGCGCTGGAAGTCACGCGGGGAGGGGAACGCCCGCCTTGTGATGGGTCTGCGCTGCGAGTACCGACGTCGCCACGGTGGTCGGAGGCAGAGCTCGCATGATCAGCGCTACTCACATCTTCACCCGTGGGTGAAACCACTGCGGCTTGACTTGCTGTTTCGGTCGGGGAATTGTCATCTTGCATGCCCACAGCGCTGAACTCCAACGGGGCCTGTGCACCCAAGACATTAAAGTTCTCATCATCCGATTCGGTGTCAGAGGTGACGTCATTGGAGGCGCTGTGGGCCGAGCCTTGGCTAGCAGGGTGTGGCGCCTGCTGGTTTGAGTCTGAAGCGCCGACGTTTGGGGTTGGCTGTTTCGGCGGTTGAACCGTTTGCTTTGTTGAGCTGGTGGCACCGGCACCGAGGAACATGGATGTCGCTGAGAATCCTGGCGCTGCCGCAGGAAGCGAGGCAGAAGCAAAGTCCCTCACACTATCACCAACGGACGATGAAGGGGGAGAAACATCAAACTGCGTTTCGATACCATCGTCAGGTCAGGAAAGCAACAACAGCACGTGCGAACACAGCAGGCACGTACAGAGTCGTCGAACTGGGAGTCCACCTGATGTTGAGTTTGGGAAGCCTCCACCTCCCCACGTGACCACTCCTCCATCGCATCTAAGTCACGCTGTTGGTCCTGCGGTATCACCAAATCCTTGACACACAAAACAAAGTCAGCCGGTACGGCGTAACCAGGCCACTACCATGCACACACACGTCCTACTTTGTCTGTAAACTGAGCCTTTGCCATTAGCCATGGGGGCAGGTTCCACACTTGCACGAACCGTTGGTGCGGCAGCACATCACCAGGTAGTTCCTTGAGAAGGGTCACGATCTCTGCGTCTGAGTCTAATGCCACAGGGCTTCCGAAGGGGTTGTTCGGCGTGGCTGCAAGCAGCCGGAAGGCGTCACACACAACCACGATTCTGCAGACAACCGCACGCGGCCACACCAAAAGGGTTGACGGGAAGGGCAACGCGGAAGAATCACGCACACAGTCTCGAACATAAATGGAACGCACTTGGGAGCAACCATTGTCGAGGCCACTTGGTCTGCAAGCTCAAAGTGGAAGTCTTCCAAGAAGATGATCCCGCCTCGTATGCTGGGGAGACTGCGACCGGCATGCTCCGTCTCAAGCTTTTCCAGCGCGTGCCGGGTGAGGTAGCACTCAATGACCACATGTACATCAGATACAAGGATGAGTTTCTCGTTGAGCCTGACCTGAACAACCTGCGCAGCAGGCTGCTGCGGCTGCTTCTGACCACGGACGGCAGCCAACACGGCATCCCGAATCCATGGGCGGCGCTTCGAGAAGAAGTCAGACATGCTCTCAGAGTCTGACCCTCAAATCACAACAAACTGCCGAATCGCAGAAGGTCACACGTCAGTTAACCATCAAGTCCGAGGGAAAGTAAGTCCGAGGGAAAGTGGGGTGGGTGAGGACGTGGTGTCGAAGGAGGCAGCACGCTGCAGCGAGCAGCTTCCACAAAGCATAAACTTATGTCAAACAAATGTACGTGACATTTTTACCTGGAGATCGCGCCGAGTCGTTGAGTGAGAACGCCTGTGTCGGCGCCTGTACCCGTGTTCTCACGACCGTGCGCACCCATTTGTGGTTGCTCCGGACGATTGGGCAGAAGACGTTCAAGCCAAGGTACACTTGCCGCGTACTGGTTGCAGGAAAGTTGGGGATTGGGGGCCTTCATGTCTTGAAGCGAACACGGTGTCACGGACTGCGCGCTGCCTGTGATCCATCGTGTCACGACGGATGAGCGGAAAACGAGAGGAGTTCGGTGGGCACAAAGAAGAGGATGGGCTCTCAACAAGCCAAACTCCACGCAAGCAGCGCAAGCGTGGGAGGTTGGTGAAGGGTCCCGGAACGGTCTGGAACTCCAGCTTTCGACACAAAACTCCCGCTTCGCGCCGCGTCCGTAGCACCGCGCTGCAGCAGTGGCACGCCAGTCGAGACCTCAGTTCACGTCGTTCGTCCCTGTTGTGAACGTGTGTGACAAACATCGCAGGCACTCATTCAACAACCGTGGAAGTACCCTGTGGCTTCACAGAACCTCGCCGCGATTGAAATTCAGGTTGGTTGGGTGGTGTTGTTGTCTCGTCTCTGGGTGGTTGTCACGCTTCTACCTGCTTGGACGTGCGCTGTCGGGTCCAGCGGCGTGTCCGCGGCTTCATTGCAAGAAAGAACTCGGGCGAATCCAAGGATGAGTCAGAAAGCAAGATGCCCCAGGTTGGTGCTGGGTTGTGTTGTCGATGTTCGGTGTGCTCACCAGCCCAAAAACACACATTTACTCACGCGTGGATATACCAGATGCCACACCCTCTGCATCCCAAGGCAAAGGGCGCAGCACTCAGTATGCTTGAAAAATACGAGTTGAAGAAGCTGGCTGTGAAGGAGCAAAAGCTCAAAGAGGCGCACGACAAGGAGTACGACTTGTGGTGTCGAGAACGAATTCAGGTGAGAACACCCGACTGTGTCGTGATAAGTGCGTCAGCTCATGTGTAGTCCCTTGTTCATATGTTGTGCGATGTCCCAGGCTTGGTGGCGAATGTTACTTGTGAAGCGAGAGTATGAAAGAAACCGCTTCTCAATGTACCACATCGCTGCCATGCAAATCCAGTACCTCTGGAAAGCATTCACTCGTGAACAGTATCTGGAGATGAGCAAGCCGCCAGCACGAGTGGCGTCAGCGGAAACAATCCAGCGTGCTTGGCGTAGATACACGAACCTTCGTATCTTCAGGTTCATTCAGCGCATATGTGCATGCGCTCTTGGTGTGCACATCTGAAGCTCACACGTGTGCGCACGCAGATACTACCGCGACTTGATTAGATTCCGCAACACCGGTGATCCTGCTTTGATGCTTCGCTCCATCAATCCACGCGAAGCGGGCTTGATCGACCGAGCTTCAGGGCTTCGGTACGCACGTCCTTCGCGCGTTTCGTATCGTATCGTATCGTATCGTATCGTGTCGCATCGCCTCAAGTCGAATCCACTCCCTTGTGTGCTCCATGCGACGACGTGTGTGACCCTGCTGCTGCCTTTGCAGGGTTCGGTTTCGTTTGGGTGGCGAGACATTCCCCCCACAAATCTACTACAAAATCTTTACACGCGCGCCCCTGTGCGATCTCGGCGCCTTTGCACCACGCGTACGTGGCGCACGGCTGGATGCAGATGCCCGCGGGTCGGGTCGTTGGCTGTCAACCAACCCCCCCCCATGTCTTTGTGGTCCACTCACACATGAAGCGTGCGTTCCCAACCACCCAGGATTACACCCGAGAGCGTGGTGTTTCTGCCGCACAGCGACACAATCGACCCTCTGCACCTCCCATGGAAGGTCATGGACCCGATGACGATGGTTCGTGTGCACCATTCCTCCGCGGGTGGGCGCGCGTGTGGTGGCGTGTGCATGTGGGGCTCCAGGAGTGGTTCAATCGTAATGACCTTGCGTCCTGTTATCACAGTCATCATTGACGCCGCGATCGACGCGGGGACTGGCATGGTTGTTCCTGTGGGGAACACCACCCAAGTGTCCAAGCTAACGAACTTCGCGGCGCAAACCACACGCGCTGTCGACGCCGCAACAGGCGGGGAGGGGGCCATGCGCCGAACTGGAAAGGGGGCTTTTGCAAGCATCAACGTTGCAAGTGAGGTGCGGGAAGTGTACTCCACAACCCAGTTGCCGCCTGGGTGGTATCGCAGAAAAGAAAACAACGGCTGGCGTCCCGTTAGTCTCAAGTCCTTGGAAGACGCTGACAAGGATCCTGTGACCGTGGCCACGAACCGCCTTGCCACTGCGTTCCATTACTCGAAGGTTCGCCGGCGAGAAGACGCTGTTCGCAAGCGCAAGGTGCGCAAGCGCAAGTGGATGATGAAGATGTACAAGGAAGGCCTTGCGCGGGATCGAGCAGCTGTTTCTGCTGGTGCGGGTGCCGCGGGTGCGGGTGCGACCGGAGACTTGAACGAGGTGCTGGACATGGATGCTGATGACTGGGAGGACCAAGCTGACGAGCTGTTGCAGTGGAGCTCGACCTTGGACTTTGACAGGCACGAATGTGGTGCTGGCTGGCTTGTGGTTGGTGTTTTGTGTGTGCATGTGCGACGATTGTCGTGACCTGCTGTTCCTCCCTTGTCCCTTGTTGCAGCTATGTTGCGGACTGGCAGGCCGTGGGCACATCTGGTCTCCCAGCAGCCGTCGAGCCCGAGATTGGTGTGGACATTAGCAGTCGTGACGTTGACACGGCCGGCTCGTTTGGCGATACGGCAGCGTCACTCGAGTTTGGCAGCATGTAGGATACATGTCGGCGCTTGCAAGAAAAAAAAAATGTCAAGTGTTCAGCGAAGGTGGGCACAAACAAAATCCAAAGAAAGCGGCCCCGTCCACTGTCTCACTCACACTTGTTGGATCAACGACAACACAATGGCAACGACAGTCACGATAGAAAAGAAGACGACCATTGCCCATGACAGATGCTTGGAAGCTGGGCGGGACACCCACGCCGGCAGTGCCGAGAACGCTTGCTTGGAATAGGTCTCGGAGTTGGTGGAGTGTCGGGTTTCGGCCGCCGTCGGCAACTTCTCCAGCAACGACTCCATGTCTCCGGCTTGGCTCGCCGAACGCTGCTTTGCTTGCAGCACTGCAAAAATGTAGATGAGCAACGGAATGACAAAGTTGATGAACCCATTCACGAGGAGTGACGTCCAGTTGATGACTTGCAGCAACCCGGTGCCGGTGTACGCCGGGATAGACACCACCCACGGCAGCAGCACTCCCCACACATTCGCCCATGTCTTGTTGCAGATGTGGTTCTCCATCAAGTTGTAGCGCACAATGATACTGAAGATGGGAATGCCAGATACGAGGGCGACCAAGGGAAACAGGTACACGGTGACTTGCGACATGGTGTTCATGACAGCCGAACCGGAAAGGTCGTCATTGATCATCGACAGGACGTCGTCAGACGGGGAGTAGTGGTATGACCACGCACCAAGCACGCCCAGGGCAATGAACAGCACAAAAGATAGAGCAGCAGAGGACCACATGCTCTTGTTGATCGACACATACGGCTTCTTCTCATTCACCCATGATGGGATGGTCGTGACGTAGGCGTAGTTGAACACAACCGTGCCCAGAACTTGGGACATGTCATGGCCCACAGCAGGCACATTTCCATAGTCCAGTGGTGCACGGTAGAGAAACCACACAAACCACTCGATGCAGATGACAACAAGAATGATGAACGCGCCCTTTTGCACTCCAATGTTGTCGTCCAAATTGACATACCCGAGAGGAACCGCCATCAGCAACACCACCACGAACCCGGCCGAGATCACGTACTTGCCTGATCCGAAGGGCGAAACACCGGTGCCAAAGCCATCATGGCAAATGAAAGCAACATCAGGGGCAAACTCCAGTGCACACGACTTCCCAAAAATGCGAATGATGGTCAGGTCCATGGTTTGCGCACTTTCCACGATGGACGCAACGTTGACGCTTTGCAAACTCAGAACGAACATCCCCATGGTGAGGTAAAATCCCCACTTGCCAAACACGAGCTTGGCAAGCGTCGTGAGTTCCACACGATCCTGGAACTGGTCGTTGCCAGGGATGGACGCCATGGCTTGGCACAGCATTGTGGAGGACAGCGTGGCCACAAGCGCGATGACAGCAAAGCACAGGGTAGGGGGGAACCAACCAGCTTGCTGGAAAATAGGTGGAATAGCAGTCATGCCAGGGCCGGTCATGTTGTTGACAAGCAAGGCAAAGCCCCCAAAGAAGCCAATAGTCTTGTTTCCAAACCCCGCGCCATGCTCAGACAGAGTGGAGAGCACACTGGCTCGTGAGTTCTCGCGACTCTTGCGGTCAACACGGCCAGCTGCTCCATAATCACTGGGTTGATCCATTTCTGCCGCCATGTTGCCTGGCCAAGGGCGCACCGGCGAGGCCGACAAGCAAGCGTGTGTGTCGAAAGTGCGTGATTGCGGCACGGACGGAAGCCCGGCTTGTATTTTAGGGCGTATTTATGCGCCCTAACTATCCGAAAAAATGGGGTGCGATTTTGCGTGAGACGGAAGAAAAGCACACAACATGTACCAAGCAAGCAAGTAAGGCGTGTTGCAAGCGCTGTGTTATTGTCAAGTGGGATGGCGTCGCGAGACACGGTTGGACACGGTGCAGCATCGAAGAAGCACGACCACTACGTCACGAACAAAGACACAGGGTCGGCAAACTACAGACCAAACAACCGACGACGCATCTCGGCGGGGTTCTTGATGGTGTCACACATCTCACACATCCGCCGCGCGGCGGGGTTAAGGTATGTGCAAACTGAGCACGCCCACTCATCCGACTTGGCGGGAGCCGCAGCAGCAACGTCGTCACTTGGCGCGGGAGCTGGGCTCGCAGAGGTGGCGCGCTCGGTGGCCGCAGCGTCTCCAGCGGCTTCGCCATCGGCTTGACCGGTGTCGCCGCCGGTGTCCGCGGCTGGGGCTGGAGCTGGCGCGGGGGCGCTGCTGTTCTCGCCTGAGGCAGGCGGAGGAGGAGGAGTTGCCGCTCGAGATTGAATCGGGGTGCTCGACGCGGCAGAGGCGTCTGCCGGCACACCGCCGCGCATCATGGAGAAGGGATCGTCCTGGAACGAGACGCGTCCACGCGTCCGGAACACTGGGGCAAACGAACCAAAGCAGCACACCCAACGAGGCGTCACCCATACCGATCAACCAAGCAACGCGGCATACATACAGTCGCTCACAACCCACAAGCACATTGCCACCACCAACACGCACAGTCTCGACCAGCATGGCCTGACATGGCAAGAATCGCGGCGAGTTCATCTTCTGACAGCCCACCAAAGCCGACAGATTGGCCAATGGAATCGCCTACACGCGTGGGCGTAACGCGCGTTTGATTTTGCTTCTGTGCCAGCGGCTTCACGCGTACATCCCACACCAGCCCATAGTCGGAGACCAAATCTCCAGTGTCGACAGACTTGTCTTTCTGTTTTATGGCCACAAGGAAGCACACAACGTGTGAGTGGGTGAATCGGTGGAACTATCGCAAACCAAGTCCTTCCATGCACGAACCTTGATACACCTCTGCAGGTTGTGGTTGGCAGTGTGCGCCGCCAGGACAAACATAGCAGCTCCTTGAGGACGGGTGAAGACAGCGTTGGTGCCCCGCACATCGAGTGTGTATTGAACACTCTCGTTGTTGTAGTTACGCGCCCGAAATGCCTGGCGCACCATGGCACAGGTTAGCAGGCACAAGCCCTCCGCGGCAACCCCATGCGCGCAACAGAGCGCAGTACTGCGTCACCATGTAGCGCACACACGCACGCACGCGCGCACGCACGCACGCACCAAAGCAGGGGGGTACTCTGGGCCCTCACCACGCAGCAGCAACAACCGTGTCCGCACTCCCTCCACATCACGCGTGGCGATGATCTGAAGCACATCCACGGCGTCCTCAGGGTACTCCTTGTCCATGTCCACGGGGGCGAGTTGGCGTGCGGGACTGTGGCCAGCAGCAGTCGCCGCAGCCGTGCTCGCCGCTTCGGCGGTCCCACCACCTGTGCCAGGTTCGGCCAGCTCCTGCACAACGGGTGCACTCACAGGAGGGGTGTACAGCGGCCCAAAGTCCGCTTCCAGACGCTCCAACATGCGGCCAAGGCGACCTGCAAGCGGGTGCGGCACCATCGAAAATCGGGACAGGCGCTTTGCAAACGAGTCAACCCAGAGCCAGTCTTTGCGACGCGCTGTGGGCACATGACACCATACAGGACAGGCGCAAACACTGGCGGTCACACGGGCTGTTCGTGGAGCGGCGGCCACCCACAACATGATTGCCCGCAGCGCGACACAAACGAACCCGCCATTTGTGACGCGACAGCCTGGTGCTCAGCAACAAGTTTCACAATTTCGTCAAGGCTCACGCTTTTGAAGCGCGCACTGCGCACACCCTGCACAATCGACATCGCGCCGTCTGGACTGGACGGAGTGCCCTGTGCAACACCCACGTACGTCAGGAGAAATCGAGACGCGTGGAACACGTTCACACCCACGTACGTCGAATAGCAGCATGCGCACACGATGCTCTTGCAAGGAGTCCTTAATGTTGATCAGCGCTGTGAAAAACGTCCAGCACAGTCGCAGGTCCATGCCTCCCGTGCCGTTAGCTTGGTGCAAACAGCCCAACGCGATCTGCTCAACACGACAAGTCCACATCAAACGCAGTTGAATCAACAGGTCGACAGCAAGCAAACGAACACAACTACGACGGTCACCGGAGTCCCAATGAACCACCACACTTACCTCACAAGCAGACACAGAAAAGTCATACCACTCCCACGACCAGTGGGCAAGAATGTCCAGCAAGGGCGTGAGCTTGCGAGAGCGCATCAGGTAGCTGATGCCATACTCGTATAGAGCCTTGCAACGCATGCCAATGTCATCAGCTCGTGATAGCACACACGCGGTGGCGCCACGCAGACAGACTGGTGTCGCCTGTTCGAGCGAAATAAGCGGCCCAAGCTCCTCCGAGGCATCACCATCCACCCCACCTTCGTTGCCAGAGCCACCAGCCGTAGCACCGTCCACAACACCAGCACCCTCACCAGCTCCGGCACCTCCTTGCGGCGCTGTGGTGGCCTCGGCACCTGCAGAAGAAGCTGCCCGCTGCTGCGTCCCCTCCTCGCCTTCCTGCGACGTGTCGCCGACGTCAGTGCCGGGGTTCTGCCCCTCGTACAACACCCGGAGCGGCGGCGGCGGTGGCGCGCCGCGCAGTGTGCCGGCTTCGGCCATCAGCATGGCTTGCGTCTTGCTGCAGCGAACCAGGTAGGCAAGGAGAGACACCATGGGGACAAAGTCGGGCGCGCGCATGTCCGAGCCCATGAGCGCCCGCTGACCGACCCGGCGCATCGGCAACAAGCCGTCCGGCACCACTTCGTCGTCGTCGTCGTCACCGGGCATGACGACATCCACGGGCTTGTCCACGACGTTGCGCAGGGCTTCATCTTCCATGTCGGTCAGTGGAGCGGCGGTGGTGGTTGACTTCAACCGCGACTCCGCGCTTGGTTCGCCACCTGGCGTCGCCGTCGATGGGGCAGCGTCGCCGGCTTCACCCCCGGGAGGAAGCATGAGTGGGTTCCCATGCTCGTCCACAGGCTGCATGGCGTCCAGTGTGTTGTACGGCGTCAAGTCCCCCAACATCAGATCGACGATGGTCGCCACAAAGCCACGCCGCACCATAAGCGCACGGACGTGCGGCGTTGAACCTGTCGGGGCCGCAAGCGCCATGAGCATGGTCCAGAACTCGGTCATGTTCTCCCAGTTCACAATGGCTGCCTCCATGAGCTCCGCAGCACGGTCAAGGAACCGTGCCACTCTGGACCGTGGCGGAACAACGGTGTTGTCACGCAGGACGTGGCCGGCACGCGGCCCGATGTCACAGTCTGGGTGACCGACGGGCAAGGACAGGAAGCGGGGTTCCGGCGTCCCGTCTGCGATGCGTGCGCCCTCTGCCTTTGCAAGGCGAACAACAACCTCCCGCAGCATCTCCGCCGTGGCTCGGCGCACCATGCTGTTCCGTTCGCGCAGCAACAAGAGCTCCAGCTGTTCGAAACAATCACTGGAGGAATCCGTGAACAGGTCGAGCAGCGCACGCGCGGCAGACAGGTTGTGCTGTGCCACCGCTGAAAGGGCTTTCGTGGCCTTGACAAACAACGCCACGTCAGGAAGCTGGGACAGTGAGTGCAGCACAAGGCGAGCGCCAAGGCGCGCCACTTGAACCGCGTTCTCATCTGGCTCGCTTGCGTCCAACTCCTCGCGTGACAGGACCGGCGGGGACTCAAGAAGTGTACAAGAGGCGGCTCGCAGAACATCGCCCACAAACTGGAAGTACTCTTTGTCACAAAGGAGGTGTTGATGCACAACCTCGTCGTTGTGGTCCAAGATGCCGTCTTTCAGTTCATCCGGCACCGCAAACTCGTCGCACGTCGGGGGACAATGCATGGCAACTTCCGTGGCAACTTCCGCCGATGAAGCTGCTTCATCCGAGACAGGCGTTGTGTTCGTGGCGTCCGCGGCAGCGGTGTTCGCGGCAGCGGTGTCCGATGCAGCACCATCTTGTTCGGGAACTTGGGGCGCAACGCGCTCGTACACGAGCATGTACGCAGAGTAAGACTTGCCGAAGTGCGTTGCACGCGAGAACGGGTTGAGCATGCCGGAGGTGGATTTCCCACCAAAGGTGGAAGCGTCCAGGCGGTCGATGCTAAACGGTTTCGTGACGTGGTCGTTGAACTCCACCCACGCGTTCTCTTCGGCAGCGAACCCGCGCTTCGAAACACGCTCCACATCGTAGGGCCGGGGGCGGATGTAGGAGTAGTAATGGCCGCTCTCTGCTGTGCCGGAATGAACCACGACACCAGCAAGCTGGTACTCATAGTAGTCATCGCCATGGGGGAGTTCCATCTCCATTGCAGACGCCGTGGAGGCAGCCCCTGTTGTGGCAGTGCTATCTGGGACTTCACTGGCACTGTCTACATTGGCACCTGCGCCAGCACCAGCACCAGCACCTGCGCCTGCGCCTGCGCCTGCGCCTGCAACATTGGCATCGGCGGACGCATTGCCAGCGGTGGAGGCATCCTTCATGGCCATTCCCTCCTTGGTAAACTCGCCCAAGTTGACGCGCTCCGGAAACTCCAAGCGAGAGTTGAGCTTCTCGCGAACAAATGTTTGCAGGTTAAACTCAAATCGCTTCAAGTGCACAACAAGCGTGTTGGGCAACTTGTTCAACACGCTGCGCTTTCTGGTGGGAACGTTGCGTTGGCACGTCTCACAGCGGTAGTCAGACAAAAGGTCCCCTTGCACAAACTGTTGCAGAGCGTCATGCAGCGACTTGTTGTTCTTCACGTCCAGCTCCAAGGTGAAGAAGCTTTCCTCGCGCTCACGGCAGGATCCACAACCACCCAAGCAGATGAGCTGGCTGAGAGTCGTTCCACCAAACACACGCTGCAACAGGCGCGCTTGCGGGGAAGGCTTCATCAAATGTTCCAAGCGATCACACAGGACGTTGAAGAACTCCTGTGCGTCGTGCTGCTCAAAGAACTTGACAGGCTGGCCGGTATCGTCCTTGTACGTCAACACAAAAGGCTTTGGATTGAACCTGCACCGCACCAACATCCACATCAGCAACCATGATCCACCCCGCCCACATACACACACACCCACGCCCAAGTAACGTACGCTTTCAGAGCACTCGTTTCCAAGTGCGCAAACACATTCTGCAACTGTGCCAGGGGGCTTTCGGCTGTGTTCTCTGACTCGTCCTTCGCGGCCAGCACACCGTATCGCACCTCAGGGATCATGTACATCTGCTGGAGGAGAGAGTTCATGTAGCATGTACAGCCCAGATTGCGGAGACCCACAAACCCGGTCGATGATCGCAGAGGAGGTGCAGATGTCAGGGCGGTGCGCGTTGGGGCAGCATTCGCGGTGGTCTTGCCATCAGTTTGTTTTGTGGCACCAGTGCCACCACCAGAAACGGGGGTGGCAGGCCGAATGCCACCCTTGCTGTCCTTGCTTCCCTTCGTGCCCTGTTGCTTTTCCTCTTCCTTTCCGTGCTTCGCGGCTGCGCGCTTTTTGGCTGCCAGCGCGGCTTCGATGCGTGTTGTGTTCTCTTGGGTTTCCACGAGACCCAACACCTTCTGCAAGGACACCGAATCGGCCTGTGCAAGCAAGAGGAGGACCCGAAACACGGCCGCGCGACTCGCGGGGGCTTTGCACTTCGGTGGAGATGGAAGCGGGCTGCGCGACAGGGGGCGGGCGAACAAGAAGTCGTGAAACAGCGTCTCGGCAAGTCCGTCCATGGGTGAATGTCGGCCACTGACGACGGTGTAAGGGCACGCAACGAGGGTGCCCAAAACAGTGAGCAGTCCGACAAGCACCACGTCCTCGGTCTTGTCCTCAAACGTTTCGACGATGGGTCGTGCCGATATGGCAGCGACGATGCGGCGCAGCAATGACGAGCACAGCTCCGCAGGGGTTGAGTCTCCATTGCCGTCCACGACACATCGCGGCAACAGGACGGGACTCAACAGCTTGTTTAGAAGTGTGAACAACTGTGTATGTGTGCTGTCAGCACCACGCCTGCCCAACATGGATGGAGCCTCATCAATGCAACGAGATGCAAGCGAGAGGAGGTGGGGGCCGGGGACAATCGAGGTGTCGTCGCCTTCAGAAGCTGCGCCTGAGTCGAAATGTTGCACCAGCGTGCAAAGCATGGACACGCCGCCTTCACGCACGGTTGCCGATGGAGAAGTGTGGACGAGCGGCTCAAACACGTCCTCCACCTGGGCAGCCGCCTTGGAGTATAATTGAGGGTCGTACAACACACACGCCATCCAGAGTTCCGTGCTCGCGCTGACGATGTCATCGCACGACTTCGATGGGGTCGCGCACTGCGCACACACACTTGTTATGGTGAGCAGGCGGGACTGAAACCCAGGGAGGTCGAGTCGGCGCAACACTTTCTGTGCAAATGTCTCGTCATCGCTCAACTGACGGGAGAGGCTCAACAAAGTCGGGGTGGCGGTCACGGCGGAGACGTCCGCCCCATCATCAGCCAGACTGTCCACAGAGGCTTGGCGAGACAGCTTGGCCATGGACGCTGTCAGAGCGGATGGAGCCGCCCCGTGCATACCGAGACGCACTTTCTGCAACATATCCGGGCGGGGAACAGACATGGCCCCAACCAAGAAGTAACGCGCCACCTTGAGCAGCAATGCGACACAGCGGCGAGACAAGTTGGCCAGCAGCGACGAGTTGAGCATCGTGCGCATATGGTCGGCATCTGAGAGGGCCATGAGTGCACGGAGCACATGCTGAAACCCTCCGTACTTGAGGAAACGATGACACCACTTGGCTGCACGCCTATTGCTCAAGCGGGTGTCCTCTTCGCTGGCACCGCCACCGATCTTAGCGTCCGTCGAGCTGGTCTTGGCCTCCTCACTAGCATCGGGAGCAGGCGCGTCACCCACGGTAGTGCTGGTATCCTCAACACCATCTCGATGCTCAGCAAGCCCTTCCACGATTTGCAAGGAGTACAACAACTTGAGAGGGGAGGAAGGGTCCAACAACGACGCCCATGCCGCGTCACGCTCGCTTCCTGGCGCCGTGTTTTTGGGGACTGTGAGTTCCGACAGCTCGGCGGCCATGTACGGATTCGTAGGCAGTCGCATGATGAGCTCCCACACATCCGCAGTTAACGCCTCTTCGCCAAGGAGCTCAAACAGTGCACCGAAGTAGTCTGCACGGTGGCTGAGCATGAAGCGCGGCATCTGTGCTCGACGGTCCCACGCAGCACGTGCACTCGCCTGGCGCTGCTCGCGCTCCTCCACCAGCTTGTCCACATCTCGCGACAAATCCAAACGATACCCGTGGCGAATGAGGTCGTTCCAGACGGCGTCCGTACGACACTCGGCTGCATCCATATAAAAGCGCAAGAAGCCTTCCCACACCAAACACGGTTGGCCCTCGTCGTTCTTGACATGCTTGTGCCCCGTAAGAATGGCACGCAAACGCGACTCCTCCCACGATGATTCTGCCACGCCACAAGCAGCAAAGTACTTGACGAGCGCGGCTGCGTCCATGCGGTCGTTTTCGGGGTCACGGAATCTGGCCCAGATGTTTTCCAGGGCTGCACGGAATAGCGGCTTTGGCTCACGGCGGTCTGTCAGCAACTGTGTCATGTCTGGTAAGCTCGCAATGTCGTACAATGACTTGCGTGAGTAGCCGATTCGCGTCTCACTAGCAATTCCCACTTCGGACAAAGGCTTGCCATTGTCAGCACTCGGCAGCCGCTTGGCGCCAACAAAAAGAAGAATGTCCGTCATAGGTACGCCCAACACCTCAGCGACGGCTTCACGCAAACAGTAGACAGTGTCATGAGCGTGCGCCTTCACGTGATAAATCGACGTGTCCTCCGCCAGGCAATTGCCATACGCAGCACGGTACCGCCGCTGGAATGGCGATGTGTACGCAGATGGATGCTGATACAGAGCAAACTCCGTCAGAGCACCAACGGTGCGATGCGAATGGGAGCGAAGGCCATGCAAGCCTTCCACTTCGCTTTGGTCAAGCAATGAGTGGAGCAACTCGACACAGCGGGCCACAACGGGCACATCTCCGTCCTCCCGAGCCTCCTTCAGTTGCTCCATGCACAGCGTGACGTAGCGACCACGGAACTTCTCGACCTGATCCGCGATGGAGGGGGCCAAATTGTCCAACAATTCTTTCAGCAAGCCCATTGCAGTCGTAGCCACGTTGTCAGATGCTGCACTGACAACAGCGTGCCACACAACACCCAACCCCATCAGGTCGAAGTCAAGCACTTTGTATTCTTGAAACCCGTCCACGTTCTTGTCCTTCACCACGTCCTGTGGCAAGCCAAGGCGCATCGCCAGCGCAGAGCGAAACGGGTCCATTCGACGGCGTGGGTTCTCCTCAATCAGCGGCGTGACGCTGATGCGATTCTTGCAGGAGTTGGCGTGCAGGAACAGCCGGCGCAAGCAATCAAACCCGGCATCACTATCCGTGAGGATGCGCAGGGTTTCACCACCGTTATCCACAGCAATGCGAGACTCCAAGATTGAGCTCGTCACATCAGGCGCGAACACTGGTGTGCCCCCGCGAACCCCAAGGCGGTCACAAGCTGCCGTGAACCACTTGAAGCCCAACTTCCTCTCCTCTGAAGAGGCTGCGTCGACGACGAAATCGGTCCAGAGAGCATCAGCTTGTTCCACCGACACTGTGTGCTTGCAGTTGGACGCGTAGAAGCTGAGAAAATCCAGTCGCGCTTGCAGCTGTCCCAAGTACTGTGGCAACGGCATGCCCACAGGTGTCTTCGAGCACGTCGACGGCCCACGCTGCAAAGACGGAGAACGCATCATTTTCGGAGTTCGGGATGACGCAGGTGAGCGAGCGCTCGACGACCCTCCAGGAGACGAGGCAGGTGCGCGAGCACCAGCCCCACCAGGTGACGATACAGGTCCACGAGACGATGACTCCGTGTCGTTGGACGCAGCGGAGGTGCGGTGAAACACAGCCAGGTCATCAAAAAGAGCGTCAAATATGTCATGCTTTTCAACCAAGTGGTTCAGGAAAGCCCATCGAGTCATCTGCTGAGGAGAGGGGTCATCGACGGCGTGAGACACTGTTGGAAATGAGTCAAGAAGTGAACGCATCAAGGAAAGCGCTTGGGGAACACTTTCGTGCTCCTTGATGGCGGCACAGCAACGGTCCACGAAAGACACTTGAAAGTCCTTCATCATCGAAGAGGCTGACGTGAGCACCTTCTGCAGGCGTTCCAGCGCAGCTTCGAACACATCATTGCTCAGCTGGTCGCACGCAGCACCGTCTTGCACCAAACCCCACAACCAGTCCAGCACCAGCAAAATCGAACCAGGCACAAGCAGCGAGTAGCGACAAAAGGCTTGAACCAAGTCCAGCAACGGTATTGTCACTTGGGATGGTGGGACGGAAGTGATGAGAACGGCGATGTGTTCGCGGTGACTATCGCGGAAATGTATCAGAAGGTCATCCATGACTGCAAACACGGTTGCTTCGTCACTTGTGTTTCGGGCAGCCCAAATAACGTCGAGTTGCTCATTCTCCAGAAGGTCGTGAGACAGGAGGAACTTGAGGACTTCCGCGCAGCGCTTCAACAGCTCGTAATGTGATCGGTGCGAAAAGACGTGCACCAGGAGCCGCGACGACTGGACCCAGGAAGCGAAACCGGTCGGCCGCAGCCAATGGGAGCCATCACGACGAACGTCTTTCGTCGCATCGACAATGTACTGAAGCCCTTCGAGTTGGCGCTCGAGGAGCCCAGACCGCACAAACATCAGAGCAATGGCGAGCCTGTACTGCTCCTTTACGCGGCTGGCGGTGGACGTACGGCACACGCGCTGCAGAACGAGACCGGCCACTGAAACAAGTGCGCTGACAGTGGATTTCTTCAAGGTGCGCAGACCGCGCTCATCCACAGAGAGCGTGCACTTGAGACAATCGATAACGACTCGCGGGATCAGCACCATGGCAAAGGGGCGGGCAAGCAATGCGTGTTGTTTGGACAACAGGAGCAGGGCAGTTTGCACATATGAAACAGGCACAGTCCGCACGGGGCTAGACGCCTCGGCCACCTCGTCGATCGTGACTTCTTGCGGAGGCAACTGCGCAGTGGCTGCCGCGGCTGCGAGCGCCGCAAAAGGGTTCGCAGGATCTGAAGCCGCTTCAAGGGCAGCCATCCCTCCAAATGCAATGTCTACACCAGTCCCTTCAACAGCAATACCTGCGAGTGGATCCACTGCTGCAACTTGCCCGCCGCTTCCTGATCCAGTAGTCTTGCCAATAGCTTCAGTATCCACGGCATCGCCAGCAGACGTGGCATCGCCAGCAGCCGCGACATCGCCAGCAGCCGCGACATCGCCAGCAGCCGCGCCATCAACAACACCGGTTGGGCCAGCATCGCCAGCATCGCCAGCATCGCCTGCGCCGCCAGCGTCGCTCGCATTGGCAACACCTGGAGCCTCCGTTGCACCAGCAGAGTCAACATCCTCGTCCTTTCCGGAGTCTTCTTTGGAGTTGTCATCGGCTTGGGCCACTGGACGTGCCGCTCGCCCAGGCTCGCCGTCCGCTGTGACATCCTGCAGCATGCCAGTGAACGTGCAGTTCGCGACACCTTGAGCTGCGGCCAGTGAAATGCCGTCAAAGCCGCCGGCATCAGCAAAGCGTTGCACAAGGGCGCTGAAGAACTGAGAGCCACCACCAAACTTGTCGCCGCGAAACACGGCAGCGACATCCTTCGGGTCATCTTCATCCACAATGCTCGACATGGAGGCCACTGTTGTCTTCACGTGTGAGCCGGGCTCAGCAACACGGACTGAATGGCGCTCAACAAGTGCCTTGGCAGCACCAAGACGGCTTTGGTATTCCACGTACAAGCGGCAATTGCCAGGACACGCCAAGCTGTGGCAGTTTCTCACTCCCAGGACGGAGGCAGAAACCCAGCCCACTGTCGCCCGGAAATCAATGACGTCGCCCACAGCAACGCTCTTTCTCCACTCCATCTGGCGCTTCAGCTCGATTGCACTGTACGTGCCACCGGGGGCAACATCGGGTGACGCCTTCTCGACCCATGTGGAGACCGCGTCACCACCAGCATCACCATACACGCGGAAGCGTGTTGCATCGACACTTTGGACGGTGACTTCCACCCATCGCCCAGACCTTGGGTGCTTGATGTCCACGCGGTCACCGAAAGTCATGAGCTCTTGCCAACCCTGGAAGAACTCCATGGGCGGCGTGCCGTTTTCTTCCGCACCTTCCGCATCCTTCTTGTTTTCAGCTTCATCCGGATGTCCGTTCTTGGCGTAGAAAACCGCTGAGGAATCAAAAACCGCAAGCGCGGCTGCCAACGGCAGTTCTCCATCTTCCACCGACACAACAGTCGCAAGGACGGCCGACAAATCCACGACAGCACGAAGCACACCCAGAGCCGCCGTAACACCGTCGCTGCTGTACGAGCCTCGCTTCAAGATGGCTTGCGCAACCAGTTTGGCAAATGTGGGGATGTAGCGACGAGCGGAGATGTCTTGTGATGTTGGCTCCGTGTCGCTGCCTTCAGACTCGGGCGAGCTGAGGAAGGAACTGGGAGTGACGGCAGCACTCACTTCGTCCAGGGTACGTTGAAGTACAACCCGAGCACGCTCGAGAATCGCACAGGGGTCAGACGACTTATCACCACATGTTGTTGCGACCTGGCTCGCCAAGTCTTGCAAGCCCGGCACATCCACCGGCACAGTGGGGTTGCCTTCAGAAGAAGGTGAAGAGTCGCTCATGATTGCAAATGAGCAGGATCAAGCACTGCACATGTCTGTCACACATTCACGATCACGGGCAAGTGGCACAACATGTGAGAGTGGTCAATGCAACGAAGAAATAGAGGAAAGTGGTGTTGGCAACAGGGAGCACCAGCACCAGCAAGAACATGTGCGGGAAACACACCTTCGACAAGAGCAATAGCACACTTTTCACGCCGCAATGTTCCACCTCACCGAACAGTCACACGAACAATCGATATGGCAGGTTCGCAGACCAACAGCTTCCACGTTGGCGCCGGCACCAACAAGAACCACACCAACCAACCCGGTTGCAGCGAGGGAAGAAGGAAGGGGAGGAAGCTTGCGAGAAAGCAGGCATGATTTGTGCACTATTCTGGCATTTTACCTGCGGGATTGCAGCTTCTGCTGTCCGTGGTCCGAATATCTTCACTTCTGTGCACCGCCCGTGACGCTCCACCACGATGCCCTCTTCCCGGCAGGTGCGCGGCACACAGTCTGTAAGCTGTCCGCAAAATGACAGAATGCTCGCCGTACAGCCTGATACCCCAACCCTGGCAGAGACACCGTCAGGGGGGTCGGGCTGCACTCTCACAAGGGGAGCATTGATGGCTTTGGGTACGCTCTTCTCACCACCTCCATGCATTTCGTAGTCGTCTCATTGTGCGGTGCGTGAGACCCTTGCAGCTATGTGCTTCATGTCATCAGCAGGGACTGGGTTTGCGCTGGTTGAGGGTGTTGACCCTCTTCTCAAAGCTGCTTGGCGCCTCCTCGCCACAAGGTAAGACACACCAAAATTGCCAAGTGCTTGCCTTCAGCTCATGTGGGTTGAATTGCCCGATGTCCTTGCAGTATAATTCAACTCCCAGCGTTTGTGTACCAATGGCGTCGAGCTGACCCAGAGCTACGCGCTCGTGCCAAGCGGCAGTGGCCAACCTTGCTCCTGTCCGGCTTCTTTCTCGGTGTGCATTTCATGAGCTGGGTGTGGAGCATCGACCACACAAGCTTGGCGCACTCGCTTCTCTGGGTGTCGAGCCACCCTTTAGTTGTAGTATTTGGAATGTGGGCAGGGTCTGTATTTGCTCGTCGTCGCATGTTTGGCCGGTGCTGTGGTACCGCCCTCGCCCGTGTTGACGCTCCTGTCAGACTAGAAATCGGCGGCGCTGTCATTGGTGCGTTTCTTCCTGCCTCCTAGTGTTGCCGTTCGTGCTCACTTGCTGGTTGCAGGTTTTCTAGGAGGAGCTATCATGGTAATTGACGCTGGCTCGAACGATACACAAGTGACTGTTGCTGGTGATGCTGTCGCCTTTCTCGGCGCAGTGGCGATTGTTGTGTACCTGGCAGTTGGTCGGATGTTGCGCGGCTGGATGCCGTTGTTCATTTATGCATTCCCAGTCACTTTCGCTTCCGCAGTTGTGTCGTTCTTAGCGTCGGTGGCTCTTGAAGGCTCGACTTTTCTTGGCGAAGGGGGCACTGCACTGTTTGGCTGGTTCTTCGACTTGAAGTGGCTTGTTCTTGTGTTGTATCAAGGCATTGGCCCCGGTGAGCCGCACGTCAACGCACGTGTCACATCGTGCACCTCACTGTTCTGTTTACAGGCATCCTGGGTCACACCATGGTCAACCACCTCCTGAAGCACATCTCACCGCTCATCGTGTCCGTTGTACTGCTTATGGAACCTCTGATCGGGTCTTTGATTGGCTTCGCATTCGGGAAGCAGGACGTCCCTGGGGTTTGGACTTGGGTGCGTAGTGGGCGTGTGTTCGTTCGTTGTGTTGCAATTCACCGCTTGGTTGATCGTACAGCTGGGAGGCCCAGTGCTGGTGGTTGGAGCGGTGCTGGTGACAATTGGACAACACCGCCGCGCTCCGAAAGACCCACAAGCGTCGCCCCAACAAGACGGACGCGAACAAAGTGAAACGGGTGTCGAACTGGCGAGTAGACAACCGTAGTGAGTGCGAGTGTTGGTGTGCTGTACGAGCGGTGCTGTCACGTGATGATATGAAAGTGACATGACAATATTGGATTAACGGAAGCAGTGGTCCCGCCACCACAAACAAGAGATCCATGAAAGATCCGGAACGTAGCGCTTCTAAACTGGCACCACAGAACTGCGACGCCAACGACTAGACACAGGAACACAGAGCCAAAACCTCATTGAAGCTGCCCACAGCACCACGAGCTAACTTCGCAGACGCGTCGACTTCATGCATGTTCTGCTGGGACACGGACAACGCCAACAAAGGAGCCGGAGTTGGCTTACGCAGTGTTGGTGTACTTGGTGACGGCCTTGGTGCCCTCAGACACAGCGTGCTTGGCCAGCTCGCCAGGCAGCAACAGACGCACAGCGGTCTGGATCTCGCGGCTGGTCAAGGTGGCCTTCTTGTTGTAGCGGGCAAGGCGGATGGCCTCGGACGACAGACGATCGAAGGTGTCGTTCACGAACGAGTTCATGATGCTCATGGCGCGCTTGGACACACCAGTGTCGGGGTGCACCTGCTTCAACACCTTGTAGATGTAAGAGCTGAACGTCTCGACACGGCGCTTGCGGCGCTTGCCCTCAGCACCCTTCTTGGTGCTCTTGCCTCCCTTCTTTCCGTGTGCGGTCTTGCCCATCTGTAACACACCAGCTCGGACGGTGAGAAGCAGCAACAGCGGCCCCCACTCCAAGCCACGCATAGCCCATTCCAACATAACATCACATCACAACGCCTTCGCGGTACACGTACACTGACGTGAAAAGCTGATGCGGTTCGGTGACAGAGAGGATGTGTGGGGGTTGTTGCGAACGAATTCAAGTGCTGCAACTTGGCGCGCGCGGATTTCGAAACTCGAGGGTTTTCGAAAGTACCACAAAAAAGATCGATATGAAAGTTCATGTTTCAATTTTATTTCTGAAGTTTGTGGAGAAAATTCAGACTCCGGCACTACCGAGACGGGGCACTCAGCCTGCCGACTAGCTCTGCAGGAAGGCCTGAGGCAAGTGCTTCGACCTTTGCAACCCGCGCAGCAGGCGCCATAGAGTCCAACGGAAGCGCAGCAACACTCCGAAGAAACGACATCAACTCTTCATCATCAGCAGCAGAATGAGAAACGGGGCCCATGACACGCCGCCGTTTGGCGTTGCGAACACTGGGATCTGTACTGGGTCCTACCGTGGTGGCCATGATAAGCTCGCGTCCGCGAGTGCTAAACTTTTCCAGCTGTGATGCCTTGCGACGTGCCTCCTGCTCCAGGCACGTGTGAGACGAGCCACAATCAACACATGCGAGTATGCGGTCCTACCTTGATTACCTCCGGGGGGAAGGCAGCCATCTCGGCCACGTGAATCCCAAAGGAGGAAGGACACGAGCCATCCTTGACCTAGAACACGTGCAAACCGACTCATTCACAATCTGGCCGCCACCTCAGATGAAGTGGGCAAACGCACCTCATAAAGCATGGAGATTTCTTCATCGGACGTGTGCGCAGTCACATGGCGATTACAAACCCCCTTCACGCTGTGTTGCAAGGCTGTGAGCTCGTGAAAATGCGTGGCAAACATGCAGAAGCACTTGACTTGGGACGCTAGGAACTCAGATATTGCCCAGGCAAGCCCTGTTGTCGAACAAACACTGTTAGCGATCCGAGCAACAAGAAAGCTTGCACATGTCGTACCAAATCCATCATATGTTGATGTTCCCCTCCCAAGCTCATCAATGATGACAAGACTGGACGGTGTGGCGGTCTGCATACTCGATATCAACGCACAGTCAGCGGGTGTACTTCAACAAGGGCTCCAACAAACAACACAACAACGCCCCACCTTCAAAATAGTTGCCGCTTCAAGCATTTCCGCCATGAACGTAGACACGCCACGCAACTGCAGGTCGCCGGCACCGACTCGTGCCAGGACGCAGTCCACAATGGACACTCTGCCAAACACGAAGCATGTTCGTTATCAACGTTGCGAATGCACGACGAAGGAGTCCACTCAACACGTACTGCGCTGATGTGGCCGGGAGAAACGAGCCCATTTGAGCCATCACAGCGAGTACGCCAAGCTGTGCAGACAACAGCAACAACAACTGTGATGAACTTGTGTATCGTGGCAATACAGCCAGCCAGCCACATACCTGGCGAATGTATGTGCTCTTGCCACCCATGTTGGGGCCGGTGATTATATGGAAACGAGCGGTGTCGCGGTGTAGCCTGCAGAAAGGACAGTGTTGAGGCAGTGCAAACATACCGTCAATGTGCCATGCCTGCAGACCTGTAGTCGTTTGCGATAAAGGTCATGTCGTCTTGAACCTCCAGCACAGGGTGGCGGGCTTCGACAATGACCGTGTCGCCCTCCCCAGGTTTTGATAGCGTGGGCTTGCAGTACGTATTCGGAGCCGTCACAGCCGCCATGGCCATCCTGAGCACAACACAGCGTAAATGCCATCGACGTGTGCATTTCTTGCGTCGCGTACCCGTTGTATGCATCAAGCTCCGCAAGAACGGCGTTCGAAGCCTCGATAACTGGCAGGTACGTGCGTGCAATCTCGACCGCCTTGGCCACAAGTTCTGCCTGTTGCTCTTCATACTGGGCACTCACGTCCAGCAAGTCCTTCCCAAGCTGGCTCAGTCGGCTGGTCGTGAAACGAACACCATCCTTGAGGACAGCAACAACCGTCACACCCATTTGTTTCCGAAGCTTCTTGTCGTTGGCACGTTTTGTGCGCAGTACAACACCGCGCCGTGGATCCCGGTCGCACTTCACTCCCAACGAGCTACCCCAACTGGCCATGATCTGACACAACACAGGCTTTGAGTGACCCACCTTCAACCACGGGCGCACACAGGCAACGCGTACGTCTTCGTAGATGTCCTTGATTTGGTCTTCAATGTCAGCATGCTGCGAAGACAGCTCTTGGAGCTCGTCGTTCCAGGACGGATTGATCTTGTACTCCCCGTGTCCACGAGCCGCATCCATGTCAATAACCTGTCGCCGCGAATGGATTCGTAAAGCAGAAATGCACTGAGCAAAGGCAAAACCCAAGCACTCACTTGCTCTGCCATGGATATCAACTTCTGGAACTCGCCGTGAAGCCGCTCAAACTCAGCAGTGAACTTGACCTGCAGGAGAGAGACGTGAGGACACATCATCACATGTCACACACAGTGAAGCTTACCTCCAGCATTTCAGCATGCTTGCCCTCATAAGAACGCAACAGCTCAATCAAGGTTGGAAGCAACTCAGCAAAGTTGACGACCTGGACAATTTCGCTGAGGCTGGCCGACTTGCGCTGCAACCGCGAGATGATGCGCTCCACATCCGGCAGTTTCTGCAACCCGAAGAGCGTCAGGACGCTGAAAAACATGGAAAACACCGCATTCATCCAACTTCACGTACCACACAGTCACGCAGTTGGTCCCGCAGCTCAACGCCGTGCACCAATACCTCCACGAACGACTGCCGAACCCGGATCTCGACTGGGTCGACCAACGGCTGCAGGACCCACCGCTTCAGCAGCCGGGCGCCAGCTTTTGTCCAGCACCCATGGCTCAACAGCGCGTGAACAGATCCAAGACGTCCAGGGTCCCTGTGAACGCGCCAACTGTTGTGAAAACTGCAAGGCCAGCCAGCTCTCGTTCGGGGGGGGGGGGGGGGGGGGGGGGGGACGGGGGGGGGGGGGGAGGGTGGGGGGGGGGGGGGGGGGATTGTCA